>Ga0302140_10006703_pt1 | contig 14439 bp, 8 predicted proteins | sample I_Bog_E1_1_FD_202095 | JGI IMG/M metagenome (GOLD analysis project Ga0302140, IMG submission 202095) | Peat permafrost microbial communities from Stordalen Mire near Abisko, Sweden - I_Bog_E1_1 | ecosystem: Environmental > Terrestrial > Soil > Wetlands > Peat | place: Sweden: Abisko, Stordalen...
CCCAGAATTTTCCAGTTTCCAAATTGATCTCTTCTAGAGCATGGATGAAACTGACGAGCTCCCAGCCTAGCCCGTATTCTATGTGTTATACATATCAGGCAGTATCTCTCCATCAAGTGCATTCATGTCAAACGTGAAGTTGTTCCAGTTATCTAACTCGTTAGGGACTGCAGACAACCCCACATCAGGGAACGTGTCCATTGGAGCAAAATCGAGGAAGCCCAGCTGCTTATTTAATGTCTGCTCCAGGAAACCGAAGTTATTGAAGGGTTGAAGGTCGGAACTGCTTCTCTCGAGCCCCGCATCAGGAGTTCCAAATGTATTGAAACCTTGGAAGGCTGGATCCAGATTGAGCGTGTGTAGAGCTTGCCCAGTACTCAGTATATCAGAGCTGTTGTGCCGTGCGGCTCGAGCCCGCTTCAGTAGCTTCTTGACCGGACCCCATACCATTGCTTCTCTGACATCTGCGACTCTGCCGTTCCAGTCATCGAAGCGGCTCCCGATGATGTCCCATGCGCGGTCAGCCAGAGGGCCTGTTGGCTGAGTACACAACTCCGACAGCACAACAGCTAGTGCATGCCAAGGAACATAGGTTCGGAGGTGCCAAGTCAAGCCAGCCGCTGCTGGGTGTTGTTCGATCATTTCGTGGACGTTGAGGAACGTGATTGCTTTTTGTAAGCCCTGAATCCCACATCGGGGTTGCCGGACACATACTCGATGCCGTAAGGGGTAGTACAGAGTCAACCATAACTTCGAAATCCAGTAGTGCCCGGCCAGACGCAACAGTTTCGTACGTTCATCAGAAAAGTCATGACCAGCAAGATAAGTTGACTCAACGCGGTGAGCATACTCTCTCACCATAACCTCTCTTGCTACAAGCGTTGAAGACTCGAGCTCGCCAGGTTGACCTGTGGAGTTTATCTTCCGACTGGTATGTAGAGCATCCATGGCGAGCAAACATAGAGTGATCTGAGTAGGTCCAGTTCGCCCATCCAATGGATGCTGACTATTGTAAGTGAAATCTTCGTCATTCAGGTTGCGGGGCATTGATGTGTTGGAGGAGGCTTCCACGAAGGTAGATTCAGTCCCACGATCCTCAGAAGCTCTCATATCAAGCGTCAGGATTTGCCACCAGAGTCGCCGTCTGATTTCTCCCTCGAATGGACTCAATGCATGACCATCACCATCTCGGTGGAGACCAAGTCCTTGGGCAATCCGCATTGCAAGGCCAATCAGTGACCAAGTGGACTGAGATCGGTCGAGGCAACGCTGCACTACCTGTAGAAGCCCATCAGCACGCCGACCACATTTGAAAGGATAAATATACTGTCATGACTTGATAGACTGAGCCCCTTTTGGAGTACCGGAAAGCTGAAAGTGCTCACTATATATATCGTGAATGCTTGTAATGTAATAACTTCCAAGCTATTCAGGAAATCCGCTTTCACCAACGCTACTTCTACATCCCTTCGATATCGCGCCACCAAGGCATCTTTTGAAGCGCCAAATTGAGCAAAGCAATCTTCAGGGGTCATACTAGCCACCGCTGCGAAATACGAAGCAAATGTAACTGCCGCAAAACTTTTGAACTTGAATTGGTGGGTTAGTGGATCGACGAGAGCATCCATGTTCGAGAAGTAGGCTGTCGCAGTAGGCCTATGCAAGATCTTGCAGACTGGGTCCACATTGGCAAAGTAATACTGGAACAAAATATCACTATGCGCTGATGAAGGCGGAACAAGCTCCGAACGGCTCAGGCTGTCTGCTTGCAATAAAAAGCTGGGCGAGGTAGATGATGCCTCCACTGACTGGGATGTCGACTCATCAAGTTCGTCTTCATCGTCGAGGTCTCCTTCGATGAGCTGCCGCAAACCATCAAATGCATTATTTAAATTTGACCAGAAGTCGTTCTCTAGATGACGGGAGCTACTCGCTTGCTGCTTCGCAAAGGCAGAAAAGTGATCATCCAGATTGACGGATGGTCCAGATTCAGCAAGCTCACCCGTAGGTGGAACAGGAGCCAGGAGTATGGAGTTCTGTCTAGCTCCAGATCTTCCAACAGGTGGTGCAGTAGATTCAAACCCAGATTTCCTCGCAAGCATCTCTTCTAGGTGCTTGATTCGATTCAGGAGTTCAGCATCCCGTGCATGAGCAGTATCTCTATGGGCTCTTGATGCGCGAGCTCGACGAGCAGGGAAGACACAGTCAATGCCGGATTTCAGACATTGATCACAAGGATGAACTCTGTCGCATCTGATCTTCCGCTGGCGACAGCTTGTGCAACTTATCGGTTTTCGAGCTTGAGCGGTTCGAGCTGCTTGTTCTCGTAAGCCGTCGTCAGATGTTGATGAAGGGGTTGCAAGCATGGAAGCTGAGTTCTGGGTGGTATCCATAGCGTCATTGTCCAAGTTCGAGTAGAAGAAGGTCTTTTAACAGTGCAAGTTCTCTATTTAGCAGATACTAGACGGAGATGAAGCAGGAAAGTGAGTCGCGGTAGGCATGGGGGCACTAGTGTGGGGTTAGCGGCGCGCTAAAATTAATCCCTGCATCAAATCGCGGTCATGAAAATTCTAGGCTGTTGTCTCTAGATTTCTTCAACATCACCATGTCTTCCATGCACGCCTTCGTACAAAACTCTTCCGACGAGTCATCGGATGAAGGAAATGACTTCTTACATCCCTCTACCGACCCTAACGCGGACGAATTTGCAGACTACAATCCTCGAAAGCGTCGACGGACTGGTCGCGATGCGAAGGAGAGTGCAGCGCTTGGTGTTTTTGGCTCCGAGAGTGAGGATGACAATGGACCTGGGCGAAAATGGAAGAGAAAGAGCAATCTGAGAGGCAAAGGAATGTCTTTTGTCAGCACCGGGCAGAAGACATTTGATGAGGATGAGGACGAAGACGAAGACGAAGAAGGAGCGGAAGCGGAAGAGGATGTGGATATGGACGATGGCGGAGAAGAGGAAGAATCCGAAGCACCGAAAGGCTTAGGATTCGGAAACACGCCGAGAGGCCTAGGATTCCAAAGTCCGGCGCCAGGAAAGAAGAAGATCAACAATCCGTCGAAGAGCAGCACACCATTCGGGAGGGGATTCGTGCCTTCTTCCGCTACTGCTCCAATTCTTAAAGACGATGACGTGGAGGAGGTATCGACTCCTAGGATTTCACGGCCGAGTGCGTTCTCGACACCTGCTTCTTCGAATGGGCGTGCTGGGAAGAAGGCCCAGGCAGGGCCTTCAGTCAATGCTGGCTCTTTTGCGGCGCGGATGATGGCGAAGATGGGCTACAAGGAAGGGGATGGTCTTGGGAAGGACGGCACAGGACGAAGTGGTGTTATTGAAGTTACCCTGCGGCCTCAAGGTGTTGGTCTTGGTGCGGTGAAGGAAAAATCGAAGCAAGAAATCGAGGAAGAGAAGCGACAAGCCAAGTTACGAGGAGAGAAATATGAGGACTCGGATGAAGAACGCAAGAAAAGACGAAAGAAACCGAGGGCAAGCGGGATCGAAAGTGGTAGTGGAAGTGCGATGAGCACACCTCGACGAGCTACAAAGCCCAAGTTTTGGACCCTGGAAGAAGTTCAAAAAGCGGCGCCTGGTCTGCAGATCCCGGATGCTTTTGCACCAATCCTTGATATGACTGCCCCTGGCCAGCGATTATTGACCTCTACTTCTGGTCTACTCACACCAACTACTGGTACCGAGAGTGTTGAGCAAATGGAGTCCAAGAAATTGGCTCGCCGTGCTCAAAATGTCCTCTCAGCTTACGTGGAGGAGTGGAAAAACTTGGAGGAGCGAAAAGCTTACATCGAAATGACCATCATTCAACACCAGCAGGAATTAGAGGAGGAGCAACGACAGTTTGACCAGATGAAGTCGTTTTCTGATAGTGTCCACCTGATATCTCAATCTGTGAGGGACCTGCAATGGGATCCTGTGCTGCAAGCGCTTCTTGCAGCAGATGCTATGTCGGAATCAGGCGATGCCACTGTCAATGAAGAACTGTCCAATATCGCTGTGGCAGCAGTCCATCCATTTCTTCGACAAGCTACGGAGGGCTGGCAACCGCTAGAAGACCCGAAGCTCGCTGGAATGGCACCACAACTATCAAAGATACGGCACATACTTGGAGCTACTTCAAGCGAGGTGAAATCAATTACTGGACAGGATTATCTGGTTAACGACGGATCACATCGAATTCATTCCAAGTCAACGACTGCTTATGAGAGCATGATTTACAAGATGATCTTTCCCAAAATTGTCTCAGCTATCAATCAGGGCTGGAATGTCTACGATCCTACGCCTTTGCTTTCATTTTTTGAAGCGTGGGAAGGTCTCTTGCCTTCTTTCGTTCGCTCGCAAATCCTCAATCAAGCAGTCGTCGGAAAATTAAACGAAGCAGTCTCGTCCTGGAACCCAAAGAAAAGACGTACCCATGAGTTGCCTCATCTTTGGCTTTTCCCGTGGCTTCAGTATCTCCCAGCACATCATGCAGATCCAAAGAGCTCAACCGGCCTTGTCAGCGATGTCAAGCGCAAGTTCCGGCAACTTGTCGATACCTGGGATTTCCACAAAGGCGTCGTGCCAGGTCTTCGCCAGTGGAGAGAGGTCTTGTGCCCTAGTCGTGAAAATGATCAATGGACACCCCTGATCATGAATCACGTTATCCCAAGTATGGCACGTTTTCTGCAGAATGAAAAGAATTTTGTGGTCGATCCGAACGATCAAGCACCATATATGTCTGCTCTCCAAGGCATATTTGCCTGGGCAGATATCCTTAAACCAAGCTATGTCGCTGAAGTCATTGTCAAGACAGTCTTCCCGAGGTGGCAAGATGTGCTTCATCAATGGCTCACAGTCGTCGGACCCAATGAAGAGATTGGACAATGGTTTGAATGGTGGCGAGATGAGGTCTTCCCAGACAAAGTCAAGAACTTGCCATCGATTCAAGAGCAATTCGACAAGGGCCACGATATGATTAATCAGGCTCTCGACCTCGGCTCCCTTGCGGCAACCCACCTTCCTGCACCTTCGCAGAGGAAACACATCTCACCTCCGCCCAAGCAGGCCACACCAGCCAAACCAGCTGCGCAGCCAGTTGTGGAAGAAGCAACATTCAGGCACAAGGTGGAGGATTGGTGCATTGAGAACGACTTGCAGCTTCTGCCTGAGAAGAAGGTCTTGCACTCCGCTGGGCCTTTGTACAGGATCACTGCTGCAGGGAATGGTAAGAATGGAACTTTGGCATATTTTAAGGGCGACAGTTTGTGGGCGTTGAGCAAGAAGGGTGCTGAAACTGCCGAGATCAGAATTGATTGGGAGAATGCTGATGCGAGGGATGCATTATTCGGGATGGCATGGCAGAATGTTAAATGATGAGAAAGATACCCGATAGCTACCACCCCATATAAAGAGAATGAACTTGAGTTTGAACGTGAAGCCTGGTGCAACATATTACATCAGTTTTCAAGAGTACCTAATCTATTTTTGTTCAAGATGAGCTGATAAGGATGAGTAGATGTTATGTTGAAAGCCCGAGTAGCTCTGATACTTATTTGTTGATTTGCTAGAACATCGAATGCTGGAAATTCGAATTTTCCGTTCCTCTCTCCTTTGTATTTGTGTGTTCGTATGAGGCTACGAATTGATCATCTACAGTACCGTATATACCCTTTCCACATTTGTCGAGGTGCATTAGCTCCATTCACAGCCTTGCAATAATCAACGTCCTTGGCAGCCTCATCTTCCTTTGCCTGATCCTACTTCATCCCCAGACCATGACGATGGAGCCACCCGCGAGCGACTCGTCAAAATATCCGTGGAAAGCAGAAGGCCCAGTGCTTGAGCGAAGGAGAGTTCATGCGGCTAGTCCAGGACCCGAGGTAAATATCCTAGCCCAGCGCTCTGCTTGTATTGAACGACTTGTGCTAAGCTCCTCTAGCCTCCTCCACTTTTCATCACAGAGAGACGCAGCGATTGCTGTGTAAAGTGTCGCGAGGTTATAAACGGATTTAGAGAATGGGGGTTGTTGCCAAGGAATAATTATCCTTTCACAAACTATGAGCTTTCGAGAAGGCTCTATGATGTTTCCAGTCTCCGAATTTCAGCGTCACGAGGGTGTCCGATATGCCGCTTCTTTTACCAAGAGATAGGATTACAATTGATTGCGCAGAACTCGTCGATATTTAGAGAAACGAAAATGAAGGTCTCCAAGTCACACACAATACATAATCCACCAAGTCTCGAAGTCATCGATTTCAGCTACAGATCTAGGATATTCGAGGTATATCGAAAGACAGATGGGATTACTTTAAGAAACCAGACCGACGGTATCCCAATGGCCTTGGAATACGGTTATCAAGAAGGATCTACAATCCTCACTCTATGTGATGTCCAACCTCACCCATTGTCTATAAAATGTTGGGCTATCGTGCAAGATTGGATCTCCACGTGTGTCAAATTTCACACACATTGTTCCCCGCCAAATTCGAACAACCGGTTGCCGACAAGAGTTATCGACGTGGGCGAATCGAGACCAAGACTTGTAGATGGATTAGCTAAAATCGAGAGATATACTGCTCTAAGCCATTGTTGGGGTCAGGGCCATCACCCTTTGTCTAACACCACGTCTTCAACCATAAACGACTTTCGCAATGGCATAGATACGACCGATCTTCCAGCAACGTACAGAGATGCCATTGAAGTTACTCGCCGGCTTGAAATTCGGTATATCTGGATCGACTCACTCTGCATCATCCAAGATTCCATTGAAGACTGGCAGGAGGAAGCCAAGCAGATGGGAAGTTATTACGAGAACTGCTTTCTAAATATATCGGCACTTGACTCCTCGGAGAGCGATACGGGCTTTCTCATGCAACGACAAAGTTTCCCGTCAGTACAGCTAGAAGGGATATGGCACCTCCGCCCCGCAAGAAGGTCTTGGCGACGAGTTTTTCAAGAGTCCCCACTGAGCCGACGAGCGTGGGTGCTGCAAGAGCGGCTTGTTTCAACTCGGGTCCTGCATTATGGAAGGGATGACATGTTTTGGGAGTGCCTGACATGTTCGACAAGGGAAAGCGATACCACCGAGCACCGCTTGACAGATCAAGACACCGAATGGCTTGACGAAAATTTCAAGCGATCCCTTCAGTTTTCCAACACCGAGGTCTCGGTGGTGATGCATAAGTGGTACAAAGTGGTAGCTCAGTATTCAAGACTCACAATGAGCCATGAATCTGACATGCTGCCTGCCGTATCGGCAATCGCCGAACGCATCAGACAGGTTACAGGATTCGTCTACCATGCAGGACTATGGGAGCAAGACATAGTTCAAGGACTACTATGGTACGCCGATGGACCGCGTTCTGCACCAAAGATATGGCGAGCTCCTTCTTGGTCCTGGGCGCAGTTGACGGGGCCGGTGGAACATCTGTTCGATCCCAACTGCGAGAGAATTGAGAGCAGATTCGATCTGAAGATAGTGGAGTATTGTGACGCTATAACCTCGCAGATTGAATGCGAACAGATTACACACAGAGCTGGTCTTTCGGTTGTCGGGCATAAGCTAAATGTCTGGACCAAAAGCTCGCATGGGGATCCGCCTTACAACAACCCAGGCTTGAAACTCATCCTCGACATATATGACAAAAAGGGTATGCCTCTCGGCACAGGTTATCTAGATACCTTCATGGGCGAAGAACCAATCAGATACTGCACAGCACTAGCTATCTCGGCGAGACAGAACCTGCCTCCTAAGAGTGGCACTAAGCTTGTGTTTCTGCTAGTTGAGCCCGTGGATGAGGACGCCCAAGTGTACCGACGAATTGGGCTAGGACAGTCTTTTGATCCCTTTCAAGGGATTTTTTATGAGTTCCACGACGTCTTTGGCGAGGAACCACCAATGTCACTTATACTCATTTGATTGACACCAATCAAGATGTTCGCAAGTCGGAACGTGTAAGAAACTCCATCGAGACCATCGTAGCTCCCGTTTATTCTTGCACAAGCCTATGATCGACGGATTATCTTCTGTAATCTCGCGATATCTGGTTCAATTTCTCTTCAACTATCACAGATTATCGCGGGTCTATTAAGAGACGTGGGTCCTTGAAGGAGATAGTGATTCAGCCACTTTAGAGGTGGTTCAGTTAGGGTCACGTGCGCACTAGTGCCCCCTTTTCCGTTCCTCGGCAATTCAGCACAGCCCTGAGGTTGCTCCCTCGCCGCCTCCAGCCATTTACGCTCGTTTCTCTGCTTACCCATCCTGCTAAGCACTTGTAAGCGCAAGGCGAAGGTAATTACTATCGTCTAATACGCCGCCTGAGACGGCGTTCACAACAAAATTCACGAAGAAGGAAGTTCTAGCACGGGAAGTAATCTCGTGTAGTTCTGGTTGCAACCTGTCTGCAACGCCATTTCAATGAACAAATAGGATAGTACGCATCATTCGGACAGATCACAGAACCCCTTATCTAGATTCTCGAAAGTCTGGACTATGCAGATATACTTCTCACGCGCTGGGAGAGACATATGTATACATTCAAACTCCTAGATGAGGTGCTCACTTCAAATCTCCAAGTTTTTCAACCTGGTTGTATGACTTCGAGCGCCCTATTTCTTAATTCATCAATCTACTCTAGCATACGTCAAGATGAAAGTGTTCATCACCAATCTCTTTGCGCTTCTTGCTCTAGCATCTGCATCACCGGCTCCTCATCAAACAAGGCAAATCCGATATTTTGCCTGAATACGACTTGACTAATATAGACGATGCATAGGAGCTTCATTCTCCCTTCATCGCAGATAATAGCCCCACTGCCTACAATCCAATCGGTCACATATACAATGACTCCGGTAGCAAGGTATGTTCACTATGTTGAGATTCTGTAAGTAGGAGATGACCTAGGTACCTAACAAAACTGTAGTTTGACTTCGAAGATCGCTGGAAAAGAGGATTATCCTAGGGCGACGAATGTAATATAGCCGTTCTTCTCTCTGCAACACAGAAACTATTGACGCTATATGCCGAGACATAGACTGCAACTAGTACGCAAGCAGTATCTTAGACTAGAATAGAGGATTCAAGTTAAACTATCAGACTTATTTTGAAAGTAATACCAATGTACTTGGAATTGAGAGACCTGCTGGTAGAAAAGAATCCACGAGAACTCCCCTGATCTCAATCACACCACTTCCTTATCGAAACTTTGCGTAGTAAACAACACGGTGAGTGAGTTGAGAAAGTAGCAATACTATTTCACAGAAGTCGCACTGGACTCTAGGACGCGGCCCCTCCTAATAGAGAATGAAGTACTAAGAAAAGAAGCTCTTAACTTTCGACTCGTGTTTGCAAAGCTGACTCGCCACTGGCAACTTCCTGACCCAGTGTTAAAACAAGACTACATTGGCTATGAGCTCTTGCAACCGCCAGCGGGCAACTGACCAATATTACCAAGTCACTTGATTCTCGGTATTTCAGGGACAGGTGTGCCAATAATTTATCCAATTGCAGACCCGAGATCTATGGACTCGAGATAGGATAGATTAGGCGCCACATGCCAACCAAAATACATCCAAATTCACAAGTGCCGATAGGATGCACTACCGAAACAATAAAAATATTTTACCCGGCGCATTCGCGAACTTCGTTATCGATCGGTGTTCAGCACTTGAAGGCTGCAGCTTTCGAATTCATACGGTGGCCGATGCTATGACGGAGCATTACTTTGAGACGACCCGCAGCCAGTTACGACCCCGAGACAAGAAGGCTTCCAAAGAAGGATTCGAGACACCAAAATGGACCATATTATGAAACGAAGAGTATGCCATCGCAAGTTTCCAGAACAAAAGAAGAGTAAAATACATTCCAAATTGATAGTGGTTCAGATAAAGCCTATATAGATATGCGGGGTTTGTAATGCTGCAGCTGCTCATTCGCCATGTCCAGATTAGCAGCGATCGATTTAACTGTGGCTTCCCATTGCCGTTGTGACCCACTTTATTAAAGTTGTATTTTCATTTAAATCTAATAAAATACTCAATCAATCACTGATAATAAGAGCACAGAGTTGCTGGATAGACAGAGCATACATTATAACAATAGGGGGTTTCCCGGCACAAACATCTCGACTTTGTTGTGCCTCACTTGAAGCTTGGAAATCGTCAATATCGTATAAGAAAATAAATTCAACCTCTGAAAATCATGGTTTGGAAGGCGCTTGCGCTCCTTGCGCTATTTTCGCAAGATGTCGTTGCTCAAACCGGCTCAGCGAAAGGTTCTGATTTCCTTCGATTTGCCTGCTCTCAACTCGTCGTCGACCGTGTCGATCCACTCGTCAATCCTGGACTGGTACCGGCATCACATATGCATCAGATCGTTGGAGGAAGCTCTTTTAATGCTACGGTAGGTTGCCTGAGCTATGACCCTGATGTTCAGTACTTACTGCTCCCAGATGGATCCCGCCAATCTCGATCCCCCTACGGTGTCCAAATGCACCTCCTGTAAACTGTCTGAGGATTTTAGCAACTACTGGACTGCATCAATCTACTTCCAGTCACCCGAGAATGGCACATTCAAACGAGTTCCGCAGATGGCAAATGGTCGCTTGAATGGCACTTTGATGGAACAAAATGATGGACTCACTGTGTATTACATGCACCCATTCAGTGGCACGAACAAGAGCGTAACAGTGATGAAACCTGTAAGTAAACATCAAGAACCTGCAAGACACGCCTGTACTAATAATGTGAAGGGCTTTCGAATGTTTGCAGGAGATCCAACGCTTCGTAATAAAACAAGTGGCAGCATGAAGATCTGTCATCGCTGTCTCGCTAAGGCTGACCGTACATTGGGTGGCAATGGTGCTCCTTGCTCTTCAGGGGACTCAGCAGCATTTCCCAGCAAGCCGTGCCCCGGTGGGATTCGTGCCACTGTGATCTTCCCCTCCTGCTGGGACGGAGTAAATTTGGACAGCCCGGATCACACATCGCACGTAACTTATGAAGCAGGGGCAGCTCTCGCTGGTAATACATGCCCAAGCACACACCCTGTTCGAATCCCACAAGTCATGTACGAGGTGATGTACGATACATCAGGATTCGCAGATCCGAAGTACTTCAAGAACGGCAAACAGCCCCTCGTTTATAGCTTTGGGGATCCGTAAGTGCTCCCGATATTATTTGCGATACGTATTTAATGACTGATCTCGCAATAGCACTGGGTATGGTGCTCATGGGGACTATTTGTTTGGGTGGAAAGATGGCGCTCTTCAACGTGCAATGGATGCACTTGGAACCAACTGCTTCAGCGAGACCTGCCCTGTCTTGAAACTGCAGGACTGGGACAGCGCTAATGGATGCACCAAGGCACAGCAAGCTCAGGAGGATGTTGGTACTAATACTTGTATGTATAATCCCTTAATTGCTGTAACTTGTGACTGACTCGCGGTACAGGGCTCAAGGAACTTCCAGGCGCCCTGCCAATTCAGTAGATCAGGAAGCCCGAGAAGGCAATAAAGTCCAAGAACAGCTTGTGAACGTCTAAAATTCTCAGCATGGATATATTTGCTTTTCATTGTATTGGAATAGGCACACTAGCGATGTCAATTTTCCAGGCACTTCAGCCCTCATCCTGCAGGTTCGTGCCGAACAATCGTTAACTCCTAACTCCATGAACCCTTACATCATGCACCCTTACCTTTCGTCGAGACAATATGAAACAAGAAATGAAATCTGCCCAATTCCAGACTAGTTGGTTGCTTGCATCACGCTATGACTTTTCCAGAGATACCCACGAATCTTTAACGCAGTCCCCGCATTCTGTCTCCCACCGTCCGAAGAAATTAGCCCGTCTTCCGACCGACCAGCCGATAGTACAATCCGTACGATTGGGAGCATACTAATGATCTTGCCGGGGGCATTCAAAGATCCGATAGATAATCGGGCTCCGTATTTCACCTGTTCCGAGACACTGACAAGCTCCTAAGCTATAAACTCCGCTCTTAAATCCAGACTTTAGGTGCTTGCAGCTGCCAGCTTGAGCAAGGACTCATGACATATATATAGTCGAAGTGCCTAGCCTTGGTTTTCAAGTACTAACTACAGTCCTAATTCACCCATTTATTCAAGAAATTCGTCCGACAGCAGCGCCCTCCAAGATGCCGACCCTCGCTGGTAAAACAATCGGGCCTATAGGCTTTGGCCTTATGGGTAACCAATTTCATATCCCCGGTTCTATTTTTACGGACTCTAAACTGAGACAGGATTCACCTGGCGTCCAAATCCCACTCCTTACGAACAAGCTTTCCAAGCCATGAAAGCAGCACTCGATGCAGGCTCTAACTTCTGGAACGGCGGCGAGTTCTACGGCCCGCCAAATGCAAACTCCCTGCATCTCTTGCACGACTATTTTACAAAGTATCCCGAAGATGCAGACAAAGTGGTGCTGAGCATCAAGGGAGGGTCGATGCCGGGAACTTTCACGCCAACAGGCGACAAAGCAGGTCTTACTCGGAGCATCGAAGAGTGTCTCAAAATTCTGGATGGCACAAAGAAGATTGATATCTTTGAGTGTGGACGCAAGGATCCAAATGTCCCTATTGAAGAGACTGTTGGTTGTCTGGCGGAGTTCGTCAAGGCGGGGAAGATAGGGGGAATTGGTCTTTCTGAGGTTGCTGCTACTACCATCCGTCGAGCGGCAGCTGTCCATCTTATCGCCGCCGTTGAAGTCGAGTTCTCTATGTTCAGCACTGACATCCAGACCAACGGTGTCGCGGCGACTTGTAATGAGCTTGGTATTCCAATCGTTGCTTACAGTCCCCTTGGCAGAGGATTCTTAACCGGACATATCAAGTCTTTCGAAGATGTGACAGATTTCCAGAAAATGGGCCCACGCTTTCACGAGGAGAACTTCCACAAGAATATGGAGCTTGTTGAAACCATCAAGCAAGTTGCTGAGAAGAAAGGGTGCACGCCAGCTCAACTGGCAATCGGGTGGGTGAAAGCACATTCAGCCACCAGCGGACATCCTGTGATTATCCCGCTGCCTGGTGCTACGACTGTTCATCGTGTTCAAGAGAATATGAAGGATGTAGAGCTCACGGATGATGAGATTGAGGAGATTCGTGGCATTTTGGCAGCGATTCCTGTTCAAGGGCCTAGAGTTCCTAAATTTCTCGAACACTTGGCTTGGGGCTGAATTCGAACCTGATTCAGTCGGAGTTGATGATAGTCTTTAGTTAGAGATTAGTAGATCAAGCAGACATTATTTCTTATTTAGTAGCAATTGCAACTCTCGTACGGAATGAATTTCATCCGATCTCAAATTTTTGAAGTCCTTGCAGGGAGCAGGGAGAAATTACCCGTGGACCCGAGCGTGTGGGCTTGGCTTCTGAGCCCCATATTACGCCACTTAACTTCGTTAACAATATATGAGTAGTGTTTCGCGTAGCTGTCGAGGAAGGCTTTATCCAATTTTCTGCGTCTTAAAAGCCTCGAGAAGGACTGTTAAAGCCAACAAACAATGCAGCCGAGGCCACAATCAACGTACTTACAACTTCTAACATTTCATCTCGATCGAACTTATGCTCTTAAATAATTTTGTTTAGAGTCGACGTATTCATTACATGCTATTTTCAGAACTCCGAATCTGGTGGGGTTGAATGTGCAGGGCAGTGCAGGTTGGTGCTGTTGCTGATATTCATTTAAGAACCACCCAGCTTTTTCAAGGGACTCGCTGAAAATGATAGACGAGCGCGATCCTTCTGGTCGGGTTGGCAAACTTCCAATTGGCCAAATGACACAGAAAATAGTCTGATAGATTCAGACTTCTGGAGAAAGCGACTACGTCTCCTCCTGTTCAGGGGTGGAGCAATTAGCCGTCGTACCCCGAGTTCACGAGATCGGTCAGCACGGGCGGCTGGGTCCGAACGCGGGAAGCTATCTAATTGCTGTGCTACGGTTGGGCGTTGTGCAAATGTCTATATATTAATACTATCATGTTTCTCTAGAGTACTTCAGACTGTGGTCTGAATGTAGTCACACCTCCGAGTGGGGGTGGCTCGAGTGGGAATTCGCCGCATCATCGCAGGACACTTCGAGTACCAACGGAGGCGTAGACGTTGTCCTCATTTATCTCATGACGTGTGCAACCACAAACATACGTTCATCTGATGGTTGCTCTGCCCACGCGCACCCTTTCATCTACTATAAATCTTCAAGTCCTCGCCATTGCCCCCTGCGAACTTTCTACTTCCCTATCTTAACATCAAAACACGAACGCAGTCTTTCACCACAAGTATTCTCACATCTGTCGACAAACGAGTATATTTTACTTTGACAATCACACTCCTGAACCGAACGTGTCAATCTCAAACTGCCACCTTCACCATGAAGATCCCCCGCGAAATTCTCCCAATAGTCTCCATTCCAGGATATCATTACAC
>Ga0302140_10006704_pt1 | contig 14438 bp, 15 predicted proteins | sample I_Bog_E1_1_FD_202095 | JGI IMG/M metagenome (GOLD analysis project Ga0302140, IMG submission 202095) | Peat permafrost microbial communities from Stordalen Mire near Abisko, Sweden - I_Bog_E1_1 | ecosystem: Environmental > Terrestrial > Soil > Wetlands > Peat | place: Sweden: Abisko, Stordalen...
GCTTTGTATTCGTCGTCGCTAATTTCATCGTTGTCGAGATACCAGTCTTCCATCTTTTGCTGTGCGGCGTCTCGGGCGGCGATGTGTCTGGCGGAGTAGCGGTCCATGGCGGGAAGAATTTCCTCGAGAAAGTAGGATTTGCCTTCTGGGTCGGTGACACGGAGGTCTGGAACTGTTGTGTGGGCAGGTGGCAAGAGGTCCCTGACGCAGTCGGCTATCAGGTGTTTCTTCCAGGTGCAGTGGCCTCGTTGACTCATTCGTTCTGGTCCGGGGTTGGCGGTTTCGTAGGCACTGTCGAAGTTTTCGTCTGTGTGTTTTTGGTAGTGGGTGAGGCGATCGCCAAGGTCGTTGATGAGTGCCTTGATGAGTTGGTATTCGTCCTTTTCCTTGATAGCAGCTGGTTGGGTTATAATGAATGGTTGCCCTGGTTCGAGATATTCAATTTCTTGGTTGAAGAAGTCGGAAGTCGACGATAAGTCCTCGGATTCCGAGATAGGGGTCAGAGGTGGCGTTACAGGTCCGTAAAGTAATTCGAGGAGTCTCTTAGACCGGTCGGTTTCGTAGTACTCCATCCTAGGAGAATCGATTGGTGTTTCAGGTGGCGTTGAGATGTTGGTGTATAGGTGCGGGAAGTCGTCGTCGTCGGAATCTTCTTCTTCGGAGTCGAGGATGGCAGAGCCCTGCTTGATCTCCTGAAGACGCTCTTGCTCTTCAAGTCGAGCCATCTCCTGTTGCTCGGCTCGTCTAAGGTTGTCCTCGGCCCACTTGATGTCCTCGAAGCTTGAGCCTTGGGCTTCTAACTTCTCCTCCATCTCTTGTTTGACCCAGGCGAGCTGTTCGCGCCAGTACTCGGCCATGGTCTCCTCGTCTGCTCTCCACCTTGCATCTTCGTACGCGTCGTGCATGGCTTTGTCAATGATGTTTCTGTGTTCCCAGTCAATACCACATCTCCACTGAGTGGCTTCGGTTCCGAGAGACTCAAGTGACTGTTCTAGGTGCTCGTGTTTTTCATCCCAGTTCGCACTGGCAAGTTTCTTGTCTTGCTTGTTAGCGCAGCAATTTTCATCGCAAAACTTGACTCTACAGCATGGTTTTTGACAGATAATTTCTCTCCAGTTGGTGACGAAGTATTTGACTTTGGTGAGGGCGTGGCGTTGAAGAAAGCGGTGGTAGGTATCGGATGTGTTCTTGGCCTCGGGTGAGAGCGCATATCAGCCTGTGCGATCTGAAAGATTAGGTCGTCGAAGGTCGGGGTAGTGGTTGACAAGTGACTCTCGATGGTCGTGTTTCTGGAGGATCAGTTTCCATGCTTCTTCTTGCTTTTGTTGTAGTGCGGTGTTGGTTTTGGTATTGTCGACTTTGGTCTCCTTGGTGTTCTTGGTTCGGATGGGAAATTTTATTTCTGACGGCCATTTGCTGTTTCCGGCACTCGCACCTCCAAGACTTTTAAGACCTTCAGTTAATTGCTTGACGAGCTTCGTGACTGTGCGAATAGTTTGGGATCGGGTGCTGGCCATGGTGCTGCTGGTGGTGACACGTGACGAGCACGTGACATCCATTTCTGAAGCTTCAGACATTATCATGGAGGTTCGAACTTCTGATTTTCGTTCGGGTGCTGTTTGGTGGTGTTTCGCTTTCGTCTGAAAGTGCTTGGTCGCTTGATGTTGTGCTGCTGAAACTGGCCTAAAGCCCACGTTCGTGTGCTTCCAGATTGTGCGAGTGAGGTGTGGAGAGCGATTTCTGGAACTGTCTTGCGAAAACCGATAATTCAGGGGTATTTCTGGAGGTGATTTGCGTCCTTGGGTATCGAAGTTCGTTATCGTCAGCAAGTGAGTGCGAGATCGCAGAAACGCTGCGGTGTGTGAAGGTAATGCAATTGGTTGAGTGTGCATATTTGAGACGAAGAATTGGAGAGTTTTCTCAAGAAAGACATTGGCGCTGCGGAGGGCTTTCAGGTGAAAACGAAATGATTCTGGGTGCGGTCTTTTGCGTACCATTGGAGAGAGATAATGGGAAAACGGACTTAGGGCATTGAGCAGCAACACTCGCGCTGAGCCAAAAGGAGGCGATGACAACCACGCTATGACGCCGGGATAATGGAGATACCACATTTACACACGGAGTATTTCCAGTGAATCATCGAGATGGTTGAGCTAAACTTTATCTCAACCTTCTTGGAATATACGCACAGGATTAGCACCTAATTCACAACGATCACGCTTGAAGGGAAATGAAAATGATGGCCATGTGCTGTCCATTCTTTGCGAAAATGTCTACAGAATAATCCTTGCATCTCGTTCTTGAAAGTCAGTTATTCGCGTTTTTGCGGCTTGAATTGCTCGCATTCTTTTGAGGGTGCGAGAGGTTTGGGCTCGGGCAGACCCGTCTATGACAGAAAGTTTGGGTCCGAGTTCGAATAAAAGCGCACCTTCCCGGGAGCTGGCTCATTGTTGTACATTTTGGAATCTCTTGTTCCTGACGAACTAGTCTATTTTCGCCATGATTAAGAGCCTTGCAAGCAGCTAGCCAGGAGATTAGCATCGAGTCACCATAGTACTAGTGCAGACCTACCCAAGGTAATCCTCCTTGATGCTAGCAATCGCATACATTCCACCGACTTCTGCTCTCGTCCCGATCAATTTAACTCGAACGTGAGTGCCGACCTCAATTACCGAGTCCTCGTTGTTGGTGAACTGGGGAGGGGTAGCGTTCGGGTCAAATTTGATGTCAGGAGGAATGAGCTGATCCTGGCATTAGCGGTGTCAAGTGCACAGGGACTCGATACTCACATGTGAGGATACGAAAAGTGGCAGAGGGCCTGCATCAGCAAAGAAGCCGACCTTGTTGACTGACGTGACAATAGCATCGACCTGGCATAGAATATGAGCAAAGCACAAGAAATCATCTTGGAAACTAGACGCTCACAGTTTCCCCCTTGAAAGGTCTCCAAACAACTGCACGGTATCCAACTGTGAATTCAGCTAAGCCGCTGCCGGGCAGGATTCGCCCTTCGGAGATATTGAACGTATCCATGATTGTGATTATAAAGTACCGGCCTGTACATGTGCCCTCCACATCCTTCAAGAGCTTTCCCGTCACCAACTCGTGCATATTCCGGCCAAAGTATGAAGGGTGCAGGGTGACCTGCCGCTCGAGGTTGTAGAGGAAGAACATGGTGGGCTATTCTTGAACGCTCTGCTCTTGGATCGAGATTATGTTCGAGGAAGGTTTGCAATCTCGAAGATGCTAGTTTGAGGGGCAATATATTATTGACTCGCGCCGCCGGGGCAAAAATTTAGAGAGGGAGGCTGTGGAATTTGCTCGAAGGTGAATGCGCGCCTCTGGTCCCCAACGCGCTCCTCCAACCCCATTCAAGCACCGCCCTGGATCGCACGAGCTGCCCGACTGCTGTGTATATGATGCGCTTGATCACTGAGTAATTCTGCAGTCATCAGTCCAGAACGCCTTGAGCGCTGGGTTAGCAACATAACGTACACTGCTCAAAAGAATGGCTCTGCAAGGACTGAACGCTCTGGCGCTGCTCTGGGGTCGTCACAGAGAGCACACAAAGGTCGTCGATGCTGCGTTGGGACTGTGGACGAGGACGGTGGACTTGGGACTCGCCGACGAGACAAAGGGAGGTTGTTGTAGGCAGCGCCCAAGAATCTCGGGAATTTTATTGTTGGTACTCAGAAGTGCGCGCATAAGGTGCAGCTTCGGTCACTCACGGCAGCCGCAACAGTTCACCGTTGGCAGGGATCGCGGTGCAGAGGAATGCGCCCGAGGCAAACGCCATTGCGCACATGCAATGACCTGATTCCCCGAACAACTGCCACTCCCTTCTCCAGCTTTCCCATAAAAGACGGCGTCGTCACCACATCTCCAACTGCGGCCTCACGCCAGTAATGATTCTGCGGCAACTACTGCCTTTCTGAAATCTCCCCGCATCCATACCTTATCATCCCGCAAGAGCCCTCCACTTTCCTAAGCAACAGCTTCCGCAACACCATCACCACCTCAACATGTCCCTTGACCTCGAAAGGCAATTGCGCTTCGTGAGTTGGCATCGACTCAGACCGGCTGGAAGTTGCTAATCGACAACAGTATGGCGCCTATCACCACAATCCCGTCAATATCGGCATCCATATGACGTGTGTCCCTCTGATTTTGGCATTTGGTCTGCTTCTAGTATGCCTCGTTTGCTTGCCAGGCCCCCAAAAAGCTAATTCCTAGTAGGCGACTAATTCTCCTACCTTGATCCCTCTACCAGAATGGCTCACCATCCCAAATCTACCGCTCAACCTCGGAACAATAGGAGCGATATTCTATAGCGGCTTCTATATCCTCCTCGAACCTGTCGCCGGAAGCATCCTCCTCCCCATCATCATTGGCTGGACAGCTTATGCCAATCACCTTACCTCTACCATGCCATCAACCATCAACAAAGCTGCCATTGCCATTCAGATCGTCTCTTGGATTGCACAATTCGTTGGACACGGTGTATACGAGGGACGGGCCCCAGCGCTGCTTGACAACCTTGTTCAAGCTTTGGTCCTAGCTCCATTCTTTGTCTTCATGGAGGCTTTGTTCCACTTTGGCTACAGACCTGAGTTGCAAAAGAGGGTGAACGAGGCGGTGGAGAAGGAGATTAAGAAAGTCAACGCCGAGAAGCAGGTGAAGGCGAATGGTGCAGTGAAGAACGGGAAGGCCAATTAAAATTGATCCCGAGGGTAGAACACTTCGACAGACTGAATACGTCGGCTGGGAGATTGAACGACAAGCCATAAGAAAGTGGAGATGGGTTAGGAAGCGGGAAAGGAACAGAATGATGGAGGATAACCGGCTGTTCCCGTTGTGAAGCTAGGGAAACATTGTAAGTGATCAGCACAGGCGATGCATTTGACACTGGTAAGGCATTGCAAGGAGAAGCAATTCAGCATGATGATCAGGTGCGAGGCGTTTTCATTCTCACGATAAAGTTGCGATGACATTTGAGCGCATTCAACGCCCCTCACGGATTACAAAGACACGACGAGCCTTAATATACGAGCAGTTTTATTCGAACAACAGACAGGACTTCACACGGAGTTCTGTTGAGCGATCAATTCAAGTCATATTTCCACTTGCAGTTCACATTTGGCACGAAAGTTTCAGTTGTACAATGATATACATTATGCTATTCTATTCAAAAGACTTCAGATATCCTTCTCTTCTCTTTCAATGTACCGCACGACGTACGTTACATACAAGATCTCATCGAGCCGGTGGAAGATTGACTTACCACCGCCCACGTCGTCGCAAACCCTCCTCATTCTCCGAGAAGCAATCCATCGTAGCGTCAATTTCGCCTTTCAGCTCATGAAAGACACTCTTCTTCCCTTTCAGCGCATGGTAGCTCATAGGAGACACGGCCAATGTGGTGCTACTGAGTGGGGATGATGGAGGCGAAACACCGTTCTCGTCCACAGTGACTTGCGGAAGGAGTGGTCCGCGCGTCGAGCTCGTTTTGACGCGGCGTCCGGATGAGAGTGCGGCATGCTCGTGTCTGCTGGTGATGGGCGTTTTGGGGAGGGGCTTTGTCGAGGACGAGGGTGATGACCTGGCAGCAGCCACTCTTGGTGTTGTTGATCGGCTCGCAATCGTTGTGGCCTGCTTCGATGACGTGGAAGGACCTGATGTAGTGGCAGGCTGTCTCGATGTAGTGGCAGGCTGTCTTGATGTGGTGGCAGGCTGTCTTGATGTGGTGGTAGGCTGTCTTGATGTAGTGGCAGACTGTCTTGATGATCTTGGCGGGCTTGAAGACGTGGCAGGGTGCCTCGACGATGATCTTGCTGGATTTGAAGCAACTGCTGTGCTAATGAACGGGTTCGTGCTAGCAACAACCTGTCTCGAGGATGATTTCGGTGCAGCTGAAGAAGTCACAGATCTCGTCGAGGAGTATGGGAGTGGCGACGAGGTTGCAGCAGACACTCGTGTCTCAAGTGTCGACGAACCCCTGGCTGGTCTTGTGGGGGCTGAGGACACCTGCGAAACTGAAGCATGTCTGCCTGTGCTTGACGGTGTTGACTGAGCTGGCTTCCTCGGAGCAGGTCGGACGGCTTCCACTGGACTCACTCTTGGTGTCCTTGAGGTTGGCCTCAGCGGTCTGACCGGAAGCGGATCCTGTGGTGGACATTCTGGTGCTGGGTAGCTTCCACGTCCAGTCCGTCGTTGTCCTTCCCACCGCTCGATATCGATCCCAACAGCCTCGTAGAATGGCTCTGGTGACTTTGGAGGAGGCGGCGGCGGTGGGAGGGATCCTGGGCCCATGCCTGTCAGGTTCACGAAATCGGCCACAAGATGTGGTTCAAGACCATCCAAGTTGGGGACCCATCCATTGTCTGTTGCAGCCTTGCTTGCGTCCAACTTTGCAGTCAGATAGCTTGGATCGTGCCTGTGGCTGTGACGAGGCTGTCCGACTGCACTGGAGGGATTAGCACAACTCGCACGAGGAATTCGAGATGGGTGACGTGACTTCATGGAGAGTTCCCCTTGTCTCCTCCCCCAAGCCTCGAACTCGTCAGCTCCTCTCGAACAGCAAGTGCCTCCATTGGCATCTCGCTGAAGATGCTCAATTCGTCTTTCTTCCATAAAACAAGCCTGGCAAATCCAGTTCCATTTGATCTCCGAACGCCTGCGTTCGAATTCCTCCTGGGACATGACTGCTGACTCTTCTTTTGGTTGCCTATCTCTTTGTTTTCTGTTCTCAACAACGCAGGCAGGGCAATCTTCATGCATGAGCTCCTTGTACCCGGTTGGCAGTGGGCAAGGGACTTTCACTGGTCTGCTGAAGAGGTTCGTCAAGAATCCCTTCTTTTTCCGCTCATTTTGTGCGGAGATGAGATCGTGTCGATACCACCTGCACTCCTTTTTCTCCTCTATCTCGTGGTGGCAGCGGTATTTTGTAATTTGGATACACATCTTGTTTGTTTGTTGGCGGGTGTTGTTTGGGTTTCTGTTGGTCGTATGGGGTTCCCTGGTGGAAGGAGATACGAGATGTGTGTAGAAGAAAGTGTGCAAAATGCAAATATGACGGGAAAGAAAACACGTACAATGGGATTGTTTGCGTGGAATATAAAATCGTTCCGTGCATTGTTCTATCCGTGTTCTTGCGTTGTTTTTTGAAGAGGGCTGCGTTTTCTTGTGTGGAGAAGAAAGCCTTCTTTACTTAGAGAAAACAAGGTGAGAAGAAAGAGATTGTTGCGCATAGAAGTCTTTGTGCTTCTTCCCTGACGGAGATATACTGCTAGCTTACGTAGAGCTGTCCTGCGCATCCCTCAGGGAAGAGCGTCCTTCAAATCCTTTCAAGGGCTGTCTCAGCATTGATAATTGAGAATTGCCAAGTGGCTATCCTGCCGTGCCCATTTTTAGGACTGCATATGGAAGTTGTCTGCTTAAAAACATCCGAATGGTCGTCCCCGTCAACAGCCCCCTTTGTTGCCAAAACACAGGCCTCTGAACATGTATCTCGCAAGCACGTGATCAGCACTGCCAACTTCCTTTTCGGAGTGTGACGGGTGGTTGCATAATTTGAAATTTGCCCGTATTGGATTGTATGGGGCTTGTGTTTGTTTTGGTGTTGTGGAATGCCGTTGATAATATTATGGTGATGAGCATTCCAGGCGTTGCTTTGAAGTGAAATTCTGGTATCGCCCAGAAATTTCTCTATTCGGAGTCTCAAGTTGAGCTTTTGGATACTGTTCTTTATACCAAATAACCATGTCTGCAATGGATATAGCTCAAGCAGTGGACGAAGCCACTCTTCGACGATCACCCAGAAGCCGGTCTCCAGATAAACCAACGGTCTTCGATACTGCTATTAGTGGAGCTGTTCCTCGTAGCAAATCGCCGATTAGGACATCCCCTGAACGAACAAGCCGTTCTCGGTCTCCCATCAGGAGATCTCAAGGGCAACCACCAATTGGATCTTCTCGGCTCAATCTGTTCGGGGTTACTTTCCAGAAGCAAAATCACGCGGTAGTGTCGCAAAATTCTTCGAAGTCTACCTCAGCAGAAGCCATGGATTTAGCAGCGGACAAGGGAGTGTTAGGCAAAGATGGATTGAGCAGTGATGTTTTCAATGTAACAAAGGCAACAATCTGGGCACCACCAATCGAATCATTTCCACAGCCACAAGCAAACAAAGGAGGCCTGGGACTATTCGGCCAGCCAAGCTCGCCCATCTCTCACTAGCCTACTCATACTTCTCCACAAAGCCAGCCCACTTCACAGACAAACGGACTCTTCGGGCAACCCATTACCTCAAAATCTCCTCTCACATTCAATCACTCACCGTTCCAATCCAGAACCCTTTTCGGCCATCCAAACAACGTACCAATGCCACGCGCACTCTTTGGTATTCCATTACCGACACCTCCCAGGAAGCTTGTCTTGCCGTCATTTATCGACCTGCTGGATGAAGAGATCGGCTCTTGGAACCCAGAGTACCAGGTCTCGCCCCCTTCTCCGCCGCCTCGAATACTCAACATGCCATACAACTCAAATGGAGAAGAAGATTTGCCTGATGCATTAGATCCACGTTATGATTCAGATTGGGAGGAACGACTTTTTGATCCTGTGCCAGGAGCTGGCATCTACCTCGGGGAACTGCGAGACCCGGAAATGACACCGAAATATCAAAATGTGGTTTACGCGAGTCTCGGCGCAAATGGAGAGGTCGAAGTCACAGCGAGGCCTTACAATCGGACGGGCAAAAAGGTACCTTTGAAGTTGAAGGGAGAAGTAGGTTTCAGTGAGATCGAGTTTCGAGCTTGTTTCGGTGGTCGTTGGGTTAATGGTGCGGATATGGCAGACGTTAAGAGGTGTGCAAAGGGACGTTTGGAGAGAAAGATGGATTTGGATTTGAAGAGGGAGAAGAGATTTGAGGAGGATGTGAAGAGGTTTTGGAGGAATAAGAAGTTTGGTGCTGCGCTGGAAAAGATCTAGTAATCATGAGTACTGAGAGTCAGGCATGTAGTTCTTGTTGCTATATTGCCTTCTTGTTTATTCTATTCACATTCTTGTTTATATTTTATGTTGTGATTCAAGAAGAATAAATACATGCAACGTCACTTATATACAATTCCATCTCAACAAACCTCACTGCTGCTTTATGGAAGTCCAAACCACGCCTCGCTCGCGGCCAAGTGTGCTGGCACAGAGTGCCCTACTCCAGTGGCATAAATCCCCTCCACATCAGGTCCATAATCACTCATTGCATAGTTCTTCTCTGGGTAGTCTGCTTTCGTTCCCGTCGGCGTCATACTAACACCAAACACATTCGTCCACTGCTTCAGCTCTTCCTGATAATTATTCGGATTTATTGTCGTATCTGCAGAGCCATGCCAGATCTGCATTTTAGGTCGAGTGCCGTTGTATCCCGGATACATCGCTCGCGCGGTATCTCCCCATCCTTCGGGCGTTTTGGTTGATGTTCCGCCTGAGCAGGCGTTGTTCCATTGATCGACTCCTGCACCTACAAAACACCCGGCTGCTACACCGGAGTAGAGTGATGCAGCGACGAACATCTCTGGGTAAGTAGCGGCTAGGACGTTGCTCATCATTGCTCCGGAGGAACCTCCGGTCACATAAACTCTAGAAGCATTGACGCTGTATTTCGGGATGGCATATGTGACCATATTCGCAATGGCGTTCGAATCTCCGCCGCCATTGTGGCTGAGAGAGGACTTGCTAGATACGTCCCAGCAAGTTCCGCTGTTAGGACTGCTAGGCCAGAGGGTAATGTAACCTCCTTTATCTGATCCTTGGGCCCAAGGAATCTTCGAGTTCTTGAAGTATGATTGTGCGGAAGATTGGCAGGAGTGGATTACTACGACCAAAGCTGGGTCTGGCTTTACGTTGTCCGGGACGTATATCCACCTGCGACAGGGACAATTAGTGTTGCTGCTTGGTATCTGGGCCACGCGATTCCAACTTACATCTGCGCCTTTGAAGTAGCACTTCCTCCATAATTGCTCACTTGCGTCAGAGTTGCTGCAAAAGTGACTCCGACGGACAGAGCAAGCGCTCCCAAAACACTCGAGAAATGCATTTTGTCTCAATGAAACTTTCTCCAAAGGCAAGCTACACCAATTTCAACCCCCAAGATCGCCAAGTGGACTTCCGTTCCATTATATTTCCGCGCAAACAAATTTCCATGTGGGGCTTGCTTGCAAAGACCGTCAATCCCCTTATTGTATATTAAACCCCCCAATAGTAGACTTACGTATACCCCATAGGCTAAACGCCGCACGCCGTGCAATCAAGCTTTCCTCTCAGGGGATCTCGAAATAGCCGAGCCCCTGGCTCCACACGAACCCCGCCAACGCACGAGGCTGAAACCGCATATTACTCTTCCCCGCAAAACATTGATTGCGGCCTTCTGATTGAAACCACCAAGTCTCTTTTCGAAGAAGGGACCACTTAATCCGGAGGCGTCAGGTGGAAGGAAGATTTATGTCACGGCTTCCGCGAGCCATGCGGACTTGATTGCGGGGTGACGAATCGGATGGGTCGGCAGCAGGCCAGATGGTGGACACGGTTGCTGGTATTTATCCCGAGAGGTGGATTATCTTGGCTCTCATGGATTTCTTATCTTGATCTTTTTTGGATGTGCTGAGCCGAAATGCATCAATTTCTGCTTCTTGTTGTGGGACTGTTAGGTTGTGTTGTTGCGCATGGTGGAACTTCGAATTATACTGTTGATGGGGTGTGGTATGATGGGTAAGTTCAGAGCTGCGATTGCAGTAGATTTCGTCTGATGAGAGACTACGCGTTGAATCTAACTCGCAACTTGCAGATACAGTCCAGATGCATCCGCAGCCTCACAGGATGGCCAGCCATGGCTCATTCAACGAAAATGGATCACAATCGATCCTATTTTCCAACCGGACAACATATCCCTTGCGTGCAACTTTCCAGGGGATCCAGCTCCATCCTCGATACCCATTCAAGCAGGAGACAACATAACAGCAGTATACTATTACTGGCTGCACACTGTTGGACCAATGGTGCTGTGGATGGCAGACTGCGGCGCCGACTGCAGGACCTTCAATGCTTCTCAGGGAGACTGGTTTAAGATAGCACAACGAGGTCTGATCAGTGGCACCATACAAGAAGGAATGTGGGGGCAAAGATTGTTCCAAAATTGGGACGGAACTCCTGATCTTTGGACAGAAACAATTCCTGCGTCTTTGAAGCCTGGGAATTATTTGATTCGGCATGAGATTATTGCTTTGCACATCGCGCATAAACCGCAGTTCTATCCCGAGTGTGCACACTTGACAGTTTCGGGCAATGGGACCCAGAGTCCTGGGAAGGAGTATTTGGCAAAGATTCCTGGGGTGTATTCTATGGATCGTAGGTCTTGTAATTCTTGAACATTGAATGATGCTGATAAAATACAGAGCCGGAGATAAACATTGATGTGTATGCTTCAGATGTGGCGAATTCGACGGTAAGTTGTTGAAGCGCTTGCTCAAACTTGGAGTGCGGGTGGCTTTTGGCTAATTCATTGAATAGACATATAATATTCCTGGACCACCTGTCTGGACCGGAGAGAATATTGCGGTTGACAGATTAGTGGAGGGCTTCAAAGGTCCTAAGGACAGGAAAATCAGACTGACATGATTACATTACTAACATTACATAATTCGAAATACAGAAAAATTCAGACAGTGACAGAAAACCCCCCTTTTAATGCCATTTAACGTCTTGCACTGCTCTCGTTGTCTTTCCCTAGTAGATACCAGGACCATTTTGTACCAACTTAGCAGCCACGCACCCATCTGGTGCTCCACCATCACTCTTGAAAACACCCCACTTCAGAGCGAACTGCTCTTGTCCGTTCAAAGTACTGTTACAAGCAAAGAAGCTTTGCAACGCCGCCGTCATCCTGGCCGTAATACTGCCATCACTTGCAAGTCCAAATCCGTCTCTGCCGTTGTCCTGACCTGGGGCATAAATAGCTGTCACTGGGACAGTGAAACCGTAGTCGTCGCCAACGTCCTCGAAGTACATGGCGTATGGGTTCGGATCATCCTGGAGCTTGAAGTCGAGGTAGGTGCCATTGAAGTAGGCAGGTGTGCCAGGGTAGACTGAAGGTCGTTCGAAAACGAGATCGAGATTTCCGAGTGTGCCTGACTGGATGGTAGTCAGAGTAATGGTCGGGTAGCCCTCTGCGACGAGCGCAACTGCGAAATCGTCGGTCCGTTTTGAGTAGGGCAGGGCGGAGGCGAGAGCTGCGAGACCGAGAGTCATTGGTGTTGCGGTGAAGGAGACCATCTTGAAGTTTTGACTTGGAAGTTGGGAGGAAAGTTTGATGTTATCGGAAGTTCTTTGGTTCGAGTGGTATTGGAAGTGTTTCTTGTCTTGATGAAAGTGTTGCAGTGTGAAGTATTCGAAAAGTCGCTCCCCAGGAGAGCCCATCCTATTTATATTTGAAGCTCCAGTTCATATTTTTCTGTGTCTCGAAACACGAGGTCAATCACCCCCCCTCGGCTTTCCTTCTTAGGAAGTCACAGACGTAATTTATTTAGATTCGCTTCTAACGCGGTTAGTCTATGTTGCCGCTCTACTCAGGCGCTATTCACCCTCGCCTCGCCCTCTATTCAGGTTGCTCAGTCACGTTCATGCTCTCCCTTCTAGTAACTAATCATAGTTTACTTATAATTTGGTTCTGATGTGTGAAAGTTGTCAACTCTACACGATTATGTTTAAGGGGTCCAAGTCGGCTCCCAGGGAGCCCAAACAGGAACCCCCTTCCAAAAAACATCCTTCAATCTCAAGGCAATCCAAGGAAGGAGAAGACTTTGTCATGAGGATCCGAGGATTTGCATTTCCCGCCATAGTTGGAGCCAAACTTTCAGATCCATGGCCTCGCCAGCAAAAAGTTGTATCGCTTTAGCAAGAAGCGAGTGCAAATTGTTCAATGAGCCAGCCTCTCTGGAGGTCAACCAGGCCCAATCTGATCCCGAATAACGCAAATGAAAGAGCACAACAGCAAGGTCCTCGCAATTTATAGAAACTCCGCCCTCCACAAATTCGACATCGCGAGCGACTATGAATTCGTAGCAAATCCAGCATCGCTTCCACCCCAGACTTGCTAATAAACGAATCGAAATCGCAGTCACGTTCTGCGCGATGACGAGCTTCAGCCGCGGCTTAACACATGTTTTCATCAAGAGTGTGCAAGGCCCATGCGATTCATGGTACGGTTTTCGATATACGATAGATTCTACACCCGGACACGGATCCATACCGTCGAATCCATCTCTTAGCGCCACTCGCACTTCATTCATCTACTACTAGCTGAGTCTAGTCGTCTCCTTCTCAGCTAGACACACTAACACCCTCTCAGCACCTGCATAGAGCTCCCCATAAAGCCTCCGGAACCTCTCGGATGATCTTGAAGACTTTCAAGACCTGTAAATCCCTCGATGTGGAGTAAAAGGCCTGGCATATCAGATTTATACTCCGTATGAATTGTCCCGTGCTGTGAGAACTATATTAGTGGCGCTTCTAGGTACCAGCTGCTGGGGAAGCCAGTAATATTGCATTACCTAGTTGGTAACGGAAGGGGGTCGAATCTTCTCTGTCTTCCTTCTGTTCATCGAGTGATTTGTAAGAGGTATGTGGAAGGAAGCTATTGTATTCGGACACTGGACGGGTACCCATCATGGCAAACTCGGAATCCGGGATCTGAAAATATGGTCTTGAGATAAGCCTTCAATCCCCACGCTCGTCCTCAAAAGAATGGCTAGGTGAGTCGTGTGATTCCGAGGACACTGTAGATGGCTTTATCTCCAGGATGGCCGTCTCGCTCTGGTTGTCCACGTCCCCTTTTGACGTGACCACCACAGTGGACTTGATTTCTACCTTACTCAGCCCTCCCGGGACGACCTGCAGCTCTAAGGGTTCTGGAAACTGCTCGTAATGTTTTCGTGACCAGCGGTGGGTGTTGTCGGAACGTTGACGGCCCCCTGTTGGTTCGTTGGATTTGGAGACGGTGGAGTTTTCAAAGATGCGTGGGAGCACGTGTCTCAGGAAGCGATTCATCGTGGGCATCGAACCGCAGATGACGAACAGGTTGGCTTCGATGAAGCTATGTCGGAGTTAGGACTGGGATGCAATTGAGCGGTCTTGGAATCGCCGGAGGTACTCACGTCCATACGTCTGCCGGAGCTGCATCCCAAGAAATGTCAGTGCTCCTGAGGGTTGCTGGCAGATAGATGAGTCGGATAATCGAGGTCGTAATAGTCCTGTGCAAATGGTTAATCAACATCTGAGACCCGCGCCGGACGAGTTAGACGGGCGGGCGACTTACAGTGAGCCGAGGCCGAAGATGGCGGTAGCAGCGACCTTCAGCGATTTGCCCATCTTGAGCTTGAGGATCATAGGGG
>Ga0302140_10006707_pt1 | contig 14435 bp, 9 predicted proteins | sample I_Bog_E1_1_FD_202095 | JGI IMG/M metagenome (GOLD analysis project Ga0302140, IMG submission 202095) | Peat permafrost microbial communities from Stordalen Mire near Abisko, Sweden - I_Bog_E1_1 | ecosystem: Environmental > Terrestrial > Soil > Wetlands > Peat | place: Sweden: Abisko, Stordalen...
TCGGCCCCGCCAACAGAACACCCCGACTGGACCGCAAATCCTCAATGGCCTGCGTGATACGGATGCCCAGTGAGAATTGTAAATGCCCGGTAGAGCTGTTCAGCCATCACAACGCGAGCCAGCGCGTGAGCCATCGTCATGGGACCAAGAGACAGAAGCAGATTGGCGCGTTGACGAGCCAAAGAGGACCACCCGCTGGCGGGACCGATGGCGAAAACAATGCTCTGAGCTCCCTCATCTCTACGCGCACCAAGCCACGCTGCGAAGCTTTCAGAGTTCATTTGGCGCCCTAAGCTGTCAAGAAGCACGCTCACGGCTGGGGTTCGACCTTGCTGTCGGCTGAGCCATTCCAGCATCGCGTTCTCCGTCCTGAAAGACTCGCACTGGCAACGGGCGAATTTTGAGCATCGTTCCATATAGACTTGGGCAAGAGCTTCAAATCCATCTTTCGAGCTGGCCCGAGCGCCGACGTGAACAAGGGTAAGAAGCATCAGGAGGAGAATAGCGCACGACGGCGCGCGCTGTTCTCAGGGACGGAAGGTAGCGACAGCAAAAAACCCATTTTCTGGATATGAAGTCTTACTTCTCCGCAATTTCATATTTGCAATCGGCTATACCGTCCCTTCAAGCGAGATAAGACATTATTTATGAATAAGAAGAAGTTTCTTATGAGCCCCGAAGAGATTGGCCCTCGCAATGCAGCTATATATGCAAACCGACTAGGCGGATAACTTCGGAGGGGCTCGATTTCACAGAGGCTCTTAACTGGAGTCGATCCAAACTCTCTTCTTAACGCCAGTTCCTTAGTCATTCTGTTCACGCGCGGGCCAAATCGATCCCGCCACACCTAGAAGTTCAGTATCCGAAGCGAGAGCCTTCGCACCCGGACCTTATCCGAATACAAAAACCTATTGGAGGTATTATGCGACTTACCCGGTTTCGTGCTGCAACACTAACTTTTGGGGCCATTCTGATGTTGGTGGTCGGGACCCCCTTGTTGCAATTCGCAGGTTTCGCCCAGTCAACGACTGCAGCGGGCGCGATTCAAGGCACGATCACGGACCCGAAGGGCGGAATTTTGCCCGGGGCGGAAGTCACAATTACCAGCGTCGCAACAGGTTCCAAGAAGGTCATTGTCACGGATTCGTCCGGCTTCTACAGTGCCGCTTCGCTGGTTCCGGGTGTGTACACAGTCGTCGTCTCAGACGTTGGCTTTGCCAAGGTGAGCACAACGGTTACTGTTCAGATTGGAACCACGACAAACGGCAATCTGAGTTTGAAGCTGGGTTCCGCAACAGAAGAAGTGATCGTCAGCTCTGAAGAGCTGCAGGTCAACACGGTTCAATCGACGGTGCAGGGCGTCTTGACAGCTGCTCAGATCGACAACCTCCCCATCAGCGGACGCAACTTCCTTGACCTGTCGCAGCTGGAGCCGGGTGTGCAGTTACAAAGCGGGGATACGTTTGATCCCACCAAGGCCGGCTACTCTTCAATCTCTTTCAACGGCGTTAACGGGCGCACGGCCCGCATCATGCTGGATGGCCAGGACATCTCAGACGAAACCGTCGGCACCACAACCTTGAATGTCAGCCAGGGGTCGATAGAGGAGTTTCAGATCAGCCGCTCCTCGTTGGACATTTCAAACGAACTCACAAGTTCCGGAGCGGTGACGGTGAGCACGCGCGCAGGAACCAACAAATTTCACGGCCAGGGCTTTGGGCTCTTTCGCGACGAGCGGTCCGGCGCTGCTGCCGCTCCGGTAGGAACCGACTATCCTTTCCAGCGCAACCAGATGGGCGGGCGCCTAGGTGGCCCGGTTCTGAAGGACAAGCTATTCTTATTCGGAAGCGCTGAACGAGTTAAGCAAGACTCGACGAACTCCTATCAAGTGGCACCGCCTTTCACGTCCTACAGCGGTTTCTTTGGCGCTCCATTCCGCGACAACTACTATGTGGGCAGAGCCGATTACAACGCTCCCAAGGGCATTCACACTTTCTTCCGAATCGCATACGAAGATAACTTGAACGATGCAACATACGGCTACGGCTTTTCCCGATATGGCAACAAAGACAACACGCCTGCCATGGCGGGGGGTGCGGATTTTGTAACCGGCAAATTCACTCACAGCGTTCGCGGCAGCTATCTGAAGTTTCATAATCAGATTGCGGATGAATCCACAGGTCTTGAGAATCCGACGCCTGGCGTGGAGTTGTTCATCCAGAACTTGATTACCGGCCCCAACCTTCTGGCTCCTCAGCAGACCTATCAATCTGACAAGCAGATTCGTTACGACGCTGGCGTAACCGCGAAATCCCACGTGTTCAACTTCGGGTTCAGTCTTAACCGTATCCAGGGTGGCGGATTCGCCAGCTTCTTCGGTATCGCGCCTCAACTTCAAGCCGATTTCGGGGATGGTCCACTTGATCCTACGCAGGCTGGCAATCCCGGCAATTACTCCATGAGCTACGTAGTCATGGGTAATGGACTCGGATCAAGCACTGAGAAGCCGGGATTTGGATACCCCGCAGGTGGCCAGGACGACTGGCGGATCGGAATCTACTTCGGCGACACCTGGAAGATCACACCCAAGTTGACGGTTAACTATGGGCTTCGGTACGGACGTGATACGGGCCGAAGTGACGCGGACCTCGCTCCAATTCCCTGCTCGGATGCCGTCGCTCTGAACGGACCCGCGTCGCCGTGCACAAGCGGTAATCTTCTGGATGCTCTCGAACCTGGACTCGGAGCTTCTGTTCGCCAGCCCAACCTGGATTACGGTCCAAAGGCCGGCTTTGCCTACGACCTTAAAGGAGACGGCAAAACCGTCATCCGCGGCGGACTGGGGCTCTACTTTGAGAACAACATCTTCAACAACGTGCTTTGGGATCGTCCCGTAAAGCTCGCAAAAGGTCTTTTCTTTAGCGACGACTATCTGCCGGGCGGCACAACTAGCGTCACGTTGCCTGGTGGAAGCACCGTTAGTTCGCTCACGGTCGGCAGCCAGACGCTTTCAATTGCTCAGATCTTCGCCCCGTATGCGTCAGGAAATGCGCTGCCTGTAAGTGAATTGGCGCCGTTCATCGCGCTTCTCCAGCAGGACTATCAGGCCGCTACCCAGAAGGCAGGGCCAGCGGCCAACCCAGGCTACGTAGCCAACTCGCTCGCAGTTGGCGGTCATAGCCCATTCGACAGCGGCAACATCCTGTACGCACCGCACTTTCAAACCGCGCGCTCGATCCAGATCAACATTGGAGTTCAGCGGGAAGTTTGGAAGGGCGGAATCTTCTCCGCGGATTATCTGCGGAACATTGGCGAACACTTTATGGTGTTGATTGACAAGAACCACGTGGGCGATGCATCGACCCTGAATGCTTCGGCCGCCAACAATGCAATAAGCAATACGCTCGCGGCCTGCAGCACTTCATCTGTAATCATCAGCACGATCGATCAGGCGATTCAAAACTGCCCCGGCTTGCACGGGACCGGGGGAGCCGTAATCAGCGACTTTGCCAACAATGGTCTCGACTCGGGTAACGGTCCCTTCCTAAGCAGTGAACCTGCCGCTATCTATGGACTTACAGCGAATACGGGAGCTGCGTTCCCGGGCATTAACCCCGGATTCGGCGCAATGTACTTTAACTATCCAGGCGGCAAGTCGCTCTACAACGGCCTGCAGACCAACCTTCGCCAGAGTTCACGAGTCCCGCTTCCGGGCCTGAAGGCGTCGAGTTTCGAAATCTCCTATTCGTTATCGCGCTTCGTCAGTTCGGGAGGATCAGATCAGAACTTCACTCCGAACGCTGTTGACTGGAACAATCCACTTAGCTTCGTGGGTCCCGCAGGAACTGACCGCACCCACCAACTTTCTTACGGCGGCAACTTCACTTGGCTTGGTGGAATCAGCACGGGGTTCATCGGCCACTACTATTCGGCATTGCCAACCACCCTTTATCTGGATACCGCCGGCAATACAACGGGCGAGATCTTCAACTCGGACGTAACAGGTGACGGTACAACTGGCGACATCCTGCCCGGGTACAAGGCCGGAGCCTTCATGCGCACAGTTCAGCCCACGCAATTGGCTAATGTTATCGCTGACTATAACCTCGCCCGCGCCGGGCGACTGACTCCCGCGGGCCAGGCGCTCGTCAACGGCGGCCTTATGACGTCGGCGGAACTCTCGGCTTTGGGAGGCGTAACTCGAAATATTGCGCCGCCGCCTCCGGGCAACACAGGGAACGGCAGCCTTCGCACCTTCGACTTGACTTTGGGGCGGCCAACCCACCTCCGTTGGCTGGGAGAAGGCGCGAATCTCGAGCCCACGATCAGTGCATTCAATGTATTCAATCTGAGCAACTTTAGTACGCTGACCGGAAACCTCTACAGCAGCCAGCAGCCCGGGACAGTTAATGGCACGGACACTGCCTACAACGGTGCTGACGGCTTCAACCGCAACGCGGTCAGGCTGGGCAACGGATCAGGCGTTTTCGGCCAGGGCGTAGCCCGTGTACTCGAGTTCGGATTGAAGTTCAACTTCTAAACCTAACGGAGGACCTGTTGAAAGGGCGCCGAACGCGGCGCCCTTTCAACTCGCAAATGTGAAGGTTGAATCCATGATTTGAACGGTTTCTCACGATAATCCCCAAAACGGGAGAAGGTGCCTATTTTCTGGATACCCCGGCTTATTTCTCCGTAATTTCATAGTATTTAAATTTGTCTTCCGCCAACCTCTTCATACAACGCCTTTGTTTTCAGAGATCAAACAAATTTTCCCGCAATCGTCGACATTGGCACTTGTCATGCAGTACTCCTAGTACTCGTGAGGTTTCTCTTTTCATTGAGTGAAAATACCGATCTTCCCCCGGATAGTGTTTTGCGATTATCCAATACTGGGATCAAGACACGCGCTCATCTCCTCCTTTCAACGAATCAAGTCTTTTTGCCTATCAATTTCATCCGGTTCCCCAGCCGGACGCTGAACCTAAGAATGTGGATTGTGCGATCGCATATCCACTGCACGAAAATCGGTAAATCTATTCATCAAGGATGGAAAACCACATGAAGTTTGGTATCGAATATCTGAAGCGAATCGCCACACCCCTATGGCTGGCCCTGTCACTTGTTCTGCTTCTGGCGCCGGCCGTCGTTGCGCAGGAGACCACGGGTGGTCTTCAGGGCACGGTAAAAGATCCTTCCGGCGCCGTGATTGCGGGAGCCACAGTGCGCGTCACGACTCCGACACTGGTCGGATACAAAGAGATTGTGACGGATGCCGCGGGCTATTACCGTTTCGCGAACCTTCCTCCGGGTTCATATACCATCCTGGTGAAAGCAACAGGATTCGATACATTAAAGCGCGAGAACGTGGATCTTGAGGTGGGCCACCTTCCAACTGTGAACCTGTCGTTGAATGTGGGCACGGTCAGCACCGTTGTCGAGGTGAAAACCGAAGGGCCGATGATCGACACCACCACCAACACCACGCTTACTAACATTCCTGAGGATGTGCTCCAGGATGTTCCACACGGAACTTCATTTCAGTCCGTGATTCAGTTTGCTCCGGCGGCCCGCAACGAGCCTTTGGAAGGCAGCAGCATGCTTAGCAACGGAAGCGGCTCGGCCTCGCCCGGCAATGGCAGCAACGGCGGCGGGTTCGGTTTTTCTATCGGCGGCGGCGCTGATTCCGAAAACTCATATCTTGTTGAAGGGCAGGAAACGGCCAACATTATCGGCGGTTACTCGCACACCAACGTTCCCATGGACTTCATCCAGGAAGTGCAGATGAAGACATCCGGCGTGGACGCCGAGTTCGGTGGTGCACTGGGTGGCGTGGTTAACGTAATCATGAACAAGGGCACCAATAAATGGCATGGCACGTTGTTCACCGGCTTCCAGGACGGAGCTATGAACGGATCCCCCGTTCCCACCGCGCGCTACGATCCCGCCTCAAGCGGAACGCCGCAATGCTCCTCAACCGTGACGACAAACTGCGAACCCTGGGGTGCAATTGATCCGGATTACCAACTCTACCAACCGATCCGTCCTCACACCTTTGATTTTTGGCCTGGCGTCACCATCGGAGGTCCGATTGCGGATATATTCCCCAAGATTTATGGTCTATCCGATGCCGTTTATGCGAAGTTGAAAGAGCGGATGTTCATTTATGCGGCCTTCAATCCAGAGTTCAACGGGTATGAGCAAACACTGAACTATGGGCCCAATGGAGGATTGACACCTTTCAGCCAGAACACACACACGTTTTATAACTATGCCCGCCTCGATGCTGAGGTTACACAGAAGATTCGCGTCTTCGGCTCATGGCTCAATCAGGGCCAGCGTCAAGCTGGCGAGTCGTTCCCGAATCCCGATTCCACAGCAGGGTACTTCAACACGGTTACAGGCTGCACTGGCTCTGGCTCATCGCTGAACTGCAGCGGCAATTTCATCGCCCCATCGACGTACGCCCATACCCTGGGGTACACAGCTCCGAATCTCACGCTGAACACTGGCGCTGACATCACGATCACCAATAGTCTCGTCGCCACGACGCGCTTCGGCTACTACTTCGAGAACTATCACGACTTTGGCTACCCGGAGACGGGCGCAATCGACGAGTGGTATGCAGATGGAACAACGGCGACGGACACCACCGGCGCTTCCTTGACAACCTCTGCCCCGGCACTCGCTGAAGCAAGTGGCTTTCTCAGCCAGGCTCTGGACGGAAGCTTTACGCACAATAATGCGAACAAGGCCATCCAGTTCGACCTTGATCTTGCATGGTTCCACGCCGGCAAGGGTGGCACGCACAACCTAAAGTTCGGGTACCAGCTCAACCGTAACTCGAATTTCATCTTCCAGGGGTACAACGCACCGCTCGTCGAGGTTTATCCCGGAACATCAACACCGTATTCGTACCAGGGACCCACGGGATATGCAAATTGCCAGACAAAGGGCCTCACAGATAACTACGATCCATCCAAAGTCACCGCAACCAATCCAACCGGCCTGGTTTCCTGCGAAGGAATCTATGGTACGGTCAACGTCAACGACTTTGGCAGCGGCGGTAAGGCAATTAGCTACAACCATGGCTTCTTCGCACAGGATGCATGGACCGTCGGGAAGGGCCTTACGATCAACGCAGGCTTCCGCGTTGAGAAAGAGTATCTTCCTGCTGAGAACCAGCCGAGCACGGAGAAGATCACCACACCGATCAACTTCGGCTGGGGAGACAAGGTTGCTCCGCGCATCGGTGCTGCATGGGATGTGTTCCGTAACAACAAGGTGAAGGTATTTGGCGGCTATGGTCAATACTTCGACCAGATGAAGTTGAACGTTGCCATCAGCTCTTACGGTGGACAGTACTGGCAGGAATGCTGGTACGCATTGATGCAGCCAACGGTTGCCGACATACTTCCAGTCTTGAACAGCAGCAACCGTTATTGCGTAGGTCCGGATGCCACAAGCGAAGCCAATTTTGGCGGTTCCGCTCCCGCTGGACTAATCTTCCTCGAGAATCAGAACCTTCGTGCCTTCCCCACAACGTGCTCAACTTGCAGTTCGACCCAGGAAGGCACCGCCCCTGGACTCAAGCCCTACGCGCAGCATGACTCCACCTTTGGCGTGGACTACCAGATCAGCCCAACCATGGCGTTTGAAGCGCGATGGGACCGCAGGCGACTGGATCACGTGATTGAGGATTCGGCCATTTTCAACCCGACAATCGGCGAAACATTTGTCATCGTCAATCCGGGTCAAGGTGTTAACGCAACCTTCAACGGCTTTTACAACTTCCTGTACGGTGTCGCACCGGACTGCTCGCTCGGTTGCCCGCCGCAAAAGGTCATTCCAGCAGCGCGCAGCTATGACGGCATCGAACTCCGCCTGACAAAGGCCGTGAGCCAACACTGGATGGGCATGTTCTCCTACACCTACAGCAACCTCCGCGGTAACTACACTGGGCTAACGAGCTCGGACGTGGCCGATGGCGGCGGTGGCCGCAACGCTCCTAACAATAGCCGTTCGTTCGACGAGCCTTTCTTCTCATGGAATGCAGACGGCGGATCCTCAAGCGGCCTCTTGCCGACAGATCGCCCCAACGCTCTGAAGGGCTATGTCTACTACGATCTGCCTTGGCTGAGGAAATTCGCAACAGACTTCGGCGTCTTCCAATCGGCTTACAGCGGTACCCCGCTTACGAGCTACCTCGATGTGGGCTACGCTTTTCCAGGTGGATTCCCGACCGACATTGTCAATCGCGGCAAGTGGATTGACGTGAGCCAAGATCCTTCTACGGGTGCCATAACTGCAGGGTCGCCTTACACAAAACGCACATCCTGGTACAACGACACGGACTTCAACCTGAAACAGAGTGTGAAATTAGGCGAAGCGAAGTCGTTAGCGTTTGACGCGACCTTCTCAAATCTCTTAAACCAGCATGCTGTGGTTTCATACGGCCAGCAGATCGACTCCGGCTACGCGACGAATTTCATTGCGCCAAACGGACATACGCTTTTCGACGGTCCCGCATTCTATGCAGCTGCTGAGGGCAAATATGACTACCTTGGCGAAATGAACAACAATGGTTCGCCGGTTACCGTGAACAGCCAATACGGCAAGCCATACCTCTATCAGATCAGCCGCAACATCCGCCTGGGCGTGCACCTTACGTTCTAAGCGAACTCAATCAAAGCAAGAAGGGGACCTGAGCGATCAGGTCCCCTTCTTGCTTTTGTGCAACGGTTGATTCGGCCCATCTGTCCCGCGTTGAATTACCAAAGCGCTGGCGACGATAAACTACTTCGCCCCCACACCCTCCTACGCGCTCTTCTTCTTCGGTGCTTTTTTGGCGATTGATTTGGAAGCAGCCTTCTTAGCGGGAGTGCGTTTTACACCACTAGACGCCTTCTTGGAGGCCCTTGGACTGGACGCCGGCAAAGGTTCAGGCGATACGGCCCTCCGCTTAGTTCCCGCCTTGCCGCGGGCGGCGCGCGTCTTGGCGGCAAGGGCGGCGGTCAGCTCTGCGTCAAACTCGGCTGGCGTCAACGGGCGCGCGGACTTCCGCAGTCTTTCAATGTCGTAGAAAGCGCGGCGTTCCGCTAGGAAGACGTGTACCACAAAGTCCACGTAGTCCAGCAGAATCCAGTCGCCCTTGCGCCGGCCCTCCACGGAGTTGGGCATTGTCGCAAATTCCTTCTTCAGGCGATGCTCAATCTCATCGGCAATTGCAATCGCCTGCCGATCATTGCTCGCAGAAGTGACAAGGAAAAAGTCAGATAAGCCTGCGTCGATAGGATCAAGTTCGAGGATGCGGGTGTCTTCGCCCTTTTTGTCTTCACAGACCTGGGCTGCGGCCTGAACGAGAATGCGGGTCTCCTGCTTTGAAGGTGTTGTGGTCATTCGGTAGATAGGCTCTCCAATCCCAATCGTAGACCGCCATTGCGGGGTGAGCAAGCTCCACAGGCCTGACTCTACCGATAAAGCCCCTTCGAACGTATGAAATCGAAAACGGCCCGGGGTACGACGCGCTGTTCAGCTCCTGACCTTCCACTGGCTGCGCGTACCTGTTCGCGGATCTCCGAAGCGCTGATCTCCACGTGCACGGCGGGAAGGACATAGAAAGGTGCGCGGCGTCCCAATGAATCGTGAAGCACATAAGAACGAAAGTGGTCGACGCGCATAGGTGTCCCTCCAGCAGCGAACGGCTGGACCGTTAGACCGCCTGGCAGCGCAGGCTCCAGGTCGTCGAGCTTCAGTCCGGGGCGTGAAGCAACGATGAGCGACGCTGCAAAAGGAATCTCCGCAGCACGGCGCCAGCGGCGCAGCGAGAAAAACGAGTCAGCGCCAATCAGGCAGAACAGAACGCTCTCCGGGGGTAATTCAGCGCGCAGAGTCTCAAGCGTCTCGATTGTGTAGTTGGGCTCACCTGAATCCTTGGGCGCATCGGCAAGCGAGATCGCAAAACCCGGTTCGCCGGCGATGGCGAGTTGAGTCATGGCGACGCGGTCGTCAAAACTAGCGGACGCTCCGTCCTGTCCTCGTTGCTGTTTCAGCGGCTGCGCCCCCACGGGGGCAAACAGCACCGTGTCCAACGCGAGTGCTTCGCGCGCAGCGCGCGCCACGGCAAGATGGCCCAGGTGCGGAGGGTCGAAGCTGCCGCCGAAAAAAGCAACGCGTGCGTTACCGTGGGGTGAATTCGCCATTTTGCTATCGTATCGCTCAGGAGAACTTCTGGTAGCATCACACACACGATGCGATCCTTGATTGCGCTTCTAGCGGTGGCGGGCGTGGTGGTTTCAGGACTCGCGCTGCAGGTGCACTATTCGACAGAGACCCAGCCCTGCTCAATCAGTGCGAGGTGGGATTGCGGCATTGTGAACCATAGCCCATTCGCCGAGATGGAACATATCCCGGTGGCAGCAATCGGCATCGCGGGCTACCTCGTGCTGGCAGCGCTAGCCTTGGCGCGTCGACGTTCAACCGTTGCGGTCCTCGCCACTGCGGGGTGGGCGTTCTCTCTCTATCTCACCCGCATTGAAAAGTACGTTCTACAGGTCTGGTGCCTCTACTGCGTGATCTCGCTGGCCATCATCACCCTGCTAATGGTGCTGAGCATCTGGTGGTGGTTCGTGCGCCGTCCGGTGCACCGTCGCACATAGTCGAGCCCGTCCCAAGGAAACCAACTTCCGCTCATTCTGCGCTGGTAAACTTATAAAGAAACCATGCTCAAGGGAAGATACGCGCGCTGGATGTACAAGTGGGAGACGCGGCTAACCACGCGCGATGAAAATCGCATTATGCGGCCTATGGAATGGGGATTCGAGTGGATTGAGCCCTTTCTTCAAACCCACGGCTTTGAGGATGCGATTCCCGGGCCCGAAGTCTTGCGTGACAATGCCGCGGCGGAGGCGGCTATGGTCCGCATAAACCAGTTGCTCATCCGCAAAAGCGATATTTTTTTCAGTTATAAGCGGCCCACCGATTTTCGGCTCGAAGAGAGGCATCCCCAGTTATTCCCTACAAATGTGCGGCCTGAAACGCTAGCCAAAGATGCGGCCATGCGACGGCTGGCGGAAGAGGGAAAGCTTGCGCCTGCGCAGTATCTGCGCTTTACCTCCCCGGAACAAACGCCGTACGCCGAAAACGATCTGGTGAATGCGCGCTGGTATCCGGCACCTGCGCACAAAGATCCTGCACGTCCCAAGCAAGCCATTGTTGTGCTGCCCCAATGGAACTCCGATGGTCTCGGCCATAATTCGCTATGCACCATCTTCAACCGCATGGGCATTTCGGCGCTTCGGCTTTCCATGCCTTACCACGACATTCGTCGTCCCGCGGAGCTGGAGAGGTCTGACTATTCAGTGAGCGCCAACATCGGGCGTACAATCGCCGCCTGCCGACAGGCTGTAGTCGATATTCGCTGCTGCGTGGACTGGCTTGAAGAACAGGGGTACGAACATTTCGGAGTGCTTGGGACCAGCCTGGGCTCTTGCTACGCTTTTCTGGCCAGCACGCATGACCCGCGTATTCGCGTGAACGCATTCAACCATGCCTCCACTGCATTTGGAGATGTGACGTGGGCCGGGCAAAGCACGCGGCACGTTCGCCAGGCGCTGGAACAGGCCGGGCTGACTCAGGATAGATTGCGAAAGCTGTGGTCGGCGGTGAGCCCTTGCAGCTATTATCCGAAGTTTGCCAGTGCCGAAGCAGGCGGGCCGCTCAAGAGAGTGCTGATGGTCTATGCGGATTACGACCTTACGTTTCCCAGGGAATACTCGCTCCAGGTTGTAGACGCCTTTCAGACAAACGGTCTGGACTTTGAGCGGCGGGTGCTGCCGTGCGGCCATTACACCACTGGAGAAACGCCGTATAAATTTCTCGACGGCTGGTACCTGGGTTGGTTTGTTTACAGGGCCTATAAGGCGCTGCGAGAAGAGAAGGCTGCCGGCCTGAACGTTGTTGCGCAACCGTCGCCAGTGTCGGAAGAGGAAGTACTCACGCGTTAGCGAGCTGCGCTTAGATCCAAATGCAGAAGCTTTGCAGGATCGAGATATGCGGTTTGCCAGCGAACTGCCCAATGCAAGTGTGGCCCCGTGACGCGACCTGTTGCTCCGCTCAATCCGAGCCGTTCTCCTTTCACAACATGCTGACCTTCGCGTACATCAATGCGGCTGAAGTGCATTGATAAGGTATAAAGACCAAGCCCATGATCGATGATCACGCAATTGCCTTCGTAATAAAGCGGCCGCGCCAGAACCACAACACCGCTATTTGCCGCGCGCACCGGCGTCCCTGTTGCGGCTCGAAAATCCATCCCTTTGTGAATACTGGCTAGCTTGCCATTGAACATCCGGCGCGTGCCGAAACTGTCAGTGGGCGCGGCGGACACTGGCGCGTGAAAACTCCCATACCAAAGAGGATCGGGAGCGCTTTCCGCGAAAATATTCACCTTGAGCTGGCTGTCCGCTGCAATCTGTTTCTGTGCCTCGGGGTCAGGTTCGACAAACTTAGGCGAGACTGTGAGCGAGCCGGTCCGGTAATGAGCGGGTTGTATATCTACCGTGCGCGTCAGATCGTCGGTGATGGCGCCGCTGTGAACTACAACGCGAAGAATCGACGGACCCGCCACCGCCTCCACATCTACCCCGGCAAGTGCGAACCATGCGTGCCCGTTTCGCCCCACAAAGAACCGCAATGGGTGCCCCTGCCAATCGCCTTCGATCCTAGCGGTCGCGGGAGCTTCTACGTGAATCAATTCTGGTGAGCCGGCAGAGACTTGAGCCGGCGTCAGCGTCATTGAGTACGACTGCGAATTCGCGCGCGCGCCCGCGAGGACGGTGGCCGCCAAAGAGAGAACTCCAACCACCTGTTTCAATGAAAAAGTGACTTTGAAAGGATCCATCGCCGTCAAGAATACCCGCAATGAGAATACCCGTAAGAGATCAGATCAACGCTAGCGGGGATGGGCCGCCTTCCAGCGAGCTTCGCGTTCCTGAATTGCAGCGAGTTCGTCCGCGGTGATCCGGGTACCAATGTTTTGTCGGTTTGCCAGGTATTTCTCCTGGTCCGGTCCCTTCACGGCAGCGGCCAGGTCCAGCCAGTAATAAGCTTCGATGTCATCGTGGGGAACACCTTGCCCCATGGCGTAGAGCACGCCAAGGGTGCCTTGCGCTTGCGGGTCTCCCTGTTCGGCGGCTTTGGTATACCAGTCGGCCGCCTGTTTCATGTCTTGGGAAACACCCTTTCCATCTCTGTACAATCCCGCTAGGTGAACCTCACCGCTAACGTCTCCTTGTTCTGCCGCTTTGCGATACCACTCCGATGCCTGCTTGTAATCCTGTGCTACTCCGTTGCCTGCCGCGAATGTCTCCCCCACCGCTACCTGCGATCGTGCATCGCCGCTGGTGGCCTTCGCCAACAGGGTCGGGTCAACGCCGTTTCTCTGCGCAAAAGCGGAGATTAAGGCAACGGCTAGGACGCTTGCCAAAAATATTGCATTCCTTCGAAAATGTAGCAGCTCGCCGATCATCGCTCTTCACAACTCCGTCTCTCTTAATCTTCGATGGTTGCACACGGTTGGAAGGATGGGTTCGTCGCAGCGTAATTGTTGCCTTCCCAAAACGAGAAAATTCCCCATCGATTCCTCCTGTCAACGGAGGCAGGAAAGAGGCTAGAATTCATGTATGACTGACCGCATGTCCCTCTCCCTCGCCCAGGCCGATCCCGACGTAGCCGCTGCATTGGACCACGAAACCCTCCGCCAGCATGAGGGGCTGGAGATGATTGCCAGCGAGAACTTTGTGTCAGAGGCCGTGCTTGAGGCTGCCGGCTCGGTATTCACAAACAAGTACGCTGAAGGTTACCCGGGACGACGCTACTATGGCGGTTGCGAGTATGCGGATGTGGTGGAAAACCTGGCCCGCGATCGAGCGAAGGAAATTTTTGGCGGAGATCACATTAATGTTCAGCCGCACTCCGGATCGCAGGCCAACGCCTCGGCATATGCGGCGGTGCTGCAGGCAGGGGACACCATCCTCGGCCTCGACTTGGCGCATGGTGGCCACCTTACTCATGGGCACAGACTCAGCTTCAGCGGCAAGCTTTACCGGCCCACGTTCTACCAGGTGCGGCGTGATACAGAGCTGATTGATTACGACGAGCTTGAGGCAATCGCAGATCGCGAGAAGCCCAAGGTGATCATCGGCGGTGGCAGCGCCTATCCACGGTTGTGGGACTTCGCACGCATGCGTCAAATTGCAGACAAGGTTGGCGCCGTTTATATATTTGACATGGCGCACATTGCCGGCCTGGTGGCAGGCGGTGTGCACCCATCGCCCGTGCCGCACGCGCACATCACCACCACCACCACGCACAAGACGCTTCGCGGCCCTCGCTCCGGCTTGATTATCTGCGGGCAAGATCTCGCTACTGCCGTGGAC
>Ga0302140_10006709_pt1 | contig 14429 bp, 10 predicted proteins | sample I_Bog_E1_1_FD_202095 | JGI IMG/M metagenome (GOLD analysis project Ga0302140, IMG submission 202095) | Peat permafrost microbial communities from Stordalen Mire near Abisko, Sweden - I_Bog_E1_1 | ecosystem: Environmental > Terrestrial > Soil > Wetlands > Peat | place: Sweden: Abisko, Stordalen...
ACCTGCTCTTCTATCACGTCCGGCTTCATGCTTTTATCGTCATTGAATTAAAGACGGGCCGCTTCAAACCAGAGTGGGCCGGAAAGTTAAATTTCTACCTTTCGGCGGTGGACGATCTGATACGCACCGCGCCGGACGGCCCCACCATCGGCCTGTTGCTCTGCGAAAGCCACAACAACCCGGTAGCCGAATACGCGCTGCGCGATATAGCCAAACCCATCGGCGTCTCCACCTACCGGGTGACGCGCGAACTGCCCAGCCCGGTGCGGGACGAGCTGCCGACTGTCGAAGATCTCGAAGCCATCGTCACCAAGCTGCGCAAAGAGATGAAGCAGCAAAGGGACCGTGAGGAAACCTAATGGAGAGCGTTGCGCTTGCCGTCACTTCCCCAGAGCCAAACGCCGGCATTATCGCTCTTTGTCAGATGGTTCTCAAGGCGGTGGTGTCACCGCACACGCGGCGCAACTATGCCAAGGCGCTCGATGAGGTTTTCGCATTGAGCGGGCTGCGCAAGCAGCCTCTCTCCCGCGATCTCTTCATGGAGTACCGCGCCCAGATGTTGGCGCGCAAGCTGAGTCCCTCGACCATCAATGTCCGGCTCTCGGCGGTGCGCAAGCTGATCGGCGAGGCCAAGCGCAACGGCATCCTCAGCGGCGAGCAGGCAGCCGGGATGGCAGATGTCCCCAACGTGAGCGAGCAGGGAACTCGGCTAGGAAACTGGCTGACCCGCGAGCAGGCCAGGGAACTGCTCACCGTGCCCGATCGCACGACACTCAAAGGCAAGCGCGACGCCGCGATCCTCGCTCTGTTGGTGGGCTGCGCACTGCGCCGGGCCGAGCTGGCCGCGCTCTGTATCGAGGACATTCAGCAGCGCGAAGGCCGCTGGGTGATCTCCGATATGCGCGGCAAAGGCGGCCGCATTCGCACGGTGGCCATTCCCGTGTGGGTCAAGCAACTGATCGACGCCTGGACGGCTGAGGCTGGGCACAGTGCCGGACGGCTGCTCCGTCCGGTCAACAAAAGCGGGCGTGTCGTGGGAGAGGAATTGAGCGACTGGGCGGTGTGGAGCGTGGTCGAGCAATCGGCGAAAGAGATCGGCATCGAACATTTCGGCGCCCACGACCTGCGCCGCACCTGCGCCAAACTCTGCCGCAAGAACGGCGGAGACCTCGAACAGATCAAGTTCCTGCTCGGCCACGCCTCCATCCAAACCACCGAACGCTACCTTGGCTCCGAGCAAGAGATAGCCGTCGCCGTCAACGACAATTTGGGGCTTTAACGCTGGCCAGAATTCACTATTCGTGGATTTAGTCAAAATTACCCTCATTGAGATCAACGCCCGGAGTTGGCGAAATTAACTTGATACGTTTGCGGCACAAAAATATATTGCTCATCGTGAAACGATGCCGTCTTTTCTTTCACTAACATATAGCACGCGAAAAATATGAGCTGTCGCCACGTCGCATGACTCGGCAGCTAACAGGTAGAGTGTGTCTGAATGTATTCGCAAAACTAAACATGTATTTTCCACATGACGCACTAAAGTAACGTTGACAGAATGAACAACGCCTATAAAGAATCCGTACCCAACGAAACTTTCTGGTTGATCTTTCGCACGGAGACTCGCCATGAAACTCTCTCGGTTCACAGTTCTATTTCATTCCTTAGCAGGAATCGCGCAGCTTGCATTGCTGACGCCAACAGCGTTTGCCCAAGGGGCAAGCTCCTCAAATGTGCTGGGACAGTTGTCCACAGCTTTTTCCGGAGCCAAGGTTATTCAACAGATTCAACTCACCGGCAATGCCACTTGGCATGTGGGTCCGGTGGAGGACTCCGGGACCGCCGCATTGACCGCATCCTCCAATGGCACGTCGCTGATGCAGCTCGCGCTTGCGTCCGCGGGTGATAGAACCGAAAGCCAGGCAGGTTCAGGATTGGGCGCGAGCTGCCAATGGGCTGGAGCGGACGGCGTAGCGCACGCAATCCAGTCCGGGGCGTGCTGGAGGCCTGCGCTGTGGTTCTTGCCCGCTTTCTCGTTCCAGCCTTCGCTTCTGCCCCGCGAACTAACGGTCGCCGATCTGGGCATAGGTACGGTCGGGACAAGCGATACACTCCTCCGCCATTTGCAAAGCCAGTTACTGATGAGCGGCGCTTCAGCGTCGGTAACGGCGGATGTTGCTAAGTGGAGCAAGACCGACATTTACTTGAACCCAACCTCGCTCTTGCCGGCCGTGCTAGCGTATTCGGTACGCCCGGACAACGGCGCGCCGACGGCAATTGCCATTGAGGTTCACTACTCGAATTACCGTACCGTTAACGGTATACAAATCCCGTTCACGATCCAGCGATATGTTAACGGCGCTTTGCAGTTGGAGATTCAGGTCAGCGCCGCCCAGATCAATTAAATCGAGCACCGAGGAAAGGTATGAAGGCCATGAATGCAACTCTGCGCAAGATCGCTTCCCTGTATGTTTTCATTCTTACCGCCTCGACTCTCTGGAGCCAGGTAGCGACCGGAAACTATACGTATGGCACCTTCGACAGCAAGGGGCTCGACACGATCAACGTCGGCAACCTGAATGTACATTTAGCCATTCCTGTGCTGAGCAAGGCCGGACGGGGCATCCCTTTCAGCTACAACCTGGGCTATCACAGCTCGGTGTGGATGCCGACTGGAGTAAGCGGCTCCCAGATATGGCAGCCTGTAGCCAACTGGGGGTGGGCGGGGATCACCGAAGTGGCTACCGGATATATTAGCTACAATACCAGTTCTTCTGTTTGTTACTACAGACTCGACGATGAGGGGCCAGAAAGAAAGGGAACCTACACCGAACAATACAATTACGCTTATCACGACATGTGGGGCATTACCCATCCGTTTGCGGGGTACACGTGGCAATACACCCCTTCGCTATGCGGTGCGAGCGGAAGCTCACTCGTGCCCCTTGCCACGGACGGCTCCGGCTATAGCTATACCAGTAAAGGGATCACGGCAAGAAACGGCACGCTCCTGGTGCCACCTTCCAACAGCACCAGCGGAGCCGCGACTGCAACCGACAGAAATGGTAACGAAATCTCCGTCAGCGCCAGCGGGCAGTTTACCGATACCACCGGAAAGGTTGCGCTGACCGTGGCTGGGTCGGGTACAGCTTCAAGCCCCATGACCTTTGCCTATACGGACACCAACGGGAACCCCCAAACGGTCACGATGAACTACACGACCTACACGGTCGAGACCGCATTCGGCTGCAGTGGCATCGCAGAATTTGGGCCGACTGCGGAGCCGCTGGTCAGTTCCATCACCTTTCCGGATGGCAGCAGCTACAATTTTTCTTACGAAGCAACTCCCGGTCATTCAGGCGATGTGACCGGACGGTTGGCCGGAGTGACACTGAGGCAGGGTGACACGATTCAGTATGTATACACCGGCGGCAGCAATGGCATCGAGTGCGCGGACGGAAGCACGGCCGGATTGACACGCACCCTGAACGGCGATTCGGGATCGGCGGCATCCAGCTTGTCCTACGCCCGCACCATTACCGGATCGGGCACAAGTTCGACGGCGGTCGTGGATGGTATGGGGAATGCGAAGAACTACACCTTTGTGGAAGCCAACAACCAACCGAGCGGAACGACTGCCGTGTACTACGAGACCAGCCGTAGCATCTACCAAGGCGCGGTCGGCGGAACGCCGGTCATCGCGCGCAATACTTGCTACAACGGCGCCGCGTCTCCCTGCACCACCGCAAGTTTTGCGCTGCCTGTCACGCAGATCGATACCTACAAAACGCTCAACGGCATGGAGACAGACGGCAGGACCGCGAAATACAATGCCTACGGGATGCAGACGGAGGCCGATGTTTACGATTTTGGCGCGTCTTCGCGCAGCTCCCTCCTCCGACAAGAGATATGGACCTACGGCTACAGCATCCCCAGCCTTGTCACGGTAGATGAGGTCTTCGATGTGGGTGTCACTCTGGCCGGAGAAACCATTTATACCTATGACGGCACGGCGCCGACCGCCAGTTCGGGGGTTCCGCAGCACGTTGCCGTCACTGGGGCGCGGGGAAACCTGACCAGTATGACGCAGGACGCGGGTTTGGGAATATCGTACCTTTCGACTTTCACCTATGAGGATACCGGTTCGCTTCTGAGCAGCACGACTCATGGTGCAACGACGACGTATACCTACGATCCGGCCTTTGTCTACAACACCGGCGCAACCCTGCCGACGCCTTCCAGCGGAGTGGCTTTGAGCACCAGCGCATTGTTTGACACCACAAACACCGGTCTGCCTCTTAGCTCAACCGACGCAAACGGGCAGATCACGAAGATCCCGACCTACGATGCGATGTTGCGGCCCACGGAGGTTGAATATCCGGATGGCGGTGAGACGACCTTCTCTTATTCTCCGACGGTGACGGCCGCCAGCGTACCGGCCATCGGCGGCACGGCCGAAACCCAATACGACGGCTACGGCCGGCAGAGCCGCACGGAGACTGCCAACGGTAGCGGCTATTATCAGCAGGATGTCTGCTACGACGGCAACGGCAATGCTGCCTTCAAGTCCTATCGCTACGCGGGATCGGGCTTCGGTGCGAGCAAGGTCTGCTCCGGCGCGGGCGACAGCTACACCTACGACGTGCTTGGGCGTATGACCAGCGTGACGCGCGCCAACGGCGAAACGCGGAGTATCACCTACCTGGGACGCGCAAAGAAATATGTCGACGAAAACGGTGTGACACGCATCTCGCAAGTGGATGGGCTAGGACGGACCTCTATCGTTTGCGAGATATCGTCGAACACTTTGCAGGGCGCATCGCCGACCACGTGCGGCACGGATATTGCCGGCACGGGCTTTGTTACGAGCTACCGGCACATCCTTGCCAGTCACACCACGACGATTACGCAAGGCGCACAGACGCGCACGTTCGTGAGCGATTGGCTTGGCCGTCCCACATCCATCGTGGAGCCGGAAGGCGGCACGACGACCTACAGCTATGCCTACACCTCGACAGGCCTCCAGGTTACACGGCAGCGTCCCAAGGCCAACCAGACGAGCGCAAGCGTAACAACGACGACCACCACGCAGTACGATTCCGTCGGCCGGGTGGTCAGCATAAGCTACACGGACGGAACGCCCACCAAGACCTTTGCCTACGACGCAAGTGCGGGCACGAGCTTCAGCGACTTGACGCAGGCCAACCTAAAGGGACAACTCTCGCTCGCTTCAATCGCTGGAACAGCCGGAACCGCCTACAGTTACGATCCCATGGGAAGGACCAGCGCCCTGGACGAATGCCTTCTGTCAGGATGCGGCACGGTGGCTTACAACAAGCAGCTTCAATACACCTACGACCTAGCCGGGGACATGACCAGTTCGACGGATGGGGCCGGTGTGGTCTCCACTTACACGTTCTCGCCGGCCAGCGAGATTCTTTCGCTCACCAGTTCGATCAACAATGCTACAGACCCGGCAGACCTTGTCTCCAGCGTGCAAAACGGGCCGTTTGGTCCGGTCAGCTACAGCCTCGGCAACGGACTCACGGGGACATACAGCTACGATGCGTTGGGGCGCCTGAGCGGAGGGTCGGTCTCCTCCGGCGGGACGCAAGTCTACGGCTTCGCGGATGGATGGAAGGGACAGCAGTTGACCGGCTCCTCGGACTCGGTTCTTGACCAGGCATCGACCTACGGCTACGACGAGTTCAACCGGCTGACCTCGCGCACCGTCAACGCAGGCACGGTTCAGAATTACACCTGGGCCTATGACCGCTACGGCAATCGCGTGCAACAGAACATGACGGGAGGGACGGGAAGCGGCTCGACCTTCTCGGCGAGCGTCAATGCGGCAAACAACCAGTTGGCGGGATACACGTACGACGCCGCGGGCAACATGACCAACGACGGCTTCCACAGCTACACCTACGATGCCGAAGGACACATCACGGCGGTGGATGGCGGTCAGACGGCGAGCTACGTCTACAATGCGCTGAATCAGAGAGTGCAGGTTACAGCGGGCGGCACGATCACGAATTACGTCTTCAACGCTGCGGGACAGCGCGTCTCGGAGTGGAACGGGGCTACGAATGCCCAGATCGAAGGCAAGTATTACTGGGGTGCGAAGCCGGTGGCCTATTACGCAGGCGGCACAACGCACTTCGAGCACCAAGACTGGCTGGGAACGGAGCGGATGCGCACGGCGTACAATGGCGCTGTAGAAGGCTGGTATACATCTCTGCCCTTCGGCGACGGCCAGACGGTCTCCGGCTTGGACACGGACGCGAATCATTATGCCATGCTCGATCATGATCGGGAAACCGACACCGATTATGCGCAGTACCGGCAGTACGCGAATATGCAGGGACGGTGGCTCTCGCCTGATCCTTACAGCGGAAGTTATAAGAGACGCAACCCGCAGAGCTTCAACCGGTATGTTTATGCCGGAAACAACCCGCTGGCCGCGACAGACACTAACGGACTATGTTACGAAGCAAACGCTTATGATGGGTTTGCCTGCCCGCTCAACGATCAGGGGGGCGATCCTAATCTGGGCATGGGTAGCGCCGACGACGGTGGAGACGAAGGCCTTGATGTGACCCTTATTGATCCCGGTACGATCCCCGAAGTACCTTATGATTACAGCGATTCTTCTACTGTCACCGTCACCGCTCAAGATGATTCGGATAGTTCTCAACAGACGTTTGTTCCCATTTCCGACCTAGGCAGCGCCCCAAATAACGGGGAGTGCGACAACGCGTGTCAGCTGGCTCATGCGCTCGGAAAGACGGGCGTGTACCAACTGACTACACCAACTTTTTACGGGTGTAGTGGTGCTATCGCGGTTGGAACCGCTGCCACAATTGCCGCACCTTATGGAGTTGGGTTGGTAGCGGGTATCTCTGTTGCCGCTCAGAAGGCAGTGGATACTACGAATAAGTGGATTGGCGCTAAACCGGGAGACATGTTCTATCAATACGGTCCTCGAGACTTTGCTCAGGCTTTTGGCCACACCTGCCTTGGAACGACTGGCACTACTCCGTAGAGACAAGGCGCTCTTGAAACCCAAGCGGTACTCCATGCTGTTGGGAGGTGAAAATGGTGGGGCAACTGAGCACAGTATTCGACGGCGATTCTATGAGAGCATTTGGTCATCGATGGAAATCGAAGAGATATGTTGTGGTCACGATGTACTTTATTTGCTGCGCGTATCTGATCGGTTTTTCTTTGGACTTGCGCAGCCTGGAGTACTTCCTCAGCATTTTCCTCATCGTGGGCCTTTTGTTCTTTCTTGCGGTCTGGCTTGCAGGTCGATTGAGTCTTAGAGCAACCTCGGGCGATATAGAGCAACTGAGGGATATTTCGATGCTTGTGGCTGGGGCAGGAGGAATTCTAGTGAATGCTCTTCTACAAGGTATGGCAGTGCCATACGATCACGTCGCGATCCCGAAGAATGCTTTCATTTCGGTTTATTGTGCTCTATTGCTCTTGGGAAGCCCAATGCCTCTCTTGCCTGGAGACAGACTGTTCTATAAAACATCAAGAGTCGCACGTTCAATTGTGTTTCTTGCGGTTGTGGTGTCTTCCTTTTGGAGGATTGGAATGCTGATCCCCGCTCTGTTTATTTATTTCGATAAGGACTGCTCGCCAGCAGAAAGCATTTCGAGCAGAGTTTTCGGAATGGCAATGGTAGGACTGAGCATGATCGCTGCCGTTGGGGTTGTACTTGCATCACGCTGAGGACGAACCATCCTTGGCTTCGTTCGAATACCAGCAGGCCGCGGGTGGCCCAGGTCTCGATTCTGAGACCTGGGATTCAGGTACGATGGAGGGCCGAGTTGAGTTCCACATCTACGATGTCTTCCACCGCTTGTGCGAGCAGTACGTCTTTTCGCCCCGTTGTTGCCCCAAATAACGGTTCCAACAAAAGCGATCAATGGCCGGTCAACGGGAATCTCCTTCCGCTTACACCACAGCGGCAAGACAACGTCTGTACCACCGGGCCACTTTCAGGCCCGATGAATTCAGACCCGCTCATCCTGAGTTGCTGTCAAGCCCACGACAACTGCTATGCAGCACATGGGTGCAACGCTACGTCGTGGATTCCAAACCCGCTCCCATGGGGAGCATGTAACACCTGTAATCTGAAGGCGGCTATTTGCATTAAGAACGCCCTTCCTCCAATCTTCATACCGTAGCTTTGTGCGATGGCCAAAGCAGGATGAACTCAAAATTCGGCAAACTAGCTGTGTTTATGGAGTTGTCAACTTGAAAATCCGAATGCTCTTTGCTACTGTCTCCATTTGCGTGTGCTGTTTGCTGACTGGTTGTCTCGAATCAAGCTTCCAGCTGGCGGACGAATCAAGGCTTCCGGTTTGGATAAAGATTCCGCCGGGCCTCAAGAGGCAGGATGTCTCACTGACACTCAACTACTACTCGAATCCCTTTGGGCCGAATGCGAAATTCATCCTGAAGAACAGACGCGGAGATGTTTTGGAAGCGGTTAGCGGGACGGATAAGCCTATCAATGGCGTTTCTGAGTATCCTGGCTTCGTTTTGGTCAAAGTGAACGGTGTATCTGAGATCATCGAACATAGAAAAATGGAGCCAATCTTCTACGTCTCCGACGATGCCTCCATCAGAAACAACGTCCCGCATGATCGGTGATTGTCTGCTCTTTGGCGGGTGGCCCAGGTCTCGATTCTGAGACCTGGGATTCAGGTACGATGGAGGGCCGAGTTGAGTTCCACATCTACGATGTCTTCCACCGCTTGTGCGAGCAGTACGTCTTTTCGCCCCGTTGTTGCCCCAAATAGCTTGGCATTGTCCGGTCCGATGAATCCAGGATGGGCGCACAATATCACCAAGCAGTTTTGTACGGCGGTTTACAATGCCTGCCTTTTGGGTGTAGGTCTCGCGAACTTGGAGTGTAAGATTGAACAACATATTCCTGCATCACCTATTTCCCCGGTTAGCCCAATCGTTTGTGGGGATCTGACGAAGCAACTCGAGCAAGCTGAATGCTCGCGCAAATACAGCGACTGTATGGATGGTGATCAGGTCCTTCCCTAGTGGGCAAGGAGACAGGGTACTTTCGTTAATACCATGAATATTTTGTCTTTGCGCACTTCGGAGAGAGTGAGGGTCAAGATGAAGAGATGGACAATGCGAATTTTGGGTATGCTGAATGTTTTATTCGGATTAGTTGGATTGTGGTTCTTCGTAATCCGTCTAAACTGGCATTTTCAAAAAGCCCCTGTGGTGTACAGCACACGAGATTGGGCAATATTTGTTTTGCTGAGCTTCTGTACCCTGTCGACGGTCACATTGTTGGCGTATTTGGGTATAAGGCTCATTATTGGGAATAAAACCGATCTGCGACTTATGGTCTTCCTATTCGCTGCGGAGATTCTATATTTTTTCGCAGACGCGGTGAATGTCTTGGTGATTAATCCATCATCGATAACTCATATCGAGATTCGTTTTTGGGGGTTAGCTGCAAGCCCAATTGCCCCGCAAATTGTAACTGGGTACCCTTTGCTGGGGATTATTATTTGCGTTGTCCTTTTGCTTAGAAGCGATTCTGTAGCGCAAGAAGCACTGCGCGGAGGCCCCAAGTAACACAGTGTCAGCCACCTCTAAGACGCCAGCCCAGCAACAATGCCTCGCCAACGCACAAGCAGACTATAACCAGGCCGTTAGTCGCGCTTGGTCGGACGCTAATACCACTTGGGGACAAGATGTAGTAATCGGCACCGGCGGCGGCGCTGTTGGCGGCTGTGTGGGAGGTGCGATCTTCGGTGGCGTTGGATGCATACCGGGAGGTCTGATCGGCGGCCTAGGGGGTTTTGCTGGATCTGTTCCGTTTGGGCTCTGGCAAGCAAGCAGTAATCTTCACACGGCTCTGGCAAGAGCAGGCGAGGACTACCAAACGGCGGTAAACAGATGCACTCAGTAGCCATTAGACGAAGAAACAAGCAGTGCGATCTCGCTGATAGGCAGCCAATGAAAGATGACTCGCGAAGGAAGGAAACAGAATGGTTAGCGTCGCTATACTCTTTGGGCTTCTGTTCGTCGGAATAATGGTGGTTCTCTACGGCACGAGTGTGAGAAACAAGTGGGGAGTCAATTTCAACCCGGTTCGGTGCCCCCGCTGCGACATACAACCCTCGGGGATGCGGTTGCCGAGAAGCCTGCGAGAGGCGTTGTGGGGTGGCTGGACATGGGGTCAGCTCACGAAACGGAAAAAATCGTACGCTAAGGCTCGCTGAGCGTCCGTAGGGGTCGAAACTTCCCTTTTTCGACCTGTTTGCCATGCCTCCAGTTGTAGTCGCCGGTAAGATTGATGTGCTCCCAACCCAACGGAGACATGTGTGGCAACAGTTTTTCGTCCACGTTTTTGCCTGAGTCCCGCAACGCCTGCACTGCCCGTTCCAGGTAGACCGTGTTCCACAGCACGATAGCGGCGACCACGAGGTTCAGTCCGCTGGCACGGTAACGCTGGTTCTCGAAACTGCGGTCGCGTAGTTCACCGAGCCGGTTCAGGAACACCGCACGGGCCAGCGCGTTTCTGGCCTCACCTTTATTCAAGCCGATCTGTACCCGTCGGCGCAGTTCGACGTGCTGCATCCAATCAAGCGTGAACCGTGTGCGCTCGATACGACCCAACTCACGCAGTGCCACCGCCAGGCCATTTTGGCGCGGATAACTCCCGAGCTTGCGCAGCATCAGAGATGCCGTAACGGTTCCTTGCTTGATCGACGCTGCCAGACGCAGGATTTCATCCCAGTGGGCACGAATCTGCTTCACGTTGACGTTGCCGCCAATCAGTCCGGCGAGCGTCGGATACTGCTTTACGTTGCCGCGGATGTAGAGGCGCTTGTCAGCTAAATCGCGGATGCGCGGGGCGAAGCGGAAGCCCAGCGGGGGCATCAGGGCGAAGACGTGATCGGTGAAGCCGGCCGTATCGGTGTAGTGCTCCTCGATTCGCAAGTCGGACTCGTGGTACAGCACCGTCCAGGACGTGGGTAGCGTCGCGCACCGTGGCGCTGATGACCTTGATGTGGAACGGCGCGTACTGATCGGAAATGTGCGTGTAGAACTGTACGCCCGGTTCCTGGCCATACTTCAGGTTGACCTGACCGGCAAACTGGCCTCTGCCGCCAGCCCTGAAGTTCTGACCGTCCGATGAAGAGGTAGTGCCATCGCCCCAATAAGCGGCAAAAGGCTGGCGGAACTGCGCGTTTGTCAGCTCTGCCAGCGCGGCTGAATAGGTTTCGTCGCGGATATGCCAAGCCTGCAACCAGGTCAGCTTTGCATAGGTCGAGCCGGGGCAGGACTCCGCCATTTTACTCAAGCCCAAGTTGATCGCGTCGGCCAGGATGGTTGTCAACAGCAGGTTCTTGTCTTCGGCGGTATCGCCACTCTTGAGGTGTTTGAAGTGGCGGGAAAAGCCCGTCCAACCATCCACTTCCTGTAGCAACTCGGTGATCTTCAGATGGGGCAACAGACTGTTGGCCTGCTGTATGAGCGCTTCCGCTTCATCTGGCACGGCATTGTCGAGTGGTGTGATCTTGAGGCCGCCGCTGCTCGTAATGACCGCGTCGGGCAACTCGTTGGCGGCGGCTAATCGTTCCACTGTTTCCAACTCGCTATCCAGAAGTGCTAACCGCTCTTCCAGAAATCGCTCACAGTCCGTTTCAATAGCCAGACCAAGTTCCTTCTGATCGCGTTGCTGCGAAAAGCGCGATACAGGCAGAAGATATTCCTCGAAATCTTTGAACTGCCGCGATCCCTGCACCCAGATGTCGCCCGAGCGCAGCGCGTTCTTGAGTTCCGACAACACGCACAGCTCGTAGAAGCGCCGGTCCAACCCATCCGGCGTATGCACGAGGCTTTCCCAGCGCTTGCGCACAAAGGATGTGGGCGCATCATCCGGCACCTTGCGCGCTTGGCGCTCATTCATGCCCTTCAACACTTCGATCCCTGCCAGCAACTCCTGGGCCGACGGCGCTGCTTTCATGGTGAGAGCCTCCAACAAAGCCGGCGTGTAGCGTCGGAGCTGGTTGAAACCATCGCCAACCATGGACAGAAAATCAAAATCCTCTGGCTGTGCCAGTGTTTCCGCTTCAGTGATGCTCTTGCTGAACACCTCCCAGGGGATGATCGCTTCGATGGCGGCGAAAGGGTCGCCGCCGGATTGCTTGGCCTCCAGCAGTGCTCGGCCTATGCGCGAGTACAGGCGAACCTTGTCGTTGATCGCTTTGCCGGATTCCTGAAAACGATCAGAATGCTTGCGTTTAGCCTTGCTGAACCGTGTACCCATGAAGCGGTCGTGCAGGTCGATGATTTCGTCGATCAGCGTAGAGCGCGTATCAAGGATCGTCGCCACCAATGTTGCGTAACGGCGATCCGGTTCGAGGTCGCGAAGATGCTGTGCGGTCATCTGTCCGCCTTCGCGGGCGAGTTTCAGGAGGCGGTTTTGGTGGACCGCATGTTCCAATTCATCCGGGACCAGTAGTTCGCGAAGTACCTTCAACCGCTCCAAATGGGCCAGAATATGCTTGGGCTTGGGGGAGCCGGGAGACTGGCGCAGCCACGTTAAGACGCTGTATTGGGAACCATCGCGATTTGCCAGAACGCCATCGAGTGCATGGCGATGATGATCGACCAGCGGAACTGTCAACGCTTTGTATACTTGGCGCGTGCCGCGCGTCAGCGCTTCGCCGCACACGCGTTCGATAACATCGAGCGCTGGCAGGATAATGCGTTGCTGCCGCAGCATTTCAACCAGCGTTTCAGCAAGTACGATGCCCCGGTCGGCTTGTTGGGCTAATTCTGTGAGGTGGTGAACCACGCGGCGATAGTCCGAAATAGAGAAAGGTGTCAGCCCCAGCCAGGACTGCAACTCCGCCAGATGCTCGCGACGCGTCTCCGGTCGTTCCGCGTACTGCGGCCAGATATTCGGATCAATGTGCAACTGTCGGCCAACGATGGACAGCAAGGGTATGGGCGGCTCCGCATCGGTTGGTAGCCCGAAGCCGGGATAGCGCAAGTAGCACAACTGCACTGCGAAACCGAGTCGGTTGTGGTTGCCGCGCCGTTGACGGATTGCCGCCAAGTCCGGTTCCGAGAGCGTGTAGTAACGAATGAGTTCGCCGTCAGCCGTTGGAAAGGCAAGCAGACCTGCACGTTCGTCGGGTGTCAACAGACTGCGGCGCGGCACGGTCAGCCATCCATTCTCAGGTACTGGTATAAAGTCTCGCGGCTGATGCCGAATGCGCGGGCAAGTGCGGTTTTCTTTTCACCGGCAGTGCTCCGTTGCCGCAACTCGGCAACCTGCTCAGGAGTTAGTGATTTCTTGCGTCCCCGGTAGGCTCCGCGCTGTTTGGCGAGCGCAATGCCTTCGCGTTGCCGCTCACGAATCAAGGCCCTCTCGAATTCGGCGAACGCGCCCATGACCGACAACATCAAGTTCGCCATCGGCGAGTCCTCGCCCGTAAAGGTAAGGCTCTCCTTGATGAATTCAATGCGCACCCCGCGTTTGGTCAACTTCTGCACCAAGCGGCGCAGATCGTCCAAGTTGCGCGCAAGCCGATCCATGCTATGAACCACTACCGTGTCGCCCTCGCGCACGAAAGCCAACAGCCCATCGAGTTCCGGCCGTTTGGTGTCCTTGCCCGACGCTTTATCGGTAAACACCCTGCCGACTTCGACCTGCTCAAGTTGCCGTTCCGGGTTCTGGTCGAAGCTGCTCACCCGGACATATCCGATGCGCTGACTGTTCAAGCCATCTCCAAAGACAGTAGTGTCAGGAAGAACTCTATGGCTTGCGGATAAAACTGTCAATAAATATAAATACGAACTCTATCATGACGGAAAATGGCAAGCATTCTGACATCAGGTTAGGGTGTACCCCAATCTGACATCCATCCCTTCTGCCTTCCATCGCTCGAACGCCTTAGCGTACGATTTTTTCCCTTTTCTGAAGCGACCCCTCGTAGACCGCGATGTTTACATAAAGCAACTCCGGCCCGATGACTTTTACTTTTAGTCGCTTGTTTTCTTATGGTTAACGCTCAGTAACCTGTAAACACCATATATTTAATGGATTTTCCTCTTAGCCGATTGATTCCATGATGGTTCCCGCATAGCAACCTGAGAACGCCTTATATTTCGCATTGAGTGGCTGTGGGTCGCTGATTCCGTTGTGGTTCCCGCACAGTAACCGAAGGTTACTGTGCAGCTCCCATTCTGGGGTGATGTGTCTCTCTTCAACTGGCGCAAAGCGCCACCCATGCCTACCCCATGAAACTTGAGGTGAGCAATGCACTACTCATGCCTGCTTCTTCTTCCGACGAGCTGCAATCGGAGTACGCGGCTTACGTATTGCCAACAGTTGCGGAACTTCTTTGTTGCTCTGCAAGTAC
>Ga0302140_10006711_pt1 | contig 14428 bp, 13 predicted proteins | sample I_Bog_E1_1_FD_202095 | JGI IMG/M metagenome (GOLD analysis project Ga0302140, IMG submission 202095) | Peat permafrost microbial communities from Stordalen Mire near Abisko, Sweden - I_Bog_E1_1 | ecosystem: Environmental > Terrestrial > Soil > Wetlands > Peat | place: Sweden: Abisko, Stordalen...
GGACGATTCAAGCGATCTGTGCACGGAACCGCTATGCCAGATTAGTCTCTTTCAGAATATCATAGCTTCTCACTTTCGGAAAGACCGGTGACGGGCTTTCTTGCGCAGGCGACTTTTTCCCGCCTTGGCGCGCGGGGATCGTTGCGCCGGCGGATACGCCCCGAGGCTCCGCGTCGCGCATCGTGTTCGGCAGCGAAATGAGGGCGCGCCGCGTTCCCAACCCCAAGGTCGCGGACCAAAGTCCAGAAATTGGCGGTTGAGCAACGTGTGCCGTGAGCCGGAAAATCAGTGGGCGACGCCTGGAAAATTCTCCAGCCAGGGATGGTTTGAAAGTAAAAGTCTCAGGCCCTTTTTGCGTTCCATTCATCCGCGCGCGCCCAGTAGAAGACGACCATGCGCAAAACCGGTGATCGAGTACGGATCGACATCATATCCGGCTTTGAAGCGTTCGAGCGAGCGCCTCGATGCGATCTCGCTGCAATTTCCCGATGATCATGAAGCCGCGGCCGTTCTTGGCCCAGGACGCGGCGGCAAAGCCTTCGCGGATAGCCATCGTCAAAGGCGCGTCGACTTCGCTGTCGCGCAGAACACAAAATGCGACCGGCGTTGCCTCATCGACGTAACCGATCCGAAGCAACGGCGCTCCATGAAATTGCAACAATTCGGGGCCCCTCAGGGAAAGGCCGAGCAGGCTCAAACGCTCGCGGTCGAGTTCGACGCCGACCCGCCGGCCGAGCGCCTCGAATTCGCGGTCCGATGTCGTGGCCTCGGCGGCGCCAAACGTCTCCGAAGTGTAGAGCGTCATGTATTCGGCGACAGTTTGGCGCCAGGATTCCGAGGAAGCGACTTCGGCCGAAGGCGCAGCGGCCGTGAACCGCGCCGCGGCGAAACCGGCGCCGAACAGCAGGACGGCGAAGGCCGCGGCCGCCGCCCAGCGCAGCGAGTCATGCTTGGCGGGCGCGGCAGCGTGGGGCTCAACCGCACCCTCGAGGCACGCCAGCAGACGAGGCAACGGCGCATCTTCGAGCAGGAGCGCGAAGGCGTCGCGCAAAGGAGTATCGACGCCGCGCAGTTCGTCGAGGCGTTGCCGAAGCGACGGATCGGCGGCAAGGCGTCGTGTGAGTTCAGCGCCTTCGGCCTCACTGATCTCGCCGTCCAGAAACGCGACAAGGCGAAGATCGTCTTGGTCAGGCAGTCTCATCGCGGAGTTTTTCCTTCGCTCATCTCTTCTCCCAATTGTTGTGGCTCATGGGCCAACGCAAGCCGGGCCGCGGCCAAACGGCTCATAACGGTGCCGATGGGTACGCCGAATAGCTCCGCCGCCTCGCGATACGTGTAGCCTTCAGCGTAAACGAGCAGGACGGCCTCCCGTTGCGCTTTGGGGAGCCGCCCCAATGCCCTCAACACTTGAGCGGCCGAAATATTCGTTTCGATTTCGTGCGCGCCGTCGAAGCTCAGCGCCTCGCTCGCGTCCAGCGTGCCTTCGCCGACCCGGATACGGCGCGAACGGATTTCGTTGAACCAAATCGAACGCAGAATCGAAAACAGCCAACGGTCGAGCCGGCTTCCCGATTGAAACTGATGCGCCCGCTCGATGGCGCGCAAGCAAGTCGCCTGCACGAGGTCGTCGGCGATGTCACGGGCGCCCGAGAGCGTCAACGCATAGCGCCAGAGCCGCGCCAAATGCGCTTCCAGCCCCGATCTGACCTCGTCCCGATGCGACCCGCCCATGGCGCCCTTGTGCCTTCGAACGAATAAATCTCCGCGCCCGCGTGTTCATGCGCTGTCCCAATGAAGGAGACTGACGCAATGATGAAAGCATATCAAATCAACCCTTCGCTTTGGCTATTGCCGGCCGCCTTGGCGATGGCTTTCGCAATTTGCGAGCCTGCATCACTTGCTTTGGCCGCCGGCGGCGGCGGGGGTGGGGGCGCGGGCGGCGGAGCCGGTGGGGGCGCCGGCGCAGGATCTGGGGGCGCAGGGGGCGGAAATGGCGCGTCGCTCCACAAGACCCAGTCTGGCGGCGAGGATCTGACGACTTGCCAGAAAGGCCAGATCTGGGACGTCAAGGACCACAAATGCCTGGTCAAGAAAAGCGGCGTGCTGCCTGATGATCAGATGGTCGAATACGCCTATGCCTTGGCCAAGGCCGATCGCTTCGACGAAGCGCTGGAAACGCTCGACCTTCTGAACGATCCCAATACGCCTCGAGCGCTCAACTACCGCGGCTACGCGACGCGCAAGCTCGGCCGCACCGACGAAGGCATCGGTTATTATCTGAAGTCGGTCGCGCTCGATCCGCAATACGCCCAGGTGCGCGAATATCTCGGCGAAGCCTACGCGATCGAGGGCAAGTTCGACCTTGCCAAACAACAGCTCGATACGATCGCGAAGATCTGCGGTTCGACCGAATGCGAGGAATACGAAGACCTCGCCGCGGCGATCCGCTCGGGTCAAGGCGCCTGATCCTCGAGTTTCCTGCTTCCGCCCCTGCCGCCGCAAGGGCGGCTCTTCTTGCAATCCATTGGAGCGCCCGCGGATGCAAAACCCTTCATACCGCCTCGCCATACCCATGGCGACAGCCGAAACCCTCAACAATGGCTTATGTCTGCTTGGCCGCCTGTTGCTGGCCTTTGTTTTCATCGTTGAAGGCTATGGCAAGATCACCGACTACGCCGGGGTCCAGGCGTACATGGCGCAATTCGGCGTCAGCCCCAGTTTGCTGTCTCTGGTCATCCTCACGGAATTCGGCGGCGGACTGCTCGTCGCTTTGGGGATATTCACTCGGCCGGCCGCCTTCGCCCTCGGTGGCTTCTGTGTCCTGGCCGCGCTGATCTTTCACCGTGGCGGCGGCGATGCGACGATCGGCATGGAGAAGGACTTCGCGATCGCCGGAGGTTTTTTTGTGCTGGCCGCCCACGGCCCCGGTGTGTGGGGGCTAGGCAACTGGCTTCTCGTCAAGACACGTCCATCCCTGCGGCCGCCGACGAAATGACATTAGCCATGCGCTTTGTGTCGCCGCACCCGAATGATGGGGATATCTCCTGACGCGGCCGGCCGGGAAATTCCGGCGGTACGCGGACCAACGCATCGTCGCGCACGAGGAAAAGGGATTTACGGCGCCGCAAATAGGGAACTCGAGCGACCCGCTTTCGTTCGGGCGGCGAACGCCAGCGCTAGCCGAAGCTTTGCCGTGCAAATCGCATTATCGTCCGCCCACGGGCAGTTCGACCCCATGACTTCGGATAAACCCCGCGAAATCCGTCATGTGTTCCAGATCGTTCGCCATCTCGAATAGGGTTTCCTCGGAGCAAGACATCAGGAACGTTTCGGCGTCGGACGGGGGATTCAGGTTCAGCTTTTTCGCGTGCGCGGCAAGCAGACGAGCGAACCCGTTTCGCGAGCCCTCCGCCATCAGATTCTTGCCGGCCATTCTAATGAGTTTCTGGGCCAACGGATTGTCTTCGATATTGTCCAGCCACATGTCGATTTCCTTCACTTCCCGAATGAGCGGCTCATCGCCCCTTATCACACAGGCGGCGACCAATTTCTCGCGCGCCGTCTTCCCTGCCTCTCCCGGCAGGGCGGCGACGCGCCTGATCACTTCAGCCATGTAGTCCCGGTCCTTCGCCCCCGGACGCCAGAACGCCGCGGATCAGGTCATCGAGTTCCCCCGATTGGCGAAATACCGGGACCGGGACGGCAAGAAAATCCTTTGCCACGACGTGATAAGTAACTCCGCCGCCGGATTCGTCGACATCTTCGTACGCGATGTCCTTGACGAAGCCGCGGTCCCTCGGCCTGGCGCCGGTAAAGACCACGACTTGCCGGATGATCCTCGGAAACGGGACTCTGTCGCGTATCATCGATCGATATTCGATCAGACGTCGCGCCAATACGTCGCGGTCGTTCAAATCGGACTGATGCTCGACATTGAGCAGCGAGCCGTCTTCCAGATCATACAGGCGATCCACGCGTCTTTGCGCCGGATGCGAAAACTCCTGCTGGCGGGGCTCGCCGACGATTTCGGAAACCAAATATGCGGGTGATCGCGGGACTGCGCCAAGTCAGCAGCTTGAACAGCGCGTCTTCGCCCAGTGAGTCTCGATGATTGTCGTCGCTCACGGCCTGCCTCCGAGAGCCGCCGGTTCGTCGCGGGCATGGACGCGGGCGAAGCCAAAAACCGGCAACCCTCTCCCGCCCCTTCGACAAGCTCGGGACGGGAGAGGGGGGGCGATCCGCCTACGTAAAACTCACCCGCCGATGCACGTATCCGCGGTCTTGGGCGTGCAGACGTCGAGGCCGGTGTAGGTCGGGTCCTTCGGCGCGGCCTTGCCTTCCTTCATGTCCTTGAGGAAATACATTGCCTTGTAGCCCATTTCGAACGGACGCTGGCCGACCTGACCGTTGGAAAGGCCCTTCTTCATCAGTTCGATCTGCACCGGCAGCGTGTCGGCGACGACCAGCGCCAGCGCGCCGGAGGCGACCTTGTCCTTGTACTTGCTGACGACGCGCTCATAGGCGTCGGGCAGGAACTGCGGGAAGCCGCCGGTCGGGGTGAAGGCGTCGAGGTTGGGGTATTTGGCGAGGATGTCTTCCATCTGCTGGTTGGCGCGGGAGAAATCGTCGTCGGTGTAGAGCGGGCAGCCGTCCGCTTCCTTCCAGCCGTTCTGGCCGGTCAGACGATCGCCGGGGGCTTCCTTGCTCATCGCGCCCGAAAGCGTGTCGCGGATGCCCTGCATGCGCTCGTTGTGGTTGGCCGCCGCGGCGCCGCCGGACTGGATGCAGATCGTGCCGCCCTTGGGCTTGATCTGCTGGACGAGCTTGGCGATGTTGACGCCGATTTCGTAATTGTGCGTGCCGACATAAGCCGCGCGCTCGCCCTTGTCGGCCGGCAGCAAGTCCGAGTCCCAGGTCAGGACGGGGATCTTCGCGCCCGCCGCATCCTTCAACGCATTGGCCATCGCCGGCGCGTTGGCCGGGGAGACGGCGATCCCGTCGACCTTCTTGGTGATCAGGTCGGCGACGATCTGCGCTTCCTCATCGCCGCCGCCATGTTCGCCGGGGCCGATGTAGAGGCACTTCACGACCCCCTTCAGTTCGGCTTCCGCCTTCTTGCAGCCGGCGAGCGCCTGATCGAAGAACGGGTTGTTGGTGTTCTTGGGCACCAAAGCGAACGTGTAGGGCCCCTCCGCCAAAGCGATCGTCGCTCCCGCGATGAGCGCCCCACAAGCCACCGCGCCCGCCAATACAGCTTTCAACATTTACCTACCTCCCATTATGACGCTTAGCCGCTCATCGGCTATTCGCGTCGTGCTCCCCGGATTTTTCCGAGGTAGACCGCGGCGATCAGGAACGCTCCGACGAACGTTCCCTGCCAATTGGAATCGACGCCCTCCATCAGGAGCGCGTTGCGAATGGTGAAGATCAGCGCCGCGCCGATGAAAGCGCCGAAAGCGCTGGCCTCCCCGCCCATCAGATTGGCGCCGCCGATCACGGCCGCCGAAATCGCCAGCAACTCATAAGTAGAGCCGAGCGCGTTGATCGCCGAGCCGGACCAGCCGACATTGAGGATCGCCGCGAACGACGCCGCGAGCCCGGAGACGACATAGGCCTGCACCTTCACCCACTTGACCGGCACGCCGGTCAGCAGCGCCGCGTGCTCGTTGCCGCCGATGGCGATCACGTGCCGGCCCCAGGCGGTCATCTTGTAGACTACCGCGAGGATCGCGGTCAGCACGACCAGGAACAGCAGCGGATAGGAGATCGACAGGCCGCTCGTGATATGCCACTCGCCGCCGCCGAACAATTTGAACGCCGGGCCGCCGGGGCCAAACTTGTAGATCATCCGGTTGCCCGAAAGCACCACCGCGACCGATCGGGCGATCGAGAGCATGCCGAGCGTCGTGACGAACGGCGACAGGCCGACATAGGCGATGACCAGACCGTTGATCAGGCCGGTCACGAGGCCCGCGAGCAGGCCGACCCCCACGCCCACCCACCAGGGATAGCCGGCCTCGAGCACGAGTCCGCAGGCGACGGCGGTGAGGCCCATGATCGAGCCGACCGAAAGATCGATGCCGCCGGTGGCGATGACGACGGACATGCCGAGCGCCATGATGCCGATGAACGAGAAATTGCGGGTGATGTTGTAGAAATTCTCCGGCGTGGCGAACGAGGCCGGCTGCAGATAGCTCATAACCGCGCAGATGATGGCCAGCGCCACCGCGACCCAGAACGATTGCGCGCCGAATAAGCGTTGTAGCGGGTTCTGCTGCCGCAGGCCGAGCACGGATTCGATCGAGACGTTGGCCGACGGCGGGTTGGCGCTGTTTTCGGTCATGGGCGCCTCTCAAGCGGTGTGGATAGCGCCGGTGATCAGACCGGTCACTTCTTCGGGGCTGGTCGCCTTGATCGGCTTGTCCGCGACCTTGTTGCCGCGGCGCATCACGGTGACTCGGTCGCAAACCGCGAACACGTCGGGCATGCGGTGGCTGATCAGCACGATCGCCATGCCGGAATCGCGCAGGCGGCGGATCAGATCGAGAACCTCGGCGACCTGACGCACGGAGATCGCGGCGGTAGGTTCGTCCATCAGCACCATCTTCGGCATGGAAAGCCGGGTGCGCGCGATGGCGACCGCCTGACGCTGCCCGCCCGACATCTGCCGGACCAGATCGCGCGGCCGGGTCTCCGATTTCAACTCGGAGAACAACGCGCCGGCGCGCCGGGCCATTTCCGCGTGGTCGAGCCAGCGGAACGGGCCAAAACCTTTCTTCAGTTCGCGCCCGAGGAACACATTGGCGGCGGCGGAGAGATTGTTGCACAGTGCGAGGTCCTGATAGACGACCTCTACCCCCTTCTCGCGCGCCTCGACCGGCTTGGAGAAATGCACTTTCTCGCCCTCGAGCAGGATGTCGCCGTGGGTTGGCGGAAAATTGCCGGCGATGACCTTGACAAGCGTCGACTTGCCGGCGCCGTTATCGCCCATCAGCCCCAAAACTTCGCCGACCTCCAGCGTCAGGTTCACGTCGTTGAGGGCGTGAATAGCGCCGAAATGCTTGGCTACGCCTCGCAGTTCGAGGATTGGCACTCTTGGTCTCCGTCCCTTTGGCCGTCGCAACGATTGTTAGCGCTAACATACCCACTTCACGGCGAAAGTCGACAGGGCATTGCGCCCAAGTTAGCGGCGCCGCGCCCTCAGCCCCGGCTCGGCGTCAGCGCGACTTTCATGCAACTGTCGATATCGAAAGCCGCCGCCATCGCCTTGTCAACCGCGTCGACGGGAAAAGTGTGGGTGACGAAGCGGTGCAGCGGAAACTTGTGCTGGAACCGATTCAGCAGCTTGAGGCTGTTGACGTAGCCGGTCGGCGGATGATTGGTCATGCCGAACAGCCGGATCTGGTTGGCGAGCAGGTGCCGGTGCGGATTGATCGCGACGTCGCCGACATCCGCATAGACGCCGGCGACGATATAGGCGCCGCCGCGCCTGACCATTTCCATGCCCTCGGGGATCGCCTCGGCGACGCCGGTGCATTCGACGACGACGTCGCCGCCCCGGCCTTCCGTCAACTCGCGTACCGCCTGCACCCGTTCGGCCTGCGTGGTCCGCGTCACCGAGATCACGTGGTCGGCGCCGAAATCCTTGGCCATCGCCAGCCGGAAGTCGGAGCGGTCGAGCACGATGACCTTGCCGGCGCCCATGATGTTGGCCTTCAATACGTGCATGATCCCGAGCGGCCCGACGCCCTGGATGACGAGGGTCGCGCCGGAGCCAAAACCCTCGCCGCCCATCGTGTAGAGTTCTTTGGCTTTATCGAGGTTGTAGGTGCAGCTCATCAGCTCCGCCATCACGGCGATGCGCATATCCATGTCCTCGGGGACTTTGTAGACGAACGCGTCCTTGCGGACGTAGATGTAGTCTGCCCAGCCGCCCATCAGATGCGGGCCCTCGTCGCAGCAGAAGGCGTTGCCGTAGCCGCGGATTTTCTCGCACAGCGGAAAGCCGAAGGTGTTGCGGCAATACCAGCACCGGCCGCACAAAATGTCCGGGCACATCACGACGCGGTCGCCGACGACGAGCCTTTGGCCGTTGTATTCGAGGCTCTGACTGGCGCTTTTGCCGATTTCGGCGATCCGGCCGACGATTTCGTGGCCGGGGATGATCGGGAACGGCGTGTGCGATTCCGCCGGCGTGCCGGCGAATTGCGTGGTCTCGCCGCGAAAGGTGTGCTTGTCCGTGCCGCAAATGCCGCACATCTCGAGTTCGATGACGGCGGAGACCTCGTCGACTTCGGGGTAGGGATAGCGCCGGACTTCGAAGGCTCCCGGCGCCGTCATCACGGCGGCGTTGACGCTGTTGTTGCGCATGTACGTGGACCCTCCCGATGTTTCATGGCCCCTCTGAAGGGGGCTTCCGTTCTGCCGTCATCGAGACGTTAGCAGGTTTCCCGCTTAAACCCGCGGAAATTCTCAACTCCCCGTCCCCACCACCTCGATCAGCGGTCCGAGCGGGACGAGTTCGTCGTCGCGCCCCAGTTCGGGCGCATAGAGCGACGAGACCGAGCCGTCGAGAAACAGCGCATTGGCGCAATTCAGCCGATCCTTGAACAGCCGCGCGAACTCGTGGAACGTCACCGGCGCTTCCGAGATCGCGAACATCACATAGACGCCGTCACGGACGCAGACGCCGTTGCGCAGCTTGGCGGAGAGGCCCGTGGGGTGGATCTTCGGGTGAATTCGCCCGTCGATCACCAGCATCGGCCCGGATTGGGTGGCGAATTTCGCCGGCGGCGGATTGGCGAGATAGCGCGAGGTTTCCGTTACGCCCGCGCTCTTGTCGCCGATCCAGAATACGCCGTTGGGTTTGAGATGAAAATTGGTCTCACCGTCGCGGGTGTCGGCGCGATGCAGGGTCTTGCCGTCCTCGACGTAAAGGCCGGCGGGCGAAAGGTCCTCCTGATACATGCCGCCGTTCATCGCAAAGCGCAGGCTGCGGCCCTTGGCGTGCAGGTCTTCCGCCAGCGCCGAGAAATTCCCGTAAGGGGCCTTGTTCGGCCCGCGCCACGCCAGCCGGATTTCGTCGCGGCGCAGGTCGAACGCGCAGACGGTATAATCGGCGCCGTCGAAGGCGACGGCCGCGCAATTTTCCGCGCGGGCCGGAGCGAAGGCGGCGAAGAGCAAGACCAAGGCGAGCCAGAAGCGCGAGACAACCTCCCGGGAGCGACGAATCGCACGTCGTTTAGCAGATCGCGCATGGATGGAAGCTGAACGGGGCGAGCGGGGGGCAAACCACGGTCATTCTGACAAGCTAAGGTGGCGAACCGTTTTGCGTTCGATGTCCTATTTCTGGGAAGGCCGGGAGCGGAGGCGCGGGTTTCGAAGACGGAAACAGCTAGCAGAAATTCGCGCGCCTATCTCGGCGTTTCGGCGCCCAATCGCTATGGGCGCTTCGCGATTCTTTACACTTATCGCGATACCGGAATCGGCAACGGCGCGACCGCTCACCATTCGGCCTCTGCGGTCGCATGAGGGCGAGAGCGTCCGCTAAAACTCGTTCCAGCTTGCCTCGCCATCGCCGGCGATCCCGCCGTTCGCAACCTTGCTATGAGCCGCCACCGGGCGGAGTTCGGGTTTGACGCCGTTGGCGGCCACGCGGGGGGCCGTGCGTGACGCAGTCGGGCCATTCCTGCTTGGAGTCTTGAATGCGTGCGGCGCCGCCTTCCGTAGTTGGCGGCGCATGGCGCCGTCCGAGTCGCCCTGACCTAGTTGGAATCGATCTATCAGGCTCGACAATTGGGTTGTCTCCTGGGACAGCGAATGACTGGCCGCCGTCGATTCCTCCACCATCGTCGCATTTTGTTGCGTGGTCTGGTCCATCTGGTTGATCGCGGTGTTGACCTGCTGCAATCCGATCGCCTGCTCTTGTGCCGCCGCCGCGATGTCGGCGACGGCGCGATTGACCTCCATGACCTGCGCTACGATCCGTTCCAGCGAGACGCCGGTTTCCGCGACCAGCTTCACGCCGATGTCGACCTGCGTGCTCGATGCGGAAATCAGGCTCTTGATCTCCTTGGCGGCTTCCGCCGACCGCTGGGCGAGCGCGCGCACTTCCGAGGCCACGACCGCGAACCCGCGGCCCGCTTCGCCTGCTCTGGCGGCCTCCACGCCGGCATTGAGGGCGAGTAGATTGGTCTGGAACGCGATTTCGTCGATCACGCCGATGATCTGGATAATTTGGCCGGAGGATTTGGCTATCGCGTCCATCGCCTCGACGGTTTGTCGCACCACCACCGCGCTCTTCTTGGCGTCCGCGTCGGCATTGGCGACGATTTCGCGCGCTTGCTTCGCGCCCTCGGCGGATTTCTTGACCGTCGCGGTGATCTCGTCGAGCGCCGCCGCCGTCTCCTCGAGGCTCGCAGCCTGCTGTTCAGTGCGTTGCGAAAGGTCGTCGGACGCGCTCGAAATCTCGTTCGTGCCCGAATGGATCGCGCTCGCGCTCGCCACCACCGCCTGCATCGTCTCCTTCAGCTTTTCGACGGCCTCATTGAAATCGTTCCTGATCTGCGCATATTGCGCGGAGAAGCTTTCATCCAGGCGAACCCTCAGATCGCCCGAGGCCACGCTCTTGAGACCTTCGCCGAGCAGGCGCATCGCTTGCGCCTGTTCCTCGCCAGCGCGCGCCTTCTCCGCCGCGCCGCGATCGCGCTCGGATTCCGCGGTCGCGCGATGGGTCGCCGCGGCCTGCTCGGCGCGGATCTTGTCGGCGGCGTTGCGCTTGAACACCTCCACGGCCGCGGCCATTTCTCCAACCTCGTCCTTGCGGTCCCGGCCCTCGATCTCGGCATCGATATTGCCGTTGGCGAGGCTCTTCATGCGTTGGGCCAACCGGCCCAGCGGCCCGGCAATCTTGGCGGAGGACATCCACAGCGAGAAGGCGCCGGCCAACAGCATCCCGATCAGTCCCGCGGCAGACATCGTAATGAGCGCCGCGTTCGATTGGGCGCGCAAATCGGCGGCGACAGCGGCGTTCTCCGCGAGCACGCCGTCGTTGAACTTCATCAAGCTGCCGGTGAGATCGCGGGACTCGCCGTCGATCGCCGCCAACAATTGGGCTCCTCGCGCCATTTCGTCGAGATCGGCGGGTTTCAGTTTGCTGCCGCCGAGCAGGCCCGGCGTGTCCACCCCGATTTTGAAGGGCGCTTTCGATTTCTCGATCAACGCATCGAAACGCGCCTTGAACTCCCGCAATTGCTGGGCCTTGTCGGGCAGCAATGAGATGGCTTCGTCAAATCGATCGTCGCCAGTCTTGATGGAACGTGGGAAGTCGTCCAGAGCCCGTTGGCCCTCGGGGCTGGCCCCGTCGTATACGAGGCCGCCGAACACCGCTCCGGTGTTCATTAAGATGTCCGCTCTGGCGCGGGAAATCCGCACGGCGGCTGCGTCTCTTTGCTCGATGATTTCGCTCGCGGCGCTGCTGACGCTGGCGAGTTTCGCAGCGCCGTACGCGATGACTCCAAGCGCCATCAACCCCATCAGGACGAGTGGAATCGTCGTCTTGGTCCGAAGCCGTAGATCGTCGATTTTCATTGTTGGACCCTTCGGATCGTTACGACGCGCGCCAAACGCGTGCAAAGCGCCCCGGACGAGCCCAGGAATTGCGGTATAATTCCGAATTCAATCGACCCAGCGCGCCTTCATGCCTTCGACACAGCGCTGGAGACGGGTATGTCGATGTGTCGTGAGATGGACCATGGGAATCCTCGGTTAATAAATCGTTGCGGGGGTCCAAAGTTTTCCGCCCGAGTTTGTATGAAACGCGGTCCCGGCAAATAACCTTGAGCGATTGACAGGGCGCTTTGTCCGCCTTCGGGCATCGGCGTTGCGCGGCGCAACGCCCAAATTGGGCGCGTTTGCGCCATCTCATCCCCAGCGCCGAAGCGCCGCGCGAACTCGCTCAACCGAGACAGGTCGCGCATCGCGAGCGTCGCCCGCCGGATCGGTTTGACCGGCCCACCCACGGCGAGCCGCCAGCCGCCGCTGCAAAGCGGCGCATAAGAGACCGCATGGACGCGGAGGTCGCAAGTCGCGGGGCGCGCTGGCATACTCATTCCTATCTCGGCCGTCGGGGTCTTGTCCCGGCGCTATCGGCGCCGAAGCGAAGGCGAGTTCCCTGATGCCCGAAACTCTCGAACTTTCTTCCATTCTTGCCTTGTTCATCAGTGTGGCGCTGCTTTCCGCGGCGGCGCGAAAAATGGGCGCGGCCTCGCCGGTCGTGATGTTGGCGGCGGGCGTCGTGTTCGCTTTCGTGCCCGGCGTTCCCAGCATTACCCTCGATCCTGATCTGGTGCTGCTCGCGTTCCTGCCGCCGCTGATCTATTCGTCGGGCGTCGGGATGAGTTGGCGCGGCTTTCGCTCGAACATCCGCCCGATCCTGCTGATGGCGATCGGCTGTGTTTTGTTCACCGCCAGCGCGGTCGCGGCGGTCGCGCATTACGGGCTTGGCCTCTCCTGGCCCGTGGGCTTCGTGCTGGGCGCCATCGTCTCGCCGCCGGACTCGGTGGCGCCGATGGCGTTGCTGCGCGGCATGCGCCTGCCGAGACGGTTGCTGACCGTGCTCGAAGGCGAAAGCCTCGTCAATGACGCCACGGCGCTGGTGACGCTGAGTTTCGCGATTGCCGCCGTTAGCAGTCACGAGTTTTCGCTGGGCGCCGCCGCGGTCCGGTTCGTCGCGATCGTAGCGGGCGAAGTGGCGTTTGGTTGCGCGCTCGGCTTTGTGATGTTGCGTCTGCGCCATTTCGTCGCCGACCCCCGCGCGGAAGTGCTATTGGCGCTGGCGACGCCGTTTTTGACCTTCTGGCCGCCGCACGCGTTCGGCGGTTCCGGCGTCGTATCCTGCGTCGCCGCCGGACTTTACGTTTCCTGGAACGGTCGCAACTACATCCGGCCGGCGACCCGGTTGCAGGGCTATTTCATCTGGGATCTCGTCAACTGGTGCATCGAGGCGCTCGCCTTCCTGGTGTGCGGCCTTCAGACGCGCGAAATCGTCACGCATCTCTCCAACGAAGGCTGGTACTCGCTTCTGACGGCAGGCGCGCTCGTCAGCGGCACGGTGATCGTCGTGCGATTCGTCTGGGTATTCCCCGTGACCTATCTCCCCAGATGGATCTGGCCGCCGCTGCGCAAGCGAGAGCCGGCGCCCAACTGGAAACCGGCTTTTCTCGTCGGCTACACCGGCCTCAGGGGCGCGGTCAGCCTCGCGGCGGCGCTCTCGGTGCCTTTTGTCGCCGGCGGCGAGCGTTTCCCCCATCGTGAACTCATTCTTTTCACGACCGTTTGCGTGATCGTCGCGACGCTCGTCATCCAGGGCGCGGCGCTGGTCCGAATCGTCGAATGGCTGGGTCTTGGGCGCATCGGCGCGCGCGAAGCCGTCAAGAACCGACGCGACGAGCATTTTGCGCGCATCGCGGGCGTGGATGCGGTGCTCGCCTTGCTCGACCAAGCGGAAAAGACCATGGGAACGCCGGTTCGAACTCTCGAAGCGCTGCGCCGGCTGGAAATCGAACGGCGGGCCAGCTTCGCGGCCAACGCCGAAAAGGACGTAGCGGAATTGCCCGCGACGGAAGTCAAAACCCTCAGGCTCGAACTCATCGAGGCCGAACGTTCCGCCATCGGCTCCGCCTATGAGGACAACCGGATTACTGACGAAGCGCGCCGCCGGATCGAGCGCGAACTGGACCTTCAGGAAGCCAGCATCCGGCATAGTATTACGACGAGCGAGACGGCGTCGGGGTAGGCGGGATGCGGCGGCAACTTGCGGGCGGGTTGGTTGGTTGTCAGGGCATTTTGCTGGCAGGTGATTACGGGGATGTCGCCGCAATTCCGGAGTCGCGCGCGTCGCCAACGACAGCTATGATTGCGCTGAGAACAACCTGTTGATTGGCGCCCTGAGATCTTGCCCCGAATTCACTTTTTCTGGTACTTCTGAACCATCTGCTACACCATGAAGCTAGTTGTGGAGGGCACAGCGACCATCTCACGCCCCCGAGGCGGCCTATCTTTCCGTCAACCGCCCTTGACTGTCTGTATGGCTGAAATAGGTATCCGCTGGGTCTTCGGGAGTTCGCCGAGGTCTTTGACGTGCCAGAAGACAGCCCAGCGGCCGTTATTGTCGCTGCCGTACTGGCCAGTCGTAGGCGGACGATGTTTCATGCCCAAAGAATGCGCCAGTCCTCGATTCCTCAGAGTCCGACTCGAAACTCACGCCGCGCGTGCAAGCCTTCGGATAAGGAGAATGACGGCGCCTGCGTATATGAAGGCGTAGCCGACTTCAGTGTCCCCTCAAAATCCTTGGCGAGGCGCCGGTTCCGGTTGATCCAGGCGAAGAATCGTTCGACCACCCAGCGGCGCGGCAGCACCGTAAACCCGA
>Ga0302140_10006713_pt1 | contig 14427 bp, 12 predicted proteins | sample I_Bog_E1_1_FD_202095 | JGI IMG/M metagenome (GOLD analysis project Ga0302140, IMG submission 202095) | Peat permafrost microbial communities from Stordalen Mire near Abisko, Sweden - I_Bog_E1_1 | ecosystem: Environmental > Terrestrial > Soil > Wetlands > Peat | place: Sweden: Abisko, Stordalen...
GGCCCGGGATCCTTCGCCCTCCCGACCCCACTTATACAGGTTGAACACGCTGATCCCCAGTTCCTGGGCCGTCACTTCCGCGGCCCGTCCGCTTGTCCTCCAAAGACGCACAGCTTCCCGCCGGTACGCCTCGTCAAACTTCCGGGGCGTTGCCCCGGCCTGCTTCTTCGCTGTCATGGTTGAGTCCTTTTTTAAGGCTCAACGTGTGTCCGTCAAATCGGGGCAACCTCAGTCCTTCTCGGGTTGCAGGTTTAAGAGAATTGGAATGCCGCTTCGTGTGAATATGTGATGGCCTCCCTTGATCCGATGCTTCCATCCTGTCGCCTCTAGGAAGCCGATCACATCGGTTAAGCGGTGACCATAGTCCTTGGCGGGATCCTTAAGGGCAGACCTCGTTTTTGCCGGGTCGGGCATGTGCCAAGGGAAAGCGACAGCGATTATTCAGTCAATGGGAATGAGTAAATATTTATGCACGCTGGCCTGCGGAGCCATCTCCGGCGAAAGAAATGGCTGCCCGGGCTGGGATCGAACCGGAGCCAGCGATTTGGCCTTCATCGCTTAACAGCATTCCAATAGTGGTTTAGGAAAGTCAATAAATTGAGGGACATGCCGATCTTGGCCTTCCCAGCAGTGAACTATTCACCGCCTATGCACCGGAAAATTTGCGCCGGGCGAAAGGACTAAGAGGAAAACGGCCAAGCTAAGCTTGAATATAGATTAAAAGTTACGTAACGTTTTAAGGTGCCATACGAGTCGCTAAGCCGAGCTCGAATTACCCAGGCGTTGCGACGCTTGGGCGAACTGGCGCGCGAAAAAGGGACAACATTAGAAGTGTCGCTGTACGGTGGGGCCGTTTTCACGCTGGTGTACGGATCGCGCGAAACGACCAAGGATGTCGATGCGGTTGTACGGCAAAGCGAGGTAGCTGTGAGTTTGGCCTCTCGGGTTGCCAGCGAACTGGCGCTTCCGGACGACTGGCTAAACGACCACGTGAAACAGTTTTTGGCTGAAAAGGAGGCCAAGCGTGAGTTGCCGCAGAGCGATTTTGGAGAGGGTCTCCGTGTGTCCGTTCCCACGGCGGCTTACCTCTTGGCCATGAAACTCCGTGCCTGCCGTCCGCCACTTCCTGGCTATTCCCGCGACTATGGAGACATCCGGTTTCTTGTGGGAAAAATGCATATAGGATCTGTCGAAGCAGCGGAGGCTATCCACGATAAATTTTTCCCTCACGACGTCCTTTCGGACGCCGCCAAAGAGGTCGTAAGGGCAGCCATCGAAAATCCGTGAATATCAAACTTCGTCCAAGAACCCTCAAAGAGATAGCCAATCGATCGGACTCGATCGAAGACTTTGGCCGGAACCTACGCGATTGGTTGCACGAATTGCGAAGCGTTTCCTCGCGTCGTCAGGCCGGCGAAGCAATAGCGGATGAACCGGCACTATTGAGGGAGAAATTTCCGGAAGGATACGTGGCGGATGCATGGCTGGCAGCTTATGCTGAACATCTGGCAGGAAAGGTAAGAATCCGCGCTCCTGACTGGGCATTCGAGCCATGGCGCACGGCGTCAGATCCGCTATTCGACGAAGGCACCTACAACAAGAGGTTGCGCGCGCTGGCGCTCGAGCAGGCTCCCCTGGCATTCAAGAGACGAAACATCTTCACCCCAGCGGTGGAGCTTCCTGTGTCGCTTCGGGCGGGACGGCCCGCAAAAACTATTGAAGAGAGAAGGCGGTCGAATGCGGAACGCCAACGGCGTTTCCGCAAGAACCGACTCAATGAGCTCTCGATGCTTCGCAAGCTCGTGCGTAGACAGGCTTAAGGAATTCGTTCCTAGCGGCGACCCGCTCCGTTATGGGATACGATAACCACAGTTTCTTCGTTGTCGGTCCGCGACGGATTCTAAAGATCCTGAGCGTAGGACATGTAACCTCGATAAGTGGCCAGGATTGCATCAAGCGCGGCAACATGGGCTGCAACTTGAATGTTGAGGGCCACATGGGCAGGAGTTTCAAAGATAAGATTGAAGGGCCGAGGATGTTGCTCGGGAGGCGGGGCTAGAATACCTTGAAAGCAATCGGTGATGATTCCTTCGTGCGCATGGAATCCGTCAATCGACGGACGCGGGTCCCTAGGAAGCACCCTTTCGGCTGCGAGCAGGGCCGGCCTAAGCAGGCTGTCCTCCACCACATTGCCGTGTGAATAACCGTAAGTGCTCGCGCAGGAGTCGTCCGCGTGCAGCGCAATGAGACCGTTGAAGCCATTCTCCCGCAGTTCGCGCTCTATGATACCGATTTCGGGTTCCCTTGAGGACCTCCAGAAATCCCGATTCAGGTCTATCCCGGAGCAATTCCCTCGTGTTCCCCTCTCAAGGCCGACCGGATTGACTTCGGGGTATGCGAATAACTCGTATCCCGTGGCTCGTACAGGCTCTTTGATGAGAGAATTGAGGAAGATGCGCACAGCGGCCGTTCCCGAGGGTTCGTCCCCATGAATACCGGCGAAAATCCCGATTCGAATGTAGTCGTGGCTCGCGGGTGGCCCCAGAAACCGGATCCTTTCGATGCAATATCGATTTCCGCCGTGCATGAAGGCCCCAGCCGACTCTGATCGGATTTGGGGGGCGTTCTGGGCGCCGCTGGGGTCCGCGGCCGGCCGCGTATCGGGCTTCATATCTCGTACTCCGGGTCGGCCGCGCGAGCCAGCAGGTCGCGGTGGCCGCGCATCAGCTGGAAGAGATTCTGCTCCGTCATGCCGTAACGCATCGCCACGTCCCTCAGGCTGTTCACTCCGCCGAACGGTGTGGGGCCATAGATGAGAGCCACCAGTGCGGCAAGTGACCGATCCCGGCCTTTGGACGTTGGTTGGTGCACCACATGGAAAAGGGCCGCGCTAAGACGCTCCGCAGCCTCTCGCAAATAGGCGTTCCGTTCAGGGGAGCCAAAACTCGCGCCTCCATCAGAGGCGTCGGGTGGGGACTCGATGCCAGCGTGTTCGGTACCGGCCTTCGTCGTTACGTCCTCGTATCCGGCCTGAAGGGTCATGGTATGCCCCCCATTGAGACGAAGGGACGTGGAGCATTTGGAGGATGTCTGGGAAGAGGTTCGTGCATGGCAAAGTGCTTCGAAAGCCTTTCTCCAGTGGCCTGGTCGTCGGAGCATCCGTGGCGGCGTGCCATCGAACGGGCAAAAAATTGGCGGTCAACTCTATTAGAATGGTAGGGATTAAAATAGAATCGAAATAGATGATCATGAACGAACTACAGAAATTCAATTTAGGCAGGCGGTTATTTGTGAGACCACATGAGCCGTTACCCATACCCTCACATCAAACCAAAGACGAATGCCCAGCTCGACACTGGGTTTCTTGGCCAGCACAAGCCGCTCGGCATGTTCCGGGCGATGGTGGGGACGGCGGGATCCCCTACAGACTCTGACCGCGTTGCGCCGGGCAGTTATCTGAGGACTCGGAGGACTGGACACGTCGCTGCCGCTGTATTCACGGCTTCCATACTCGCGTTCACTGCTTTGGGTGACCAGTCCGGTGCGAACGGTCCCGCCAGCGGTTCCGAGCCGGCGGCGCCCGCGGCCGCATCTGCCTTACCGACGCCAGCTGCAGTCGCCGGGCCCTCTTCGGCACCCAGCGTTCCCGCTCCGCCGCCCTCTGCCGCTGACGGTAATCTGGTCACACTGGAGCAGTACACGGTTGGCGAGACCGAACTCGCGGATTCGACCCTTCCGGAGCGTCCGGTCTCCGCACTTTACGGCTTCGCAACACCCTATCAGGACGTCCCGAGAAGCGTCTCGCAGATCACGCCCGAGGAATTCAACAACGACATCATCAACAGCGTAAACGATTTTGCCCGCTACAGTCCCTCGACAAGCCTATTGACGGGTGCGGCGGTCAACGCGGGCACCCCCTATTTCCGGGGCTCCCAGGGCGATCTCTACCAGAACGGAGTCCGACTCCTCACGCGCGGAACGAACAATCGCCCGTTTACGCTCAATCCCTATGAAAGCGCGGATCTCATTGCGGGTCCGGCTTCAGTCATCTTTGGCCCCTCGGCCCGCACGGCCGGTTACGTCAATTACATCACAAAGCAGCCATATTTCGACCAGGAGCGCGGAGTCGTGTCGGTCGATATCGGGCAGTGGTTCGACGGCGAGGGTTACAAATTGCAGGACTCGGCGCAGATCGACATCGGAGCGCCAATCGTCGAGGGGAAGCTCGCCTTTCGGGTGAGTTACGAGGGTGACACGACTGACTCCTACTACGCCAACACCCATGATAGCTACAATAACTTCTTCGGGGCGCTCGGATGGCGGCCCAACAGTACTACGGCCCTGGATTTTAATTTAGAGTACGGCCACTACGACTGGATCGTAAACAATTTCCAAAATAGGGTTAACCAGGAGCTGATCGACAACAGCATTTATCTCGCGGGTCCGGCCACGCCCATCATCCAGGTCGGCACCGGCTATTACTCGCCGGTGCTCAACGCATCCGGGGGTGCAACGGGAAACTGGATCAAGCGTACGAAGGTAACCGCGCCGAACGGCCTAACCTACTATAACGCGGGTGCGCCCACCGCCAATCCGACGAGCGACACAACGGCCGGTGCGGGGACGATCGTCGGCTACGTTCTTGACCCCGCCCTCGTGCAGCCTGAGGCGATCTCAGAAGCGGCTACTCTGAACGACCCGGCCTATCCCACCTACACGGACACGGTGAATTTCCAGACCCGCTTCAAGAAGGAGGTCAACGAGAGCCTGGTGCTCGTGAACAGCCTCACCTATGGCCGCTACCTCACCGACAGCACCTCGAACGGGGGGTTCTTCAACTACATCCTGGCCAACTCCATAGAAGACCGTTTCGAGGCGCAGCTAAAGCTGCTTTACAAGGTGCTTGGGGTAAACATCGAGCACGACAGCAACACAGGCCTGGCCTTCCGATGGGAGCCCAGCACGAACTTCAAGGACAGCGAAAGCGCGGCCTACGGGCCGACAGGCGACTTCTACAATCTGGAGGCCAATCCCGCGACCTTTAACCGAAATTCCTTCTTCGGGGCGCAGGTCTATCCATTTTCAGGCACGGTAAACACCCCGGTGCTTACAAACTTCGGCTATCTGAAGGGTTTTTGGCAGTACTTGCCGGTCCCTCAGAGCACGAACGGCGGCGCCACAACCCCTGGCGGCAGCTCGACGGGCACCGTCGTCGGAACGCTAGGAACGGCGGACTATTACACGCTCGAGGAGTGGGGCGGCATCTTCAGCCAACACTCCATTAAGATTGGGAGCCACTTCATCCTAGACCTTGGAGCGCGCGAATCCCTCGCATGGGCCCACGCTTCAAATCCCATCTATACCCCGAACATACCCGGAAATAGCGCGCTCAGCGGTTCGGTCAGGGTTCCCGAACCGTCCTATTCCGCGAGCCTGAGCTACAAGCCAGTGCCCTGGCTGACCACTTACTTCACCTACGACTATGTGACCGCGACGGACGGCAACACCAGCGGCGCCGTGGGCTTCTCGACCACGATCGCAGGCGTCGCGAACCAACTCGACCCCTACAATTTCAAGAGCGTAAGTGAATTGAGCGAGGCGGGCGCCAAGGCGGAGGTCATCCCGGACAAGCTCTTCGTCACCGTGGACGAATACCGCCAGACCCGGGAAGGGACGCTTGCGCTTCCCGCCGGCGCTGCGGCCAATGCCAACCCGATCCAGGCATTGGGCCTCTATCAGGGAACCGAAATCTCGCTGCGCTACCAGCCGATCAAGCGGTTCAGCCTCGGCGTCAACTATAGCTACCTTGCCGCGACAAACCTCAATTCCACGTTCAGTGCTCCGGCTCCGATCGTCGCGGACGACTCGACTAACATTCTGGGGGCGACCACTGCGGTCAAGGGCGTGAACACCCGGATCGTGAACCTGCCACACAATACCGGCACACTATATGCCGCGTACGAGTTCAGTTCCGGCTTCGGCGTGAAGGCGGACTATTCCGTTCACGATTCCTATTGGGTCGCGACCAACGGCTCCGTAACGGTGCCAGGAGACTACAACCTCGACCTGGGCGTCTATTACAACCAGCCCCGTTACCGCATTGCGCTGGACCTTCAGAACGCAACCAACCAGCACGATCATGCGGGTGGCTCCACGCCCCTGCCAGGCGCAAATGCGGGGCTGAGGGTGGCCTATCGCTTCTGAGGGGACCCGCCATGGCCACCACACGACGCAGATTCATTAAGCTCGCCGGCATCGCAGCTGCCGCCGGGACACTCTTGCCGAAGCGCACCTTTGCGGAGCCGGATTCCTCCCCGCCGTCCGGTCCCGATCCACTGGTTCTGGTCGACTGGCACAGCCACGTCATCACGCCCGGCGAGATCGCCTATCTTTCCGGCCGGACCAAGGCCCCGCGCATCTATAAGGACGATCAGGGCCGGAGCGTGCTCGAGAACCTCACCACGGTTTCAGCGGCTGGCGTCCGTCCGTCCGTAACCTCAGCTTCCGACATCGAGACCCGGGTGAGACATCTCGATGAAAATCGGGTCCAGCGCCAACTGCTGAGCTACACGGTGGCGCTGGGATACGATGCGACGCTTCCGATCGAAGAGCTGCGCCCCTTCTATCGAAGGCTCAACGACGACATGGCTGCGACGCTGAGGAAATATCCAGGGCGGTTCCTTGGAGTTGCCGCGGTGCCCACAACCGATCCCGCATGGGCTGCCGAGGAACTGGCCCGGGCCCACCGGGATCTGGGGCTGATCGGCGTCGCGTTGCCCCTCAATGCCTTTGCGACGGTTGAGAGCGCACGCACGCAAGCGCGGCTGTTCGAGACCGCCCAGAAATTTGGGAGCCATATATTCGTCCACCGGGCTCCGGCGAGCACGCAGCTGCCCGGGCAGCCGCCGCTAATCGTGCCCACGGATCTGGGCGCCGTCCGCTGGAGCGTGATCAGCAACACGCACCTCGTGAACGGAGCAATCACTCTAGGGTTGTCCGACTTCCTGGATCCGTATCCGGACGTCACCGTCCAGGTGATCATGCTGGGCGGATTCTTCCCCTACCTGATCGATTCGATCATCGCTTCTGGGCCCCGGCTCAACATCAAGGATCCCCTGGCGCGACTCAGGCGTATCTATCTGGAACCCGGTCCCTATTCGAGCAGCAACGGCGAATGGGTAGCGTTGGCGGCTCAAAAATTCGGCGCCGATCGGATCCTTTTCGGGACCGACTACGGGGTCGGGGGAGGGACCTCGCAGGATCGCCTGGCTCCCTCGGTCGCATCTCTCAACAAGGCGCTCACACCCTCTCAGCGTCAGCTTATCTACGTCGACAATTCCCGGGCCCTCCTGAAGGCCCGGGGCATAACCTGAGCAGAATACATACAGTCAAAACCTGCATCACTATGAAATCCCGCCGCCAGTTCCTCCAAATGGGAGCCGCCGCCACCGCGGTTGCCGCTTTGCTGCCGTCTCGCCTTCGGTCCCAAGCAGTCGCCGAATCGCATGACAACGCGTCCGCCGGGCCCAGCGGGTTATTCGACCTGCACAATCATTGGATATCGCCGGGAGCCTTTGAGATTCTCTCTACCAAGACGGTTGGCGTCCGCTACGTGACAAACGAAAAGGGCGAGCGGAACCTCGTGCGCCCTGGAGCTCCTGCGAGCGGCCAGGGACCGCGTCCAAACGGACCCCGCGGCACGCAGATGTTTGACGGCGCAGAGACACGCATAAGCCATCTGGACAAGCACGGTGTTCAGCGCCAGCTGATCTCGTGGCCGACCACTTCAAACGTCGACCCCGACCTCACGGCCGAGGAGGCCAGGCTCCTCTGGGCTGCCTACAACGACGACCTATCCGGCCTCGTTCAGAAGAACCCATCCCGGTTCACGGGTGTCGCTGCCCTTTCGACCCTTGATATCGAGTGGTCTGCGAGGGAGCTCGCTCGGGCGCATGACAAACTCGGCCTTATCGGCGGGGTCCTTCCTGTGAACGGCTTCGCGACGCTCGAGGGTGCCCGGGCCTTTGCCCCGGTCTTCGAGGTCGCGCAGAAATTCAAGAGCCACATCTACCTCCACACGGGTTACGCGAATGCGCGGATACCGGGACAGCCTCCGAGGCCCGTTCATGAGGACTCGAAACCCGCGAGGAGCGCCCTCGACAATCTATGGAATTTCACCGCGGCGACGATCACCTTTGCATTCTCGGGATTTCTCGACGCCTATCCGGATGTCACTGTTCAGGTGGCGCAGCTGGGTGGCGTCGGCGGGATCGCCCTTGTCGCCGAATCTGTGCAGCAGTCGGCCGCGGCGAACGGAATCACGGACATCCGGGGAAAATTCAAGAACATCTATCTCGATACAGGTGCCGGAGGTCGCGGCCCCGAGGCGATCGCGCTCGCGGCCCGCGTGATCGGCGCCGACCGGATTTTGTTTGGAACCGATTACGGTGCCGCCGCATCGGTGGTTCCTGTCATCGAGAACGTGGAGCATTCGCCTCTCACACCAGAGGACCGTAAAAGGATCTTCAGCGAGAACGCTCGCACGCTCCTGGCCTCGAAGGGAGTGGCTGTATAACCTCCTATGTCGCGCTCCCCTCGGAATGATGCCGCGATCGGGCTTGAGCACACGGGCCGAACTGTGCCGGGTTGCCGTGGCAGAAACGAGGCGGCTAGAATATACTCCTCAGCGGGCGCCCTTTACGAGGAGGCATCCGCCTCGGACAGCGTCTTTGGATCACCGCTGGGCCCCATAGAGGGACCCGGCCAAAGGATCTTCCTGCCGCAGTTCGTGTATTTCGGTCCTGGCTCGAGCATCGACCCGGTTCGGATCGCCGTCTTCGGTGGATTGGGCAGGGAGGACCTTAAAGGTTCGTGGTCGTTGATCGACTGGATAAAGGTCCTGTTGGTGCAGCCGGACATCGGCCAGGGGGTGAGCGTGTCCGTATTTCCGATTGTCAATCTGGATGCGATTCAGGGCGGTACGGACAGCGTAGGGCTGCGGGATAGCGACTGGGTCAAATCCCGGACACCCGAGATTCGGCTGATCGCCGACAACGCAAAGGTTCGAGCATATCAGGGCTTCATACGCATTGAAGCATCCACGGACTCGGCTCCCAGCGTGGTTGTGCGAATGGCGGTGAAGCGACGCGCGCACCGCTCCTCTGCCGAGGTATTCGCATCATCGGATTTTGAGCCGTGGGAGACCCGTTTCGAGACTCTTGGGCATGAAAGCGAGCTGTCGGGCCCCTTGAGCCTTTCGCGGGTGTTGGATTCCGCTGTTTTTGAAGTGACGCTCTCGGTGCCGGCGTCATGGGCCCAATCGAAATGGAGCTCAAACCTGGTGCCTCTACTCGGACGCCTCGTGGCGAGCTACCGGACGTTTTTCAGCCACGGAGGCGAGCTCTGAGGGGCTCGGGCGAAGCAATGGCCAGGAAACCGCCTTCGCACTCTTCAGGTCCGACCGCGGGACCAATATTGGCCAATTTGCGGTCGAGGCACGCCACATGCGCATCCCCGGTGGCCCGATGCCTCGAGGAGCACGCGCTTCTTGTCCTCCGCCGAGCCCATCAACGTGAATGAATGCTTTATGAACATGCCACTCCATCTCCGATACCTTGTCACTACTGTGGCCCTCCTTGCCGCGGCCGTGCTTCATGCTGCCCAGACCGTTCCTGACGCCCCGAATAAGGTGGCGGCCTTGCCGGTGGGTGCCACTGCCCCCAGCAAAGTCCTCCTTTCTGCCGACGGCCCCTTCGATCTGGGCGGCGCCCTCAAGGCAAAGCCCACGATCCTAATCTTTTACTTAGGAAACTGGTCCAGCCTCGGAAAAGATGCGCTCGTCGAATTCCAAAGGGAGATTCCTTTCCTTCAGGCCCTCGACTACCAGGTAATCGCGGTTTCGCCCGATAGGCCAGAGAGCCTCAAGCCAACGACCGAAAGGTTCAAGTTAGGCTATCCTCTTGTCTCTGACCACGATCTATCGCTTTCCTCCGCATACGGAATTGCGTTCCTTGCCCCAAAGGACCTGGAAAACGAATTGGCGAGGAAGGGAATCACGCTCGCGACGTTTTCGGGACAGCATGGGGCCGCCGGACTTCTGGTGCCCTCCGTATTCATTGTCGATACCAACGGCATTGTACGCTGGGTATACTCCAATCCGAGGAAGAACCCGTCGACGAGCGAGCTGATAACAGCTGCCTCGAAGGCGCGCCGGGCAATCGCCTCGCAAGCTAACATCGGCATTAGGTTTGCTTCGCAGCCCTAGAATTTACGGGGAAGAAAGCCGGAACGCATTTCCTGTTGGTCCGAAAATATGTCTCGGGCCGACATTTCTTAAACCCCGTCTGTCTACGATCCCTGTCCCCCTCCTTGGTGAAGAGCCATAAAATGGCTGCCCGGTCTGGGATCCGAGACAAAATTTTGCGGATCTCGATGCCCTTCGAAAAGGGCAGGAGTTCGACGAGAAGATCGGGGAGAGTCCTCCGTCAAAAACGCGTGTTGTTTGGGAACCTCTCCGATCCTTGGGCGGTAGTTATTAGAGTCCATTCCTGGGCCAAACAATTGAGAGAGGGTCGGGTGCAATCCTGTTCAGAAGTAGCTAAAATTGCGGGGATTACGCGGGCTCGAGTGTCGCAGCTTTGGCCGTTGAGTCGAATCTCCAAGGAGCAGGCAGCGCAGTCTCTGAGGGAGAGATCGAGAAGAGAGATTAGTCTTCGGGCGCTGATCAGATTCGCTCGTAATCCCTGAGTGAAATTGGCGGATTCTGGAGGCGGAGATGGGCTTGAGGGTAACTCAATGGCTACGGCCGAGCCGCACCGACTGAGCCGGTATGGTACGCCCTATTTGGTTTATTTTAGTTATCCCGAGGAGACAAACTTTGTCCTCAAACCGCACCATCCTGATTTTCGTAGGATCAGGGTTTCCACGGCCGAGCCCCTCGAGTACGACCCGAGGATGGCGCGGCTTATTGAGCCCGTCGAGGAATAGGCGGGTGCCGTGGCGTTGGGGCGCGCAGCATGGTCCGAAGGCTTCTGGGGCAACGGAGACGATGCCGGCAATTTCGCACGGGGAAATCAGCGCCCCGCATCCATCCTGAAGCGTTTCATCACATTACGCTTTCCGGACGGGGCGATTTGGATGCGGTGGGCGTGCACACAACACCCAAACACTACAAATGAACCTAGCCCCGTCCCCCGCACTGTCGCACGTCCCCATCAAGGTCAGGCGCACAGCCCTGCTGTTCGCCCTGGCGGCGGCCGCCGCCGCAACGCCAACTTATCTCAAGGCCCAGGGCTGCGTCCCTATCAAGGAAATGGGCGACCAAACCTCCGCGATCGACGGCGTCTCCTCTGAGGCCGGCGCCGACAAGTGGGACATCAGCGAAAGCTACGAGCATTTCCGCTCCTACCTCGACTTTGTCGGAAGCAATAACAACACGGCCGCGCGCAATGCGGCGACCAACCAGGTGATCAACGTCGTCGACCAGTTCGACACCGCGATCAGCTATTCATGGGATCTGCGTGATACGGTGAGCCTGGACATCCCGTATTTCTCCGCGACCCGATCCCAGCTGGTCAAGGGCCTCGGCAGGTTTAAGACGCAGACCCATGACCCCGGCGACCTGCGGGTCGGCCTAAGCCGCTGGCTTTTCGACCCCGCAAAGAGTCCGAGGGGGAACCTCTCGCTCGGCTTGGGATTGAGCGTACCCACCGGCAAGAGCGACGTTAAGGACTATTTCCATACGACAACGGGTCTCGTCTACAAGAATGTCGACCAGTCGATCCAGCCGGGTCTGGGCGGCTGGGGCTACATCTTCGAGGGGAACGCCTACTTCAAGTTCACGCCCAAGACGTCGCTGTATGCGAACGGATTCTACATGGCGACGCCCCAGGACACCAACGGCACCCTAACGGGGACGGCTACGACAGGGGAAACGGCGCGCAACTCGGTATACGACCAGTACGAGCTTCGGGCGGGAGTCACCCAGCAGCTCGTTCGCTTCGAGCACGGGGTTCTCGATGGAAGCCTTGGGGGAAGGTGGGAAGGCGTCCCGTCCGACGATCTCATTGGGAGAAGCGACGGATTCCGTCGACCGGGCTACGTCCTCTCGGTCGAACCCGGCCTTTCCTACTCGCTTCCGCACGACTCGCTCACGCTCAGCGTGCCCGTGGCCGAATACATGAACCGGACGCAAAGCTATCCGGACACATTGACCGGCGGCCACGGCGACGCCTTCTTCGCCAAGTTCCTGGTGTTGATCACCTATTCGCACAGGTTCTAGGGACCAACCCGCCCCCGCCCATGCTCGCAAAGGCAGTGCGATCCTTTGAATTGGTGTTCGAGCATGGGCGGGTGCGGGCGTTTGCCGCCCTGCTTCTATTCGCAGCCCCGGTGCTGCTTCCCGCTGCCGAGGTCCACGAGAAGGGCCTTAGGCCGTTGGTCATCTCGAATGGCCAAAAGGTGGCGCTCGCCGACTACCTCGTGCCCGGAAAAACCACCGTCTTTGACTTCTACAGTGAATTCTGCCCCACCTGCCGCTCCATCGCACCGGCGATGGAGAAGCTGCATGCCAGCCGCGCAGACATCGCAGTCGTGTTTGTGAACGTCAACAGACCCGGTGTGAAAGTCATCGACTGGCAGTCGCCCGTCGTGAAGCAGTACGGCCTTCCCTCGACACCGCAACTGAGGGTCTTCGGCCCAGACGGGAAGCTCGTGGCGGAGGGCAAGCCCGCGTATCAGATGGTGACGGCCTGGTTCAATTAGCATGTTTGCCTCTTCGCACCGCCATGGAAGTCGGACCGGACGGTTGGCCAAGGTTGATACGACAAGGCGGGTTGCACCCCCTTGGAGGAGGGAAGGTCCGGAACTGCGGCGCCTTCTTCGACGATCGCGGGATCATCATGAGCTTCAGCATCAGGACATAGTCTGGGTGCTGCTAGGGACAACGGCCGCCAGCCTGGGCTGGGCTGGCGGCTTTCCCCTCGAATGCGTGCCCGGTTGGTGCGGCTTGTCCCGGACGGAGAGCCGATCGCCACAGGGGAGCGGCGTCCTGCGGCCAATCTGCGGCCTGATATCCCATATTGGTTTCCATCCGCTCCGCCCGCGCCAGCCTGACGCCAAGGGGTCGGGACCAGTTCCGGGCCCCGGCTGAATGAGGAAACTCAAGATCCTGATAGTCGACGACGAAGCCCTCGCACGGGCGCGCATCCGCTCGTTCCTGTCCGGAAACTCCTCGGTGGAGATCGCAGGCGAATGCTCCAACGGCACCGAGGCATTGGCTGCCATAAGGGAAGGGAGCCCCGACATCGTCTTCCTGGACGTCGAGATGCCCGGATGCACAGGCGCCCAAGTGCTGGAGGAGCTGCCGGCCGAGGTGAGGCCGGCGGTCGTCATGACCACCGCGCACGACCGGTTCGCGGTCGAGGCCTTCTCGCATCAGGTCACGGACTTCCTGCTCAAGCCGTTTGACCGGGTGCGCTTCGACCAGGCCCTTTTCAGGGCTTCGGAGCTGATCCGCGCTAAGGGGGGGCGCGACCTGGAGGCACGCATTGAGGGAGCGCTTGCCGGGGCCCTCGAACGCCAACCCCAGCAGCTGGTCGTGAAGGTGGATGGGCGCCTCGTTTTCCTCAAGCCGAGCGAGATCGTCTGGGTGGAGGCCGAGAGCAACTACGCCACCCTGCACCTGACCAACAAGGGCCGGCTCCTGCTGCGCGAGACCCTGACCTCGATCGAGAGGCGGCTCAGCTGCAGTCGGTTCGTACGCGTCAACCGGTCGGCTCTGGTCAATGTCAATGAGGTGCAGGAGCTCCAGCCGTCCAAGTACGGCGATTACCAGGTGTTGCTCAGGAACGGCGACCGCCTGCCGCTGAGCCGGAACCTGCGCGGCAGGCTGAGGGAGATCGTCGAAGGGGGCCTGGGAATTTAGGGAGCCTCTTTGCGCGCGATTCTGGGGGGGATGCTCCGGACGCCGAGCAGTCCGATTCACCAAGGTGGGTTACACCCCATCGGTAATGGCCAGAACCAGGCGTGCGCGCCGAAACTTGAAACGCAAGTAGTGATTCCCAAACAAGCTGACCTGGCCCTATGAGGCTGCAATTCACCTTCACAACTTCCCGGAAGACTTCGCAATACTTCGCAAATTAGATCATAACCTCGTGCGTCTACGATCCCTGTCCCCACTTCATGGCACCCGTCTCCATAACTTAATTTAGACGATCCACTGTCCAACGAACGGGGACCACCTCAGTCCTTGAACTCCTTCTTTTCCTGTCGACCGTTGATGGTACCGGTCACCCTGTAGCGCAACTTCCCGGTCCGTTTGTCACAGAACTCGCGAAGGGCTGCGGGGAGGGAAGAGGACTTCTTCACTCCTGAATTATAGGAGCCCAAACCGACAAAAACCGGGTTCCCGGTCTCTACCTGAATTTT
>Ga0302140_10006714_pt1 | contig 14426 bp, 6 predicted proteins | sample I_Bog_E1_1_FD_202095 | JGI IMG/M metagenome (GOLD analysis project Ga0302140, IMG submission 202095) | Peat permafrost microbial communities from Stordalen Mire near Abisko, Sweden - I_Bog_E1_1 | ecosystem: Environmental > Terrestrial > Soil > Wetlands > Peat | place: Sweden: Abisko, Stordalen...
TTTTTAAAAAAAAAAAAAAAAAAAAAAAAAAAAACAATAAAAAAATAATTTTTAAAAAGACATAAAAAATAATACATTCATAATAAAAATAATATACTTTTGCACAAAAGGCTCAGCAATCTCCAGATCTCTAATGGTCATATAGTGTTCCCAGATGCCTTCTCCCAAAATCTTCACCAACTCATTGATAATCGTCTTTATTATCTTAACCCCAGTGTCTTCCATATGTTTCTGTGTGTCTGGGTTCACAACCACTATATATTCATGACATTTCCCCAGAATCAAGTCAATTCTCAATTCAGGAATTGAATTTTCCAGGCTTTTCGTGAGTTTGAGCACGCATTTTATAATCAACGCAATGGTTTTCGAGTTGGCGGCAGTATTTTGTCTATATTTTATCAATAAATCCAACAAAATCAGGTAAATATCATTGAAATTTGCATTTTCAAGCATTCTGAGCATAATTGAGTTCAATAATTTGACGAAATCATAGTTATGTTGTTGATTTTGTGTACTATTATTATTGATATTTTTGGCTTCATCTTCTGATAACAGTCTCATGACCATCTCCTCGCAAAATTGAAACAAAGTCCCAGACGAAACACTTCCAATGAAATTCTTGATACTGAAGACTTTATGTAAAATGTTGAGAAAATAATGAATAAATTGATTCGGAGTCGATTTGGATCTATCAAAGCTTTCCCTCAAGACTTCTAATAACGTCAAAGCCAAAAGATCTGCATTTCCCTTCAAAAGCAGCTTAATTTCATCCTTTTCTGAGATGGTTATATCATTGATCATCAATAAGCTATCGATTTTCTTAGTAATTGAGCCTTCTTTTAAGTTGCGGGTCATTAGCATGAAGGTTTCTTCAGTGAAATTCGTATGAACTGGGCCTTTTTTCGGAGTTATGCCGTTTTTCGGTGGCTCGAGGAAATTTTCATTAAGTTTATTAAGCATATTCATTTGATTCGAAGGATCCACGATTATTTGATTGAAATTGAAGTTATAATTGATCTGTTCTTTGTTTTCAAAGGTTTTACTGGCCATATTTTCTCTTAATTCATGGGTTCTTTCTCGTAAAAGCTTATATTTAGATTGGATTTCCAGGGTTTTATTCTGGATTTCGAGCTTTTTCCCTGAAAAGGCATCTTGATTAGAGGAATAAGGCAATTCTTCCTTTTTTTCCTCTAAAACAGGCTTTTTGAATTCAATTGGCTCTTGATAAAAGGCCTGGACTTTGGGTTCGTTTATTTGGAAAATTTCTAGAGAAAAACCGTAATTTCTTAAAGCCTCTTTCCCGAAAATCTGGCTTATTTTATTCATAAAGCCGAAATTATTAGTCATTTCTCTGATTCCAGCCATAAAGCCCAAATCCTCAATAGAAAAAGCTTTGAATTTTGTTATAAGAAGCTCGATGATGTTTTCTCTTAATTTCCCTGTATATTCAATGGAATTTCTATAGAATTCTAGCCAGAAATGGGCTAATTTCTCTTCAGGGTAAATCCTGACCAATAATTCATGGATTTCTCCTATTAAAATACATGAATTCTGGTCATTATTCAAAGCTTCCTTTAGAATTCCTAAGAGAATCATGGCTTCGAAATCAAATAACGGGTAATTCTTATCAACTAAAAGGCATATTAAAGACTTCATTAAGGCCAAAACGTTCATTATTATCAAAGAATTCGTATTGCCCCACATCCTCACGAAACCCCATTTTATTATCAAATCGCTGATTTCCTTGGTATTCTCAGCCTCGGAAATACATGTCTTTTTAAGCCAATCCATGGCTTCAAGATGCTTTTTGAAGTCCAAACTGAACATTCTTCTATTGAGATCCTCTGAGATCAATTTCCTGAGATTGGCTTGGAGATCGTATACTAATTCATCAGAAAGATCATCCAAAGACCATGGATGACTTAATTCCTCAAGGACTCGTTTGGTTTTTAGAGAAGAAGTCTGTGAATGATCAGCTATGAGGCAATTTGGCTTGATAGGGAAAGGAGAATCGAACATAGAGATGTTTTTCTGGACTTGGGAAAAACCTGGATTTTTTGTGTTTTCTGAAAGGAGATCAATTGATGAGGGATTATGAGAGTTTTGAGGGAAGTTGTTATTGAAGACTTTGAAGGACTTTTCTGATGTTGAGGCTTTGTTTAATATGTGATGGTCTATGATATTAGATTGATAATTGGGATTGTTATTCATGTTATTATTCATGCCATTATTAAGGTTATTATTGAGGTTATTATTCATGCCATTATTCAGGTTATTATTAAGGTTCGGGTTATTATTCAAGTTCGGGTTATTATTCAGGTTCAGGTTATTATTCAGACCATTATTGATACTATTATTGTTCACATTATGAGCATTATTGCTATTTTTATTGTTATGAGGAGCCATATTAGTATTATTGGCATTGGCTTTATTTGTCATCTTTTTATTCTCGTTAGGATCTGATTCTTTATTGATATTCTTATTATTAGTCGAATTGTTATTATTCGCATTGTTTGCCTTATTACCCGAATCTTTCTTCTTATTATCCTTATTCTCAATTATTTCCATTGGTTCTTTCCCCATATTCGCATATTTATCGAAAATAGGCTTCAATTGTTGAACCACTGCCGGCTTAAAATCCTGTAGTTTCGTTCTAAACTCATTCATTCCAACTATCCCAATGGCCTTTTCGAACAATAACTCAGAACTAGCCCTCACATCCTTATTCCGATCAATCAAACAAGTCAAAAGAACTCCCGAAAAGCTCTTGATATCACATTTATTCAAACAATCCTGATTCTTCAACATCCAATTTATCAATTCCTTCCTCATTTCCGGGCTTTCATTCGCTAGAAAAGTCGCTGCCGCTATATTTATCAAGGTTTCTGGTCCTAAGACTTCAGCGAATTTATCCATTGACGTTAAAGTATCTGTTCTAATGAAACTTTGTTTATCTGAAAGGTTGCTTATCAAAGGAATTAAGAGGGTTTTGGCATGAGGCTTGATGTCTTTACCCACAGATTCCGCTAATTTGCCTGTAAATAGAATAAAGCCTTTGGAAAGGTTCTTGTTTTTCTCTATTAATCTAGCCTTTAATACACTGATTAAATCTAATAAACCATTCATAGAAACTCTGAAGTTATTATTAGCCAAGATAGTATCGAGATTATCAATGCCTTCTCTTCTCACTTTCCAATCAGGATCATTCAATTTCTTCAATACTTTATCCACATCTTTAGAAATATCAGCACGTGGCATTGAATCCAATGGATTTTCCATTTTACCAGCTATTCCGCCTTTTTCTGCTAATTCCGAGCCAAATTCACCTGAAAAGTTCACTTTTGCCACACGTTCGCTTTCCTTTAAAATGGCCACTTCTTCAAATTCATTGGTTATAATCTTCATTATTTGTGGATTCACATCAGTTATCAGCTTAAGAAGATCCTTCCCTGTATAGCTATACATGGCCTTAAATAGAATAATGGCATTGGCTCGCAAAGGCTGATTTGTATTACATACACAAACCTTGGCAAAATCCATCATAGGCTTCAATGGAAGATAACCCATCGTCATGAGATTCACGGCCTTAGTAAATAATAGGCAAATTTCAGCCAAAACCTTGGGATTGGTCTTTTTAGCTGGATCATTATAACCAGTTGTGATGAGGATGTTATTAATTAGGAACTTCGGGTTGATGGTTTCTAGGAAAAAAGGCAAGGATTCATGAATTTGTTCAGTGAATTTCTTGTTTTCCACTAATTTCTCTATTAAAAAGCCTGATAATATTGAGAAAGTCTTCTTATTGAAAGGTTTCGAGGGCAAAACGCATGCTTTCAGAATAAAGGCCAGAAACTCCTTATTCAGGTTCAAATTTGATTCTTTCCAATCCTTGAGTTTCGACTTCATAAACACCAAAAAGGCCTCCAATACATTCGAATCATTAAAAGCCTCAATTAGATCATTATTGACCTCCTGAAGACCTGCTAATTTCTCTTTCCAAGTGCTGCCATTTAAGGAAGCCATCATCTTCTCAGAAAAGACGCTTTTCAAAACATCTTCTGAATCTGAAATGGTTAGAAGATTGAAGTTATTGCCAGATTCATCGTTTTCTGAAGCCATGGCAAAGGATTTAATTGATTGGGACCCTTTTCCTGTGGAATTTAAAGGCGTTTTCTCAGGTTTGTCTTTAGAGGATATCAGAGCCTTTTGAGTATTTGATTTTGGCAGGACTTTTGCCTTATTATTATCTTTCATTGGAGGCTTTGAGATGTTGATATTGGCTTTCTCTTCGAATAAATCGTTCTTTTTCTCCTCTAATTTATTGATCCTATTGTTATTATCAGGATCTTGGCCATAAAAAGCCTCATTATTCGTAATAATAGGCTTTTCCTCGTTTTCTACATCGTCTTTTTTCTCATCAGGCTTTTTCTTCAAAAAAGGCTTTCTCGGAGCTGTTTTCTTGATTATTCGTTCCACCTTCACTTCTCCTTCCTTAGGAAACATGTCCTCTTCTGTGAAATGACTATTATTTCCTTTTCCAATGGGTCTTTCATCAAAAGAACATCTAATTTGTTGTTCATTTAAAGCTTGGATCTCTTTGCCCATGATCTCCTCATGATTTCCAATAGGTCTTTCCTCATTGTTTTCCCCAATAGGTCTTTCAGGGTTTCCAATAGGTCTTTCTTCATTATTTTCCACTATAGGTCTTTCCTCAGAAATATTGACTTCACGATCATTAATTTCTTCAGGCTTATTTAGCTCTTCATCTTTGGCTTTTTTCTTCAAAAATGGCTTTCTTGCTATTGTTTTCTTAGCAACTTTCTCTGTTTTCTCTACAACTTCCTTTGGAAACATGTCCTCTTCGGTGAATTGGCTATTTCCCTTTCCAATTGGCCTTTCATCAAAAGGAATTGATTGTTTTTCCTCTTCTCGAGGAAACATATCCTCTTCTCTGAAGAATTGCTTATTGCCTCCCCCTCCTATAGGTTTTTCATCGAAATTCTCAAGCATTTTGGGCTTTTCATCTATTTCTTCAGAGGCTTTCATTGGATTAACGTCTTTTTCAGGACTATTTGAATTTTCTTCTTTTTGATTGGGTTCAGAGGGGTTAACTAGAGCTTATAAGAGGAAATTATAGAGAAAATTAGGCTTTACTGGGTTCCTGGGGGAGAGAGAAGCTTTCTATATTGGTTGTTGGCTCGTCCATAGGAATATATTGGTGATTTTTATAAAAATATATGAATAATTTGAATTTTTGGGAGATTACAAATGCCTTATAATTTAAAAAATTTAAATTTTTAGAGCTTTTTGAAAGCATTTTTCTTTAATAAAATTTCTCATTTTACTTTAATAAAATTTCTTATTTTTCTTTAATAAAATTTCTCATTTTCGTTAATAAAATTTCTCATTTTTCTTTAATAAAATTTCTCATTTTCTTAATAAAATTCCTTTTAGTTCTTTTAAACTTAAAGCTTTTTTATTAGAAAATCTAATGATTTATTTACAATTTCCACTCTCCAATCAATTTTTTCCCATTTTCCTTTGATTTCCTCGCTTAGTTCCTAGTCTATTCATTTCTGAAATCACGTCTTTCACACATTCCTCAACCACATCCTCCACACAATCCCTTTTCAACCCTTCCCAATCCTTATTTATTTCAAATTCCAACATTTCTAGGTTTTCCTCTTCTTCCAACGGGTATTTTTCCTTAGAAAAATGCTGGAAAAGCTTGTTAAATTCAAATTCTCTAACGTTTTCCTTTAAGGTCAAATATTCTTCATTTTCCTTTAATTGATTTTGAACTGATTTCAATAAGACGTTCTTAGTATTTAAGCATATTTTAGTGAAATTGCTGGCGATAGTCTCAGGACTGATCATTTTCATGATTTCACCATAATAACTGGTTCTTTTCCGATTTTCATTCAATTCCTTTATAATATTCATCTTCAATTGTTCATTAAAGGCATCAACTATGATAGGTCCTTTTTCCTTGAGGTCTTGTTCAGTGAAAAGGTTGATTTTATTATAGACATCCTCATATAATATTTGAAGGTTTTTCTCAATTTTCTCTTGATTATTACGTCTTTTCAACTTACTTTCTAAAGACCTTATGGCTTTTTCAGTCTCGCTGATGAATTCCTCATTTCGTACACTCATTTCTAAAGAACTTCTTAATAGATCATCAGTGGAACTTTTCATCCTTTTCTTCAATTTAGTAGGACTTTTTTCCTCGAAATTGTCTAGATTAAAAGCAATTCTTGTGATAGCAGGCAGACTTTCTGTCTTTTTATTGATATTGATAGTCTTTTTAGCTAGTTTCTCAATCAAAGTCTTCATTTCCGCCTCATCACGAACAGGAAATAACCTTTCTTTTTCCATTAAATCCTCAAAAAGCTTCTCAGTGATGAATTCGGTTAAATTCTCAATGATTTTCTCCTTTGAGGATCTATTTGAAGTTTCTTCTTTAAACGAAGGCTGTATTTTCCCAGGAGTCACAATATTATGCCATGAAATCCCGCTTATATCGTTCTCATTATCGAATTCCTTATCACTAGAAATTATTGACATACTCCGGATTTGCTCTAAACTATGGGCACTATCAATCTTACTAGGCAAAGTCTCATGAATAGGTGATTTAGAAGAAAGCTGCGATTTTTGAAGCTCGAAGGATTTCTGGAATTGGACATTGGGAATATGAGGAGTGCTGAGCTCGAAATCTTCAATATATTCATCGATTTCCTCATTATTATCAATAGATAAAGGCTTTGGTAAGGGCTTTTCAAGCTTGAAAGTCTCCTCTTCACGGGTGATCAATGGCTTTTTATTGTTATTTGGAGTTTCTTGGATAGAATCTGTGGATTTCTTAAAAAAACTATCCTTTTTAGGAGAAATTTGAGAGATTTTCAATAGATTTTCAGAGTTTCTCAAGAAATTATCAGGTTTTCTATTAGATTGTTCTTGAATCGGGGATATGGATTGTGTTTTTTCAGGCTTTTGAGCAATTTCTTCCTGGAAAATCATAGGTTTTTTCAATAAATCATCGATTTTCTCATTCTGAGAGTCTATAACTCTTAATATTTCGAGTTGTTGTTCTTGTATTTTCTTGATATCGCCTTGAAAATCCTGATTTCCAGCATTTTTCTGGAATAAAGCGAGAATTGTCTCAAACAAAACTTCTTGTTTATTCTTTAAATTATTGATTTCGAGTTGGAAATTATCCAAAGAACTCGCCTGCAAAGGCTCTTTTCTGAGATCTTGTAAAACGAGGCTTTTGAATCTATTTTTCTCATCGATTTTCGAATAAACCTCGAGATATTCATTCGCAGTCTTTAAATTCAATAATCTAGAAAACTCGCTTTTGAACTTCAAATATAAGTTTTCGCCTGAGGAAAGTTCATTGTTTTTCTCTATTTTGAGATGATTATAAGAGTTTTTATTGAATAATGATGGGAAAGTCTTCAAATCATTGAAAACTCCGAAAAGCTGAGATTTCAATTGGGTTAATTCGCCATCATGACGTGAAAAAGCCTCGATCTCGCTTTTGGCTCGAGTCACAGTTTTGCCAATACTTTCAAAACTAGAGGAATTGTCTTGATCCGGGTTGAGATATTCAGGGTAATTAGCGATTTTCTCATGTTTTTCAGAGAAATCTCTAATAATCTGAGGTTCTTTGATATTTAAATGATCTTTTTTCTCGATTTTCTCATGTTCTGAGCTGAAATTGACTGATTTTTTGGCTTTATTGGTCGAATCGACTAAAATATTAGGAGTTTTGGTCTTTGGAGTGCTTAGAAAATCAGAGTTTCTCTTGAGATTTCCTGCTGATTTCCTGAAATTGGCTTCTTCTCCTGAGCTTTCTTCTTTTTTCGTCTGGATTTTCATTGATTTATCTTCACTGAGGCTTTCGAACTTCTCATCCTCATAATTATAAGAGTTATTATCATGGAATTTATTAGTCAGATTGTTGTTATTATATTTAATAGTGCTTTCTTCCATGATATCTCCTTCATTTTCGCCTTCCTCAAGGCTTTCTTTATTTAGAGATTCCCGAATACTATGAGATTTCCTATTAGATCCTTGATTTTCCTCTTCTATGGATTCTTTGATTATAGATTCCCTCAAATTAGTCTGTGATTTCTTGATAAAACTTTGACTTGGGGTCAAATCCTCAAAAGTCTCTGTATATTCTTCAATGCTTGATTGTTGTTGGAAGCTCTCAGTCTTGTTTTTATAAGGAAAGTCTTTGTTTTTATCTTCGAAACTCGATTGTCTTTGGAAAGCCTCAGTTTTCTGTGAAAAGGCTTTATTTATCGGAAGGGAGGGTTTCAAATAATGAGCCGGAGAAGTGAAAAAAGGGATTTTCTGAGGTTTTTCCTTTAGAAAAAGGCTAATTACACTGAAACCATCGCTTTTTTCAAATGGATCCTTATAAACCGGCTTAATAGTCTGGATGAAATCATTAGGAAAAACAGGTTTCTTAGTAAAAGTCCTTTGAAATGTCTCTGAGTCCATGAATTCTTCGTTTTCAGGGTAATTTTCTAAGGCCTTCTCAAGGATTTTCTGGCCTAAAAAGACTGGCTTTTCATTATTGATTTTACTGAGACTTTTCCTTGTGAGAAACCCTCTGGTAATTTTCTGGATTTTTATTAAAGAATCGAGCTTTTTCAATGAGATTTCAGGCTCTTTAATCATGTTTCCTGGTAATTTATCAGGGAAAGTATAGGGTTTTTCAGGGTTATTATATAGATTGATCACTTTCCGATAGTCCTCGATATAGGTTTCTCTTTTATCCAAAGGCTTTATCTCATAAAAAGGTGTTTTTTCTTGAATATTACAGAGATTTTCTAAATAAAGACTATCATTAAGCTTCTCATTATGGCTTTTCTTTTGATTATTAAACCCATGCATATATTCCTTCAGCACTTTATCAGCATTAGTGGAGGATTTCTCATATGAAAACCTCGTTTCTTTATAATTAATAGCTAAAGGGTTATTATTCTCAGGGTTTAGCCTTGAAAAGAACTGATTATTATCATTATCAGGACTTTTTATCGATTTCCCTGGTAAATCAAAGGAAATTTCAGTCTGATTGGCCTTTTCTGAGGTCTTGGCTCTGATTTTCAAAGGTTTTTCTTTAGGAATGTCATTATTTGAAGCTTTTAAAAGATTTAATGGAGAATTTGGCATAAAATTCTGCTTTTTGGGGGTTGGAATTGAATGGTCTGAGGATTTGCGAATCGCTGTTTTTGTAAGGGAAGATGAAGAATTCGAAGGCGGTTTTCGCACTTGAAAAGGAGGCTTTGAAGAAAGCGAATTCGCCCATTTTTCCTTGCTGAAACTCAAGAACATTTAATAGAAAAAATCGGGTTTTTTAAATTTCTTATTGTTAAAAAGGACTTTTAACGAAATTTGGATTTTTGAGCCAAATTTCAACAAAATCGATGTTTTTATTGAGTTTTTAAGCCACAAAATAGATAAAATTTAGCCAAATTTAGGCTTAATTCAGGATTTTCCCGAATATCTCGATTAAATTCAGCACCTCTGCGATTTTATATTCGAAACCCTGCCATTTTCCTTTGATTTCTTCGCTGATTTCCTTTATTTTCTCTGAAAACTCTTTATCATTCATCAATTCTTCACCCACGATCTAAAAAAACCTTAATAATTCAATAAAAACCCTTTATTACATTGAGAAAACTCCTGAAAAACACTTGTTTTATATCGAATTCCTCTGGATTTCTCATAATTTCCCCAAAGAAACCCAACATTTTCCTTATATTTGCGATATTATTAGCCATTAGGTTCCTTCGAAGCTCGAAATCCCATTGAGAAGCATTAAGACCCTTCATATAATTGAAGATTTCAAGACTATTTAGGCCTTTTTCCTCATTAAGGAATTTATCTAACAAAGTCCCGTTTTTCTCCATATGGATTTCACGTGTTTTCTCGAAAAATCGCGATTTCGATTCGGCTTCTTCGAGGACTTTCTCCTTGATTTCATTAGTAATCTGGTCTTTTTTCTCAATGTCTAGGAAAAATGGCAGTTTCATAGAGATTTTCTCGGTCAATTTTGGCTTGTTTTTCTCTTTAATCAGGTCGAGATATATCAAAGGTTGCCATTTTCCTTCTGGGATATTAGTGAAACTGAAGCCTTTTTCATGAGAATTTTGGAATTTATCGAGGAAATCTTGATATTCCTCATTTTCAATGAAATCAACGTTTTGTTCAAGAGTTTTCTGATAAAAACGGGATTTCTCACCATTGTTTTCCTTCGATAAATCTCTTATTCTCGATTGGAAGGTTAAAGCGATGGTTTCATGATTCCCCCAAGGCTGAGATTTGATGAGAATATGCCAAAGGTTGATTTCCCTGGAATTAATAAAGGCAGAAGCTAGCAATTCCCCATTTTCACTGATATCAAAACTGATCACTGCCTTATTTAATCTTATATCATTAATCAATTGTCCGCTGATCACATCCCATATTTTCAAACTATTATCCATTGAGGCACTTATTACAAACCTATTATTCGGAGTGAATTTCGCCTCAGTGATGGTTTTATCATGTCCCACAAACTTCCTTGATCTCGTTCTCTTATATAAATCCCATAACTCAATTACATTGTCCTCAAAAATCAACAGAAATAACGCCGAATATCTACTCAATTCAATTTTCATAACCCTTGAATCAAAACCCGTTAATTTACAATCCATTGTACCGGAATAAAAGTCCCATATCATTATAACCCCATCTTCATCCAATGAAATCAGGCATTTATTATAATGATCCACCTTCAAATCCAAAATCGCTACATCATGTCCCTTTTGAAACCCGGCCTGAAATCCTCCGCTTTGTAAATTGATCTTGCTGATAAACCCAGTTTTAAACCCTAAAACCCCAAAGTTCCCGCATTTGGTCACTGCGATCGCAGTGATGAAATTGGCTTTTTCTTCATTTTTGTTGAAATCTTCTAGAAACTCCAGCCTTTTCTTCAATATACTATGATCTTCGCAGCTCCAAATCACTGGTTTTGTACTATATTTATGACAAGAAAGCAGAGTCCCCCAATCTTTACTCCTATTCACTGCGAAATCGAATTCATGGACTTCATTGATAATCTCAGTGTTTTCAGTGTCGAAATTGCGTTTTTTCATTGATTTGTTGATTTTCAAAGAGAAGTTCTGACTCATGCATTCATTTAATAAGGAAAAATCCCGGATCTCACTAATTTTTGAATTGGAACTGGCTAGAATATGAAGTCCATCTTCACCATAAAACCTCAGTTTCTTAATACTTTCCTTCAGGCCGACTCTTTCCCTAATTAGCCTGAATTTCGAGGCTTCAAGTTCATCATATTTCCATTGATAAATCGCGTTATTGGCTCCTGCGAGTAAAATGAGCTCATTCTCGAGAAATTCAAGGAAAACAACTGCTTTTTCAAGCTTCAAGCTTGAAAACAACCGTTTTTCATTCAATTCCCAGATATTGATGTTTCCATGGAGGTCACTAGAGGCCAAAAGCGGGATTTCTCTATGAGAAAAGGTGAGGTTTTTCACAGGATTGTTTTGTTGAAATTTGAATAGAATAGAATCCATTTGGATATTATATAGTATGATAGTTCCATTATTAAGGCCTAGACCTATAACATGTAGATTAGGGGATTGTTTAGCCACGGTTATTTCAAGGTTATTCTTAGATAATTCCAGATGTTTTTCAAGACTGGATTGGAAATCATATATGGTTTCTGAGGCTTGAATATTGAATAAAAGCATGTTTTGTCTTCCGATTATGAGGATTTTATTGAGGTAGGTCATGGGGTGTATCAGGGTCTGGATCTGGAATTCGAAGGACCATAGATTCCTGGGCTTTTCTGCTGAAACTTCCCATAGAAAGATGCTATTAGTCTTTAATTCAGCTGCTATTAGATAATCTCCTATCAATAAAAGTGATGAAAACCTCATATTTTCCAATGGGTCAGTTAAGGTATATGTCTTTTCGATATGATAGTATTTCATGCGGGATATTGAGGTTTTGGTGGCTATGTATAAAGATTCGTTTCTGGCGCAAAGAGCTTGGATTTTATGAGGGAAATGAGGACCTAGAAGCTTGATTTTGAGATCAGGAAGCTTATAGAGTTTAAAGGAATGAGAGGTGGAGGCTGCAAGGAAGGACTTTGTGCCTGCTGAGAAAAGAAATGGCGGATTTTCATCCAGGAAAAGACCGATGGATTTATATGGGGATAATAAGGATTCTTGGGAAGTCATTTATTTGCAAGGATATGAATTTATTGTGAAATTAAAGAACTAATTAAGTAAAAATTCATTTTGTTTTGCTTTTTTTGGGATTTTAATGATAGACTTCTATCCATAAAAAAAACTATTTTTCTGTTTATTTTATAGGTTAATTTTTTTAAAAAGAAAGAATTCTTAATATTTTGCTCATTTTAATTTGATCTTGCTTTTTAAAAAATAATAAAATCATATAAAAAATTTTGTCGATCAAAGAATTTTTGAAAAGTTCTGAGATTCCCTCAGTTTTATCAAAATATATTGTGAAAATGAGTTTTAGTTTTTTTTAAAACCATTTTAGATTTCCTCAAAAAAATAATTTAATTTTTTTTTAAAAAAATTACATTTATACTTATTTATTAAATAAATTCTTCACTATGACACTTTTCTTTTTCCACCTCCTCAATTTCTTTCATAATTTCCTCTAGTCCCAAAAGCTTCAATCTATTGTATGAAGAATCTTCAAACATCCTAAAGTTTTTCTTTTTAGTTGTTTTCATATCATCATTGAAAGCACAAACTTTGAACAATTTGTCATCTTCCTTCACTTTTTTCTGATTTGAGGAAGTTACATAAAAATTTTCTATTTTTTTGAAAATTTTTTTGGGTGATTCCTCTTTTTTTTGAGCAAATTTCAGTTTTTTATAATTTTCTGGCGACATATGATTAATCTCCTTTATGGTTTTTAAAATAAAATCCTTATTTTTTGCTTTTTTGGTGGTTTCGATTATTTTGCTGTTTTTGAGTAAATTTGATGATTGTTCTATTTTTGAGTTTTTATCATCGAAGTAAACAAATGAACGGTTCGTCTTCAAAAATAAATTGGCTGGAAGTTGATGATTTTTATGGAAATTAAAAAATAATTTCACAAAAATTTCCTCTTGGAACTTCACCTTAGAAAAACTGAACTCGTTATCAATGAAACTTGGGTTCATCATATGAATTTTGTTTCTGATTTTTTCTGAAAATTCCATTATTTTTCAGAAATATAAATGTTTTACTGATCAAAAGATGAGGGAAATCTTCTCCTTTGTGATAAATTGTTTCCACTTGATTTTCATAGAAACTTCCTAAAATGTATGAGTTAGTATTGTTCTCGAAAACCATGCCCAAGTCATGCATTTTCCCATCCTTCCAAATCCCATCAGCAACATCATCATTTTCTAAGCATTTTCGACCCAACCCTTCGAATTTTCCGTTTAGAAACTCTCCCAGATAAATGCATTTATTATCTTTGTAAATGATGCCTAAGCCATGAGGGATGGAATTTATGGCGAATCCTAAAAAACTAGAATAAAATAAAAAAAATCCATATTTTCCAATAATTTTTACTGTTCTCCATTATAAATTTTGTTTAATATATCAAGATCATTGTTGAAATGGTACTTTTTCAAAATGTCTGAAAAAAGAGTGTTGTTGAGAATATCCTTGTACAAATGCGGCAAATGAATATAAGATGAAAAAAAATAAGGGATTTCTAAAATTACCTTAAATTTTTTATATTTTCAACAAAAATACCATTATCTGGTGATTCCTTCTCGAATTCCTTTTCCAATACTTTGGATTTTAACACTCCTAAATCATATTCTTCAATGGTCCAGAAATTTCTGCTATGATTATATTTGAAAATTACCCCATGAAAAAGACTTTCTTTCCAATTCCCCACCACCATGTTGTTATTACCATATTTGAGAATTCCAATGCCATGCAATAAATTTTTTTCAAAATATCCATAAAAAAACCCATTTCTTGGAAAAAATAAAGCACCCAAACCATGTAAATTGTCATGACTCCATTGGCCTAATTTTTTGTAATGAATGTGAGAAATGGAAAAATGTAATTAAACCTATATAGAATAACCCATCATCAGAACAAAAACATCCAAATCCATCTTTATGATAACCATTATGTTGCCCTTGATAAAGGCCGTTTTGATAATCGAGCCTAATAATTTCCTTTGGTTGCTGATTCTGCAGCTTTTTATTGATCATCAAAACAACAAAAACTATTAAAACTATTATTAATTTTATTTTTGTTTTTGATCAGATTTCCAAAAATATTTTTTTTTTTTTTATTTATTATATAACAATTCTGATATTCCAAAATCGGATATTGGTATAGTATTTCTTATTATCTAAT
>Ga0302140_10006720_pt1 | contig 14422 bp, 10 predicted proteins | sample I_Bog_E1_1_FD_202095 | JGI IMG/M metagenome (GOLD analysis project Ga0302140, IMG submission 202095) | Peat permafrost microbial communities from Stordalen Mire near Abisko, Sweden - I_Bog_E1_1 | ecosystem: Environmental > Terrestrial > Soil > Wetlands > Peat | place: Sweden: Abisko, Stordalen...
TCCTACAGTGCTACAGGGACTGCTGGTAGTTACTCGTTAGACCCACTTTGTACAGCAATTGGATAAGCTGAGAAGCACATGTCTGCAATGAATGAGTTCAATATCGAGTTTTGTGCCGGTTTTATCATGCGCTGGCATGTCGCCCTCTACCAAATGATTGGAAATTGTCTAAAAGAGATATAACTTGTGCTTCATTCGAGGAATGAAATGAAATATTTCGAAGGCCCTAACATTTGCCAGCCCTATTCTGGTCCCCGAGACGCGGCTTCGCGCTGGGCTAAATGCGTATAGGGCCGAGGTTGGCGCTAGCTTTGCTCGTACCCATTGCCTGTTTCGAGGTTGGCTCTTGTCGGAAGCAAGCATTGTCCATACTCACTGACAGAGCTTCCCCTCTCTGAAGCTTCAGATGAAAGTCGTGGAGAATGCCGACAATCAAAGAATGAAGAGAGAAGTGAGAAAGTGACTTCGGTCCGGCGTTGCCCGAAATGACCCCAGGATCCACTAAAAAGAGCGCTAACTTTTCTCCGGGGCAAGAAATAGCTCACATCCTCCGGATTTGATTTTTGAAGATCGAGCTTCCATTTCCTCACTACACTCTTTCTCCAATATCCATCACTTGTGCCAACATGCTCTCAACGGTCAGAGTAGCCAGCAGGCAAGCTGTTGCCCGAGCTGCAGCCCCCAGAAGCTCCGTCGCCTTGCGCCAAGCTTCGACGTGGGCAAATGTCCCCCAAGGACCTCCAGTAAGTTTTTCCTATAAAAACCCCTTTACGATAGGCATTAGCTAAAAGTGCTTAGGATGTAAGTATTCGAGTAACCACGAGCTGCGCTGCGATGTACTAATTTCACTGCTTCTACAAGGCTATCTTAGGTATGACTCAAAAGTGGAGGACTTTCTGGGGTTGCTTTTTCTGACAAGATTTCAGGTATCACTGAAGCCTTCAAAGCCGATGGCTTCAAGGAGAAGATCAATCTAGGTATGCTGACGCAGAGGGAGCTCAATTGGGTGGTGCTGATAGCTGTTCCCAGGTGTTGGCGCATACCGTGACGACCAAGGCAAACCATACGTCCTACCCTCCGTCCGAACAGCCGAAGACAAGGTCGTGAAGGCCAAGCTTAACAAGGAATACGCTGGAATTACTGGTGTTCCTGAATTCACCAAGGCTGCTGCTGTTTTGGCATACGGTCCTGGTTCCAGTGCTCTCGACCGACTTGTTATCACACAATCTATCTCCGGTACTGGAGCTCTCCGAATCGGTGGTGCATTCCTCGAGCGCTTCTACCCAGGCGCAAAGAAGATCTATATCCCAACTCCATCATGGGCCAACCATGCTGCAGTCTTCAAGGATTCGGGTTTGGAGGTGGAGAAGTATCGGTATTACAACAAGGACACAATTGGTTTAGACTTCGAGGGTATGATTGCGGATATTAAGGGTGCTCCCAAGGGAAGCATGTTCCTGCTCCACGCCTGCGCCCACAACCCCACCGGTGTTGACCCCACACCCGAGCAATGGAAGGAGATCAGCGAGGCTGTCAAGTCTGGTGAACACTATGCTTTCTTCGACATGGCATACCAAGGCTTTGCTTCAGGAGATACAGACAAGGATGCTTTCCCAGTCCGATACTTCGTCGAGCAAGGCCACAACCCTTGCCTCGCCCAATCTTTCGCCAAGAACATGGGCCTATACGGCGAGCGTGTTGGAGCTTTCTCCGTTGTGTGTGCGGATGCCGAGGAGAAGAAGCGTGTCGATTCACAAATCAAAATCCTCGTTCGACCTCTCTACTCCAACCCTCCGGTTCACGGTGCTCGTATTGCCTCCGAGATTCTCAACGATCCCGCTTTGAACAAGCAATGGCTTGGAGAAGTCAAGGGAATGGCTGACCGCATTATCACCATGCGTGCCTTGCTAAAGAAGGAGCTTGAGAACTTGGGTTCAAAGCATGATTGGAGCCATATTACGAGCCAGATTGGCATGTTTGCTTATACTGGATTGACCCCCGAACAAATGGACAAGTTGGCTAAGGAGGTGAGTTGTGTCTGCTATGAAGCAAAATATCTGCTAACATTTATCCAGCACTCCGTTTATGCTACCAAGGACGGCAGAATATCAGTTGCAGGCATCACATCCGGAAACGTCAAGAGACTCGCTGCTGCTATCCATGCAGTCAAGCCATAGAAGTATGACAGAGGTGTCTGGATAGGATAGTGTAACAGGATCATTGGTCAGCAAACCTATAGAAAAGCTACCAAACCACATTGTACAACATATACTTTTCATCTCATCATAAAATCGTGATTCATTTCCACACAAGCATCAGATCCTACCGCCCCTTTAACCTCTCAACATCCCGTCCCACTTCTCTAACCTCCTTAACCATCTCCCCATAAACCCTTGCAATCTCCCTCATAACCTTCTCCTTCTCACTCCCACCATCCTCCGTCCTACCGACCCCATATCCCCATAACACCCTCTCCGCCCCTTTCCTCCTTTCCCTCAACCTCTCCCTCCCATCCCTCAAATTCCGCACATACTCCTGCAACGCACTCTTGACCGGCTCCGTATACACCATCTTCTCACCCCTCAGCGCCTTCTCCTTAACCTGCAAGTTCAACGACTGAGCAGCCAAAGACAGGAGCTCAGCATGTGCTTTCACGTTCCTCGCCACAGACCCATGAACACTCTGCTCGAGGATCAAGATCACGAGTGTGGTTGCTAGATGGTATAACCCCAGCAACGTCGTAGTCTTCGACACTAGCCCAGCTCGCTGAGTCGTTAGATCTTGCTTCTTCGTGACGATTTCGGACTGTAGGGCCTTGATGGAATCATGGAGTTTTGGTATGCTTCGATGCAGGTACGAGGGGTTGGTTGTTGGTGTTAGTATTCGGGCGAGTGCGAGAGCTTGTGTTTGCAGGTGGGAGGACAGGAGATTGCCGATTTGTGGGAGGTGAGAGGGCAGGGATTGCCACTGTGATGTTGCTTCTAGTAGCCTTTTGGATACAGGGGGCAGAGGCGTGGAGGTGAGGCGGGAGGAGAGGAGGAGGATCAGTTCGAGGAGCTCGGTGGGGAGCGTTGCGGGTGTTTTGGTGGGAGGTTTGGATTTGGAGGTTGTGCTTGTAGTTGGTGCGGAGAGGTCGAGGTTACTGAGCGCATTGCGGACTAGATGAGACTTTGCTGCGTGGATTCGGACGGTTTTGAGGGACTGCATGTTGTTAGAGGAAGTGGAAATAGAGGGGGATTCAGACGGACTTCTGTCACGGCATCTAGGTCTTTCTGCGCGGGGTGGTTTTTGGTAGAGCCGTTGGGATTTAAGATGTTGTTTGCTAGAGTAGCATGAAGAGCTGCAAACTTGGGATTGCTTTGCAGTACAGAGTCTTCAATTGGCGGCAGCATTTTCCAAGGTTGGCTTTGAAGTTGTACAAGGAAGGTTGATAGTCGGCGAGGCTGTTGACAAAATTGTGGGGAAGACGCGCTTGAGAACGCGCCTGCGGACGTCTTCCCGTCCTTGAACCACATGCCAACCTCCTTACTCCAGGATTTCTTTGTCCTGCCTTTATTGCAAGACTTCTCACCAACAGTTCAGCTCCTGACCTCATTGACGATTTGATTATTATTTGCAACAACCCGCTCAACTCCTTGGGATCAGCAGTCTTCAAGACCACAATGGAGTCAACGACCGATACCCTGAAAAGATTGGCAGACCTTGCTGGCCAGGTCGAGAGGCAAGCACAGATGATTGCTAGTCATGATCGTAAGATTGAGAAGCAACGCCTTAAGATCGAGTATCTCGAAGATTTGGTTGAATGGACCAAACCCCACTGGCCTCCAGGCGAACAATTTCGGCCACCTCCATTCTACCTGTTTCCGAAACTTCCGCCTGAGCTGCGCCTGAAGATTTGGAAGCTTGCCTTATATACTAATCCGAGAATCATCCTAGTTGGGGCAGAAATCTCGTGGGGCTGTGAGGGAAAGCACTGCTTTCCTCGTTCCTTTTTAAGACCCAAGTGTCGGCCAATTTTTTGACACTAAATCTGCCAATGGTACTCCTACATTGTTCAATGTTTGCCAGGAAGCTCGAACTGTCGCCGCGAAGGAGTATGACTATTGCTTGGGCATCCTCCCTCGCGTATCAACCGACGCTGTTGAGGATGGATTGGATGCAAACTGGGATACGCGTGGACATCTAATGGAACCTGAAATACCACGAAGTCTGACTTTCTCATTGGGAGTACAATTCCGTCCTGATCATGACATAATATGTCTAAGCAATCCGGCCGTCAGAAAAGTTCTCCGGTATTCAAAGCCACATGAGCTTGTTACGGGCAAAATTAAATATCTTGCTCTCGACGCGGAGCTCTACAAAGACAAGCCCCTATGGCTCCGCCTGTTTGTAGGTGAGGAGGGCAATCCTCCATTGTTCAGGGAATTGGATCATTTATTTGTGGTTATAGAAGGGTTTACGGAGTTTGGGGAAAGCCTCATTCCAAGCGAAGGACCAGGCCTAGAAGACTTGAAGAAGGAATTTGAAGAAGACTTCAGGGAACATCATTTGTCTCCACCTCGTCTCACGCTTATCAATAGAGGAGCCCTTCCGGGGAAGGACACAAGAAAGTGGGGGCTAGTCTTACATCAAGCAGGCTATTTCGGGGACCAGCGTCGTAGAAACGGTCTACCAAGGCATCAACGATCGACTAAAGAGGTGTTTGCCGCAGGCTATGATCCAGCCGCGACATTGCAAGAAGATCGCTTCTTGAGTGCCCGTGGGCTAACGACTATATGGAGCCGTTTCTGACCACTCTACCACGGGTTTCAGGTGTTGTGATGATTCCGGCAGCACCATGAAACGGATCGATGACCAGTTGACGCTTCTTCGACTCGGCTTGCAGTAGCGGGCAACGAATTTTGTTTGTATTCGATATACTACTCCAGACACAGGGGATCGAGTGCATGTGCCGTTTCTATCTGGGGCTTATACAAAATTCCTATGTTTCGTCCTGCCCAATTTGTCTCAACATTCCGAAGAACCCTTTCAGAAAGGGGATTGCAAGCATCTTTTACAACTGAGGAGCTCTGTTCAGAAGAGATTGGCAGCGTGAAGTACGGGCTCGGAGCCAACAAAACGGATTGAGCTCTGATGGTCAACAACTTTTGGAGGCTGCGAACAAATATTCAGGCATCCACTCGTTTTGGTAATTGAGCATCAACCTAGAAATGTAGCCGGCAGAAGTCTGCTCGGCAAAGTTGTAACCCTCTCTCTTGAAAGCTCAAGGTTAGTTGACGACCACTTTTGGGGGTCAGCGAAAACTCCTGTTCAAAGCTGCTTCAAAATCGAAGGTTATAGGCTTCAATTGAAACAGCCGAGAACACGACAGAGGATCTAGAGGCAGGAAGTACGAGTCTCGCTCTTGCCGCTTGATTGAAGTCCCAGTATCCAACGACTTATGGGAAAGACCTTGTCGTCTCTAACCTGAGTTCCCTTGAACTATGCCCTCTGGGAGCGAAGCTTGAACGAGTTCACGCAAGCTAGCACACCGAGGAATTCACTTTGGACATGGACCCCGTGGATCACGGCATTAAAAAAGTGCATGGTCCCTTCATTGCCATGTTTCCGCCCGGATTCACAAACGGCTCAAAAGCGGGTGCCAGATTGATCAGTCAAATATTGACTCAAGAGATGAAAGTCATATTTCAGCTAAGCGTCTATGTTCTTACCCAGCGCAACTCCATTCGTGTCTCCACATGAGCAGAAGATAACCCCACTCAGAAAAGTATACATTTGAGCGGGATTGCCAGACAGGCTAGCACAAGGATGCCACCAACACATATCAAAATGATGCAGACGATAGCGCAGCCAGTACCACCATGGGGATCGTCGCGGTAAAGGAGCCTCGATGGACCGCAAGTGTCCTGAGAACTTCCGGGAGTCGTGACAGTCAACGAGTCTGAGAGGCTATTTCTTGTGCTATAGTTCGGTCAGACACCATAGCACAATGCGTAACAGGGCAACTTACCATATGCCGGCCCCCGACAACGAGGTTCCACTCCCATCGCTGTGGTTGTCCCGTGATGAGATGAAGGTTGGGCTGTTAGAAGTATAACTTTTTGATGCTCCTGAGGGGTCTTTGGCGAAATGCTTTATCAAGCCATTTCTTGGTGGAGGGAGAGAAAGTGTAGAAAGGAACAAGCTGAGGAGAACGAGAGCCAAGAAAATAAGACCTCTGACTTGAGATCCCCTAGTGGATGAGAGTTCGGGTGAGTCTTTGTTTCGTTATCTCCTGCTCGTTCGAAGTTGTATTGTTGCTGCTTGAGGGGAGGGAGAATATATGCAGATTCATACCAAGCGTGCAAATCTGAAACGGGCAAACTATAGTTCTCTCATTGTAGAGAATGTGTCTATGAGATAATTTTGTGATTATTCGAAAGTGTGACTGGATTGATAAGTCATTTGAATAATCTGATTGGATTGTTCCTTAAGTTATGGTACATGGGATGAACAAAACTAGTCCTCAAAGCTTTGAATGTTCTTCAAGTTGTGGTACATTCAAATCGGAGGAATCGGAATGCACAAGCAGAAAACACTCACCAATGATTCTCACCAATCTCAATCTCCTCTTCTTGATAGCTCTCATCGTTTGTCTCATTCCAGGCGCTGGCGAAGTCATTACCTTTAGTAGCGACCCCGTCCTTGAAACGAATGATTCCGGCGGCCATCAAGTCGCCTCCAAATGCAGAATTTACTTTCTGAGTAGCATCTTTATCCAGCGGAAGGGGCTTGCGGGGCCGTTCATATCTACGCCTGACTATTGGAAGCACAATCCTCCTCTTTAGCTTCGCCATAGCTCCGTTTGGCCGGCCAGCTTTCCTCAGCAGCTCCAGCATGTCTTCAAAATCGCGATCGACCAGTGGTATCTGATGCGCATGCTGGGGATGCATTTGGTTCTGGATAAGCCACGCAGCCGAAGCCCGATGCCATGGAAGCACTCTCGGCCTGATCGTTTCATCTACCCTATAGAATCTATCTATTCCGCCGTGCTCCATTGGAGCACCCACAAGCGTAAGCTCCTTTAAACAACCCTTGCCTTTCCCAAGTACTAGACCCTCGAGCAGCTCGAACATTGTTTCGGTGGTGTTCGTTACCTGGTGCCATTGGTGGTTGATGAAGTCCATTCTCACATCGCGGATATGTTTGAAGAAGTTGCTGTCTGGGAACGGAACCCAAGTTGATCTCGTGTTTGGATCGGGAACGAGGATGAGTCCATTGACTTTCCAAAACTTCTCTTTCGCCTCCTTAAGGATCGGCTTACAGGTGCGCAGCAGGGCTGTGATGAGCAGCGGAGTAGGTGCAAGCTCGTCTGTTTCATTCGGAACGGTGAAACCGGGGCATCTCTTCTCGTCGGGTTCGATGTACTCCTCAAATTGGGTTGTGCCGGTTCCGTCCGTTTTCTGGCGGATTACGTACTGGACGAAGCCAGATCTGCTTTGGAGCGCGTATCCATAGATGTGGAGGCTAACTTCGGAGGGCAGGATGCTGAGGAACGGGCAGCCTGCGTTGAGATTCTTTTGTGCTGGTTGGGCCTGAGCAAGTAGCTCAGTACAATTTTGGAGCATGAGTGCTGTGGTGCGCTGGTACTTGCGTGGGGGCGGCATTTTGAGAGCGTTTTGATGTTGCAAGAGATTTTGATGATGACTTTCAGCTTCAGTCATAGTGGAAATTGAAGGCTTTTTGGGATGGGTATATTTCGTGAAATAAAACTTTCATGTGCGGCTTAGAAGGGCTTGTATCAAAATTTCAGATTTGTAGTACGCTATTTGGATCTAGTCTGAAAGGACGGCTTGGTTAGCCCTCCCGTGCGGACTGAAGGGTAGTCCTCTATCTGTTCTCAATGGTACAGAAGCCCTAAGCTGGAAACTTTTGCTTCGTGCTCAACTTTCGGAAGTCACTACCGCAAATCTTCTGTGGCGAACTCTGACATGGGACAAGTTGTGGGGTTGATGATGCTTGATCGATTTCGGCGTGCGAAGCTGGGCTAAATACAGGGAGGAGAGTCGCTCTTGCCATCACCAAATAAAATAACCCATGTCACCGTTTGGCACACTAATGGAGCTCACCTGTATCATGCCAGATTGAGTAAGAACTTCAAGAAAGACACTTACGACAGGATGTTTTTCAAACTCTTCTATCTGAGCTGCTGTTAAATACTGTGTCCAGCTTCCGACAATCATTTGATCTTCAGTGCTTTCGACCCAAAGTGTTTCAGGGTTTGTCTCACGCCGCAATTTTGAAGTAAATGCGGCATACGCTTCTTGACTAGCTCCAATCTTGGCGTATATAACACAACGCGTCAAAATTTCTTCGGTGTTACTGGTGGGTGCTGTTGAGGCAGATGTATCGGTGGTATCTGTCACACCTTGGACGTGTGAAGCTGATGATTCGGGCATTTTCGAATACGGTGTAGTGATCTTGAGTTGTGGTGGTAGGGTAGTCCTTGAAGGAGCAGTCGTATCGATCTATGTTTGTTCGGGGGTTTGGATCCTGACTGGCGATGACCTATGCATGGTATGGGCTCGTAGTTTTGGAATTGGACCTAAAGTGCAAGCTAAGCTTTCTTAGAAAAGGCTGGGCGTACTAGCAAGTTCAGAGACTAAGGTATACGAATTTTGACAGCCACTGGTGGGCGCGATGGAACTTGGTTGTAACTAATCATGTGGAAAGAACCATGTTCCCTTCGTATGTGAACAAATGAATTATATTCATGTAGATGCATCTGGGGGTATCGTAAATAGTCCAATTTCAGTGGCCATCCAGCCCGCTTTCCAATAACGCCCAACCATGAAACGCTCGAAGCCTCTTAAGATCCAAACATCCTACCATCCCCATAGCTCCTCGGTAGGATCGACCAATGGAACACAATCCACCTGCTCATCAGCTCGAACTCCGAATTGCATTAATTTTATAAGCATCTCCGCAGACAGCGGCTCTCCTTTATTCGGCATGATCGAGATAGCGGCGGTGAACTCCTCTTGAGAAAATACCCCCGGCCTCCGCGCTTTCAGCCGTCGTTTCTGCAGAGCCATCAGGTACTCAAGCACCTCGAGGTTCAAGCCCCTCACGGCAAGATCCAGAGCGGACAAGCCACCTGATGTTCTAGCTCTGAAAGACGAGCCGCCTTTGACCAGTGCATGAAAAGCTGCGAGTTTCCCGGATTCGGCTGCGATTAGAAGGCTCGTTCGTCGCTCTTCGAATTCAATGTCTTCCCTTGCCTTCTTGGACACGCATAATGCAGCAATGACCTTCGGCTCGTTCATAATTGTTGCAATCATCAGCGAGGTCGAGCCTCTTGGGATCTTCTTCCCCTTGTGTTCGATGACTTGTCCAGTCCTGGCTTTTGTGTTGGCTCCATATTTTAGCAGGAGTTTCACCATGGTATCGTCTCCAGCCAACGCCGCTTCCAACAAAGGTGTCTGCCTAACCAAATTTGATGCGTTTACGGGAGCACCGTTGGATAGTAGCAAATGGGCGATCTGAGCGTTTCCGCTCACCGCCGTCCATGATAAAGCTGAATTGCCAGACAAATCTGTAGCCGCGAGATTTGCTCCTGCGGTCGTCAAGATCCATGCTGCTCGGTAATTTTGGCTGTTACAAGCTCGCATGAGTGGTGTCTGCGCCAGGTCTAGCAAATCCTTGATTAGTATAAAGTGATAGGAAAGCGAGGTATTGGAATACATACTGTCTTGAGCATTGACATCTACTCCAACCTTGATCAGGAATTTCATGATATCAGGTAGGCGTGCGGTGGTTGCGATATGAAGACTGGACTCCCCCAGAAAGTTGGTGCAATTGGGCGATACGCCCTGTTCAATCAAGAGCTGCAGAGGCTTTGTTCCATCTGGGCACATTGCGCAAGCGAGCAGAGACTGTTCAGCCATCTCCTTGTTTTTGATTTCTGCACCCTTTGAGATCAACAGATTGGCGACTTCAGCATGTCCACCAATGAGCGCGAGCAACAGGGGAGAGTTCTCGGACAAGTCTGAAGGGTTCACCATAGCTTGAGAGGCAAGAAGTAGCTGCACTATTCGGAAGTGGCCGTTCAAAGCTGCTCCGCAAAGAGGTCGTTGATAAGGATGAATAACTCCAAGTGTCGCAAGAGGCTCCTTCTCTGGGGCGTACAGTCTTTGGCGAGCACTCCCAGCTCCTTCACTTAGCTGCACCACGTCCTTCGTACTAATGACATCTACCCCAGCGCCTGCCGTTAGAAGAAGCTCGACAATTTCGTAGAATCCATTTGCTGCAGCGGCATAAAGTGGAGTTGGACCGGGCATTTTTGACTTTTGATCAAGGCCTTGAGTCCGGTAGCCCAGGCCATTGGTCTGGAAGACGTCGGCACCTTTGGAGATGAGGAATTTGACAATCTTTGTTTTGCCATGGGCGGCAGCAAGAGCCAGGGGAAAGCCTGCGCCGTTTCCTTCGACTCCGCATCCTGGTAATGGAAACAATAAATCAAATATCGTCATGTGTCCCTCTTTGATGGCTTGCATATATGCATTCATCCCAATTTCATCGGAAGCGACTGGGCTTGCACCATCCTCAAGGAAAGTCTTCACAGCTGCAATATTGCCGGCCGAGGTGGCCTTGCAAAAAGCGTGAGCTTTGATGCTGAGCCTTGCATCCTTTTGAGAAGTAGGATCCTTGGGGTCATAAATGGTAAGTTCCAATGCCGTTAGCAAAGCCTTCACCACATCAGCATTGTTACCAAGAACAGCGTTGTTCAAAGCAGTGACTCCAGCTGATGCTCTGCTGCCAAAAATATTCGACGCACTCCAACCAGCTCGGCCAAGTTTTCGAACCATGTCGGCGTGTCCGTTCAGTGCTGCTCGTTCCAGCGCATTGCAGAGTTGGCCTGCATATTCGGTTGTGAAGGACCTGCCCTGCTCGATTGTCGGGCCTTGTGCCAGTTTAAAGGAATCAATGACTGCGTGCTGGTTTGCTGCAGCAGCTTCAAGAATCAGATGGGCTCGAAATTGGTTCCAAGGACGCTCTGGCTTGTCTAATTCAGGTCTGCAAAGATCGAGGATCGGTAGGTATCCTTTCCGGGCTGCAATCAAAACTCTTGAATACGCAAAGCCATGCATAGGCAAGCTCTCGTTCCAGGTATCCTGGGTATACGCCACTGACTCCAGCTGATCGCCAGTCATGCTGTTATTGACGATATTTTGGAATACCCACGTAGCTGAATCTTTGATATAGTTTTTGAAATTGAACCATTGATCGAAGCCGGATAAACTCTTGATGATGCTGGGGTTGTTGTGTGTGATCGCCCAGCCCATCTGGTCAGGATACGGGTTCCCAAGGAAAACATCTGCAGGCCAAGGTCTGAATTCGAACGGTAGTTGTTTTTGAGTCACCAGACTCTGAAAAAGCTCATCTCGTTTGTCGGCTTTCTCTGTTTGCACGAACCTTGCTGCATGCCACAGCCAATTTCTTTTGGCATAGCGGTGTAGGCCATAATTTTCAAAAGTCCGTTCGCTTTGCCGTGTGGGTATTGACGGCATAGACATGGATTGACGGAAGCCGATCGTGATAGAAGCAAGATCAACCGTGGTGGGAAACTCTTGTGGCTGGTCCACTGGCGAGATCGGACTTATCATCTCCTCGATGGCCATTCTGTTGTTGATTGGACTATTTTCTTTCTCGAAGTCTTCGAAGCAAAGATAGGCGATGCAGACTTCTCCAAGGTGTTTGTTGGCGTCCTTTAAGTTGAACTGGTATAGGCTCTTCGGTCGATCACGCAGCAGGTATTGCTGAACTGTGTAGTTGGCAAGTCGGACGACTCTGGTGGTCTCGTCGAATACCACCAAGCCTCCATATGTCCCGAGCACATTCAGATCGTTGATGGGAATCTTTTTCTCATCCCAGCGGCGATCATCAAGGGTAAATGCCATGCCTTCGCAAAGTTCTTCCATAGTCAATGGACGCCGAGCAGCGATCATACACGAGAACATTCGTGAGATAAGAACATGGCTTGAAGACTGAGACAATCGTTGTAAAAGGCGATCGTATGTTTCGTCCAGGTCCTTTGGTAAATCCTGTAGCAGGGGCTTGATACGATCTTCACGGCTCGCAAGGCGTAGAGTCTCAAGCTGAAGCTTTACCCACAAGAATCTGCAATACGGGGTCAGCGGATCGGTCTCGGGAGCATATAGTAGGTCTGGGTTACTGACATTCCTTTGGCACTTGTCATTAATGTCTGAATTACTTCTTCCTTCAGGTTCAAGTTGCCGATGACTACGGGTAGCATGGAATCAACCGAGTCGCGGACGTAGCTTTCAATGTTGTCGGAAGGAGCGGACTCAATAACACCGACCCGGAAGCTAGCTTCAGGAAGAGGCGATAGCATGCCCAAGATGTTTTGATCTTGCCTGCTGGTTACAAAGACTTTCACCGAGAGGCCGGGACACGAGATCAAAGTCTTCAGGCACCGAAGGATCGTGTTCCTGTCCACTTCTTCGACCTCATCGATGCCATCGACGACAAGAATGACGTTTTGAAACCAGCAGACAGCTTGCATAAGGACCTGAAAGACGTCACTGGTTTCCGGAGTTCGTTTGCCATCGAGATAATGGCTTTCGATGAGCTGTGAGACTTCTTCTGGGATGTTGTAATTTCGGAGAAGGCCTCGAACAAGAGCTCCTAGAATGAAGGCTGGCTCCAGGGAGGCCTTGTCGGCATAATCGCAGTAATAGTATGTAACTTCGACATCGTCTAACTCGGACGACTTCAAGGCCTCGACGATACCTGAAGCGAGGACGGTCTTCCCGCAGCCGGCTAGGTTCAATCATGTCAGAGGCAAGAGCAAAGGGAGAAGTCAAGGACGAATGTGACTCACGAGGACCGTGGCAGGAGAGAACGGCAGAGTAATCATAATTCAACCATTCTTTGAACTGTGGGGTGGTCACCATCCACAAGCAGTTCTCCGGGTCTCCGACTCTTCGTAGGCTGTCATGCTTTTGTTTTGTGCGAACTGGTGACAGTAGTCTAAGCTGTTTTATATCCTTTCGTTCTATGCTTGAAGTAAGTCTTGGATGTTACATTGGCGACACGAACAAGGATTACCTTTGGCTTTCTCGGCGTCTGGCTCGGGCGCCGGCTCCGTAACTTTGCTTCCCTCGACGGGAGTATTGTTCTCCTGCAGGCCAGAAGGGCCTGCTCCTGGCCCGAAACTCTTGATGAGACGCGGACTCAGAGGCCACTGGGTCCAAATCTTTGGTACGAGTCTGCCGGACGGTGGTGGAGTTAGGCGCTCCATGGTAATGAGACTAGGATCATAGGAAATGAACTCTCCCTGAGCGGAACCTAAGAAAGACAACACAACGCTGGAAACAATTCAAGTATCGAAACTTCACAGCATACTAGTTGAGGTTTGATTGAAAGGAAGGAAGAAGCTGATATTGAATGAAATGAGAACCAACAGACCGTGCTACCCCTGCCTGCCTTGCCTGCAACTTGCCATCTGCACAGCCAAGACATGGTGATTTTGCCGCGCTGTTGGCCCATTGCGCGTGCAGCCTTGCCGCGACACCTAATTTCGCTGTCCAGTTACTACCAGTCAGTACGGCGGTGAGGTGCAGAATGATGGTGATCACCGAGCACAGCGCCAAAGGGCGCGTCGCCATTGGGTTTGGACACGCCGTACCACAGGCATGGCAAGCGCGTGAATGCAACGTCTAAATATAGAGCACCTATCACCACCGCTTTGACAGCGCTTAATTCCACCGCGAACTGTTAAGCATAATGTGATTTCTAATTGTGATAATCAGATCACACACAATTGACGCGCTGTCCTGTCCATCCGCGCTCTCCGTTTCGTAGAGAAGCGCAGAGGCAGTGACGCGTTGTGAGCTAGGCATCACGTGATACTCATGACCTCTCTGCACACCTTCTAAGAGGATCGTGTCCCTCTAAAAGAGTTTAAATAGGTTTTATATAGACAATAATCGAGCAGTTGGATATGCTTCTGACAGCTGTCAGCATCTAAAACTCAACTTTGGTAAGGGAGGTACCGAGGTGAGATTTTGAGATCACGTGATGCAAAAGGGGCTTAGGTTTCTGATCTGCTCATGACGTCCAATCAGTGATTCAGTAGTCCCTTCACTCGTACTCGTACTCCAACCCCTAACAAGTGAAGCCAACAGCCCCCACCAAGTTACTGCAACTCCATCCTGTCGCCGCCGTCCCATTGACCGCCAATTCCAGTTCCACATCCAACATACTAATGTGCTGACATGGCGCAGCAGCACTACACTGATAGGTCGCAATCGGATCTGCATTAATCGTGCCCTTGATATCCTCAATAAAGATATCTTCGATCAGAAACTCAGAGCTGTTGCAATCTCCTGCTACACCGCTAAACGTCGTACATTGCGAG
>Ga0302140_10006724_pt1 | contig 14419 bp, 19 predicted proteins | sample I_Bog_E1_1_FD_202095 | JGI IMG/M metagenome (GOLD analysis project Ga0302140, IMG submission 202095) | Peat permafrost microbial communities from Stordalen Mire near Abisko, Sweden - I_Bog_E1_1 | ecosystem: Environmental > Terrestrial > Soil > Wetlands > Peat | place: Sweden: Abisko, Stordalen...
ACCCCCCCAACCCCCACAACCCCCCCCCGGCGGCGGCCCTGCCACCGCTTTGGAAACTTGTCATGTCTACTTCCCATAACTTATAAGATCCTGTCTGGTTGACGAAGGTGTTGAGATTGAAGTTGCCTCCTGCAACGTAGAACTTGTCGTGCTCCACCTCAATGATTCCAGCCATAGCTGTGACATCAAGGAATTTGTGGATCAGGACGGTCTTGGAGGAATCGTTGGGATCGACAAGGAATACTTCAGGCGCTGAAGAAAAAGTGACGAGAATCTGACTGTTAGATCGTATGGCTAGATTTTCTACCCACGAAGGCATGGGAAACTGGTGAACCAAACGAGAGGGGAGGAGCGGGTCGAGGGCCCTGATTTCCGTCATGGTAACGCTTTTGAAGAGCTCTTGGATAATAGGAACAATGAGGCAGGAATACGTTCGCGCAAGAGGGGAATAGTAATTAGTTTAAGTGAGAAGTTCGAGACCTTAAGTACTGTTCTTATTTGGGTTTCCAGCACTATTTTTAACCAACTTGCAGTAGTTTAAGCAGGCTTACATGCAGATTCTGCGACTAAACTGGGACCTTGTTACAGCTACTCAGAATCTCATGGTGGCCCATGAGCTGAGCGACTGGTTTATGCATGCAACGCCCTCCATACGTGGTTCTACGGGCAGAATACATACAAAAGAATTAGTGGCGCTACGGGAGATTCGACGGCGGCTCCGTAGCCGTTTTGATTGGAGATACAGTGCATGCTCAGCGAGTAATGAGTAATGAGCAATAAGTGGGAGAGGTCGTAATTGAGAATCGCTATCTACAAGTCAGCCTGTGGTTCAGAATTCGCCGTGAGTCGGCTGCCGGCGTTGCCGTTGGCTCGCATATTGACCGCGGCTAAGCTAACCTTTGTGGGAACAGGACTGGTTTTTGCGGCTACCGCAGCTGAATGATGCTTTGCAGTCTTGCAGATACATTTCTGAGAGCAATATTCATCCTCTAGACCACTTGCGCATAAGCATTTTCCCCTGCGGGTTAGGCCCGTCAGTTCCAAATCTTACGCTACTGCGTCGACAACTGTACTATCGGATCTCTTGGAGACACACAGATCAAATGTCATCACCAGGCTCACGAAGCAGAACTGGTTGTTACACCTGCCGTGTCCGCAAGAAGAAATGTGACAAGCAGCATCCCTGCTGTGGGAACTGTCAGACTCGAAATTTTCAATGTTATGGCTACAATGCTCCTCCACCGGACTGGATGCACGGAAAGCGGAACTGGAGAGAGATCGTGGTTACTGAAGAAGCTCGACAACTTCGAACCATTGCAGAAGCGCAGTACAAAACCCGCAGACGTAACGGCCAAAATAGGTTAGAGGAGGAGGCGGGAGGTGCCCCGAATCGCCAGCAGTCCGGTGAACTTACCTCGTTATGATAAGAGGCAAACAGCCACCCACGCCAGAATTTATATGGTGGGATAGTGGCTTCTGTGCCTCGCTGCCCATTCACAAGCCTCCACATGAGGATGCACGTCTGCTCATGCTGTTCCTGGACTTCATCTTTTCAATACAGTTCGGCTTCTATCCCACGTCTACTGCAATGGATCATATCTGGCTAATTAGTGGCTTGTGTACTAACAAGGCACGTTACCACTCTGCTTTGAGTGTTAGTGCCTGTTTCGATGCCTCACTTCGCGAATCAGAGAAGATAGATGGCATTGGGTTGAGTTTAGAGGTGACGGAGCGGCAGGCTATCGCCTCGTGTGACCTACGGGCGATGATCGCACATTTCAATCAGCAGAGACATGGGCCGAGAGATGCGGTCAGGATAGGCATGCAGATATTAGAAGTCATGCATCAACTACTCAGTCTGGAGATCTTCAGGAAGCTGGAGGGGACTTGGGAACTACACCACCAAGCGACGAGGACGGGTATCCTTCCAGTCTCAGCTCTGATTGATATAGCTGGACCCATTGCAAATTCAACAAAGTATTCAGCAAACTTTTTGGATATTGTAAGTTCGCCAGAACACATCCCTGGGAACGGGTCATATGCCGAAAGTCTAGTTAGTGGCTTTGAGGATATAAACATTAGTATACTTAACTAGAGAATTTTTTTTTAGTCCAGAGCTTTAAAGAAAAGTACTAAGTGCTATAACTTAAATAGTAAGTAGCTTTTTTAATTCCTGTAACATTAGGCGCTTTAATCTAGTATTAATTTGACTTATGTCTAGATTTTAAATATAAATAGAGTATATTGCCCGTATTTCTACCTCTTTCTACGTCCCGATTCATATGAAAGTGCCCTCCCTCTTTCATTTCCTTGCACTACTTGATCGGTCGGAACCTCCGGATAAATTTTGGCAAGTTCATATCTAGAGTTCTTTTGCCTGCGGCTTGCCACTAGCCAAAAGATTTCTACGGTCTCTTTGGGGAGACTCTTGCCAAAAATATCCTCAATGACATCAAGTACCGTGTGCGACGTTGATGTCTTTCCACTGTGGTCCAGCTTATGATTACTAACGCAGGTCGTCTCGAGGCTTGCCCCACTCAGTATAAGCACTCGGAAGATTTCCAACCAGTCAAGTAGAAACCTCACTCCTAATCCTGATCCATATTCATGAATCCATGTCAGAATTCGTTGCCAGGCAGTGCGTTCTCTCCAGATTCGGTTTGGGCTGACTCCAAATCTGATCAGTAATTTGATCATATCAAGACAAACACTACTTAGTAACACACGTCCATATGGCGGAATTGCTGCATGGATAAGGAGAAGATTATTGATATTGCTCCGTAGCATGATGGTATTGTCTTCTGCCAGTTTCGTCGTGACGTATGTCCGAATACCATACGAGACTGCCTCGGCCAGAAAACTGGCGCCTTGTCGTGGCTGAATTTTGCAGATGTCCGTCCAATGTTTTGATGGCACAAATTGTTCGCAGGTTTGTGCGCAGAACAATGTACCTACTTGATCGGCTTCATCAAGCAGCTCTATAAATTTCATACCCGTCTTCAACATTCCGCCATTTTCAGCAGCTTCTGCGCGAAGCATAATCCCCTCCAGCTCCTTGAGTGCGATTTGCCATAAGTTATTGTCGGAGGAGTGACGATAAGGAGAGGGCAAGACTTGTTTCATTCTTATGATCAACGACTTCGTTATCGAAATATTAGGATCGAAGTCTGCCTCACTGCGCTGAAAAATCCAAGCTTGAACAGGCCCGGTCTCCACGAAGTCTTGGACTGTTCGGTGAAGATAGCTCACGCGTTCTGAGTCATGTTGCATATTGTGAATCTCGATCAACCCCGCACAATGGCTTTTCAAGTGCCAATCCAGGTGTGTGCACTTTTTCTGAACTTCCTCGGGATCTATTGGGTCGAAAGTTGCTGTGATCGCCGTCTCTAGTGTCGAAGTAATGGCGACGTCGATAAACAACAGAACCATCAATTCTTCACCTCCCATGCCTAACAAGACTCGAAAGATCTGGAATGTACAGAACGCTCGCCCTTGAAAAAACACACGAACTTGATCTAGCATATGCGTATAGAGCTTTTCTAATCCCGCTGGAAATATCAGAAGTCTCTTTCGAAGATCAGAGATATCATCTCTATTCCTCAGTCCAATAAGAAGATTGCTCACCACAATCACCACCCAGAGGAATACACCGCTACCTTTGGAAACAATCTCATTTGTCAACTGAAAAGAATGTGTGGGCTTTTTTTTTTCTAGAGAGATCACGGAACCTAGGGTGTCTTTCAAGCTTGTCTGTAATGTAAGCTTTGATATCTCCGTAGGTTAAGTCTTGAAGGCGAAGCATTGGAAGACCGTGAAAAGCATCTTCAAATACAATCCACGGACGGCTTGATAGAAAGAATTTGACATGTGCCGATAATGCGACTTGCTTCAAGAATTCGGCTGTCTCCTCATGATCCCCAAAGAGTATTCGTCCAAGCCATCAATGAAAAAGCATAATTTCAAGGGAGCAACCGAGTAATCCGCCACGAGAGTAAAGGCTCGCTTCAGTTCTAATAACGACTATACGTCGTTTTCAAATTGTGTATCAGAGAGGCTACCATGCCATTGTGATTCACGTATCGAGGAAAGAACCAGAGAAAGCAGCTCCGGGTATTGCGAAAGTATATGATATACAAGAATCGCGGCATAAAGCTATGCGACACCCTTCCAGGGCTTTCAGGGCTTTCAGGGCATTTTATGCCATTTTCTGCCTAATAACACGCTATAATCTCGGATACTGCCTTATAACACCACCACGACCCTATCAGCCCTTATAGCTTACCTCGTTAGTGGGCCTACGCCTCAATTATAGGCTCCTAGCCCCTATAAGTACAGGCTCAGTATTAGTGGCTTACGGGCTCGTCACTCGCCGCGGCAGCCATCTCCCCCTGGAGCTGCCCCTAAATAGTGATTGGCTCGCTATAAGTCTAACGACTACGCCCTAAGCTATAGTGGAGCTAGGGGCAGTGGCGCAGGAGATTATAGGGTCTTATTCCAGTGGCTTATTAGGCATAAATAGCACAACATGCCCTGAAAGGCCTAAAAGGGTGTCGCATGACTTTATGCCGCGATTTTCGTAGAACCATTTGATATCGAAGAAATTTGGTGCCATCGGGTTCGCGAGAGCTTGATACTTTGCTTCATCAACGCGAGCACGCACGACTTGTTCGAGTTCCCATAGGTTGACGCGTCTCCCGCTTTCCATGAGATAGTAGAGCCCACCATCTTGGAGGTCAGGAGAAAGTTGACTTTGAGACATGGTGACAAGATGTCCGTTTGTTCTCTTTGAATCTAAAATAGATTAGTGGCTATTCACTCTTGAGAAGGCTGGTGAACTTGATATTATATACTTTGTTTCAAACTTTAAACTCTCGTGGTAGTTTGAGCTTTGAGAAGGACCTGGAGGAGAGCTGAAGAGGAACAGAGAATGTATATTTTGAGCAGGTGTGGAGCGTAAGGGCAGAGTCACCAGAAATGTAATGAATATCTTGCTCGTCATGATGATTCAATGACGAAGATATAGTGAAGGAAGTGTCATACGTAGCACGTAGGTCACGGTCGAGGCATGATTCACTAGAATTTTCAGCCGCAGTGTGCGGTGCACACGATTTCGCAAGCATTCTAACCGATGAAGGTCATTCATGTATTCCATAATATCCTAGAATCCCGCCTCACCAGCTCACAACTTTGGCATATTGGTAGACTCCGGTGAAGGCAGCGTCTGCTAGTGTGACCAATCCCCCGATACCAGAGGCAATCGACGGAGGATCCGACATCTGAGAAGGTGGTCTGTTGAAGCTGGGAGGAGACAATACTCTGATGGATTATGTCAATCAAAGGTCGATATCGTTTTCTCTAAAATAGGTACCAATGGCAACATCGGCTACCTTAGGTGCCACGCTATATTTATGACTTCAACACAGCTTACGACCTTCGCCAAAAGCCGCTGGCACATATATGCCGCCGAACGAGTTGCACTGTACTTCTGTCCGTGTTGCAGTGCATCTGTTCAGCCCTTCACTAACTAAAAGTTTGAAAGGAAGATCCTCTGGGTTGTGAATCGGATAATCAGAGTGAACCGCTCTTCAGAGTTGGATGTTCATTGAATGCGGTTGATAGAATACAAAAGTATCCCTCCTTCTACTCAAAATACCGTAAGTCGACTCGAAATCTTCAGTCCAAGCCTTCAGCGGCTTTAGGAAAGGGATGGTTTGGGGATGCAGAGGTAGGTACAGTCCCATCCTTGTGATCAATTGGCGAGGACAAGTTCTCCCTCGGTTGATGCGAAAGGTTCGAGGAAGTCGCAACAGGATCAAGGATGTAGTTTTCAGGCAAATCTGGTTTGCGGGCCCATACAATATACACTTTCGTATATGCGTGAACTCGATGATCTGTGATCGCGTTGCGGACTTTGTCCAGATAGTCCTGCTTACACGTCAACCCCTACTCATGAATATCTAACTTCTTGTTAGGGAGACCTACATCAATCTCTTTTTTACCCCATCCAAATACTCTGGAAAAGAGAGCCAAGCTAAAGCCTTGCAGTCCAGCGAGCATATTCTCCGCCCAATACTTCCCCAATAGCTTTAACCTCGGATCTCTTGGCCAAGAATTCATTGGGAGTTTCACCACCTTCTCCTGAACATCCACGAATCCGACTTCAATATACCATCTCTTCAACTTATTCGCAATTCTCAGCGGCCGATTCGCGTTCTTGGCAGCATCCTCCATTGTCTCTGTCCACTGCTTGAATGGCCAATCCGCGGGCATCGTTCCATCATCGCAGAACGGCGGCATCATTATGTCGACACTCTCCATCCAGCCCCCAGGCTTTGTATATCTAAATCCCTTCTGTATAATGGACTTGAAATCCTCGAAACATCCCATCAGGACACGCGTGTGTATGTAGTCGTAGGAACCCTCGTTCAGAGCCCAGTCGTCCTCCTCTACGTCGTCGATGATGAATGTGACATTTGCTGGAATATCTGCGGGTTGGATGGGAGAGAGATCTGTAGCGTCGATTTTCGAGTTCGGGTAGAGATCCGCCATTTGGATTGCCCATGCGCCTGTGCCGGTGCCAACATCGAGGATGGAGGAAGGCGAGTTGAGGGGTGCCATGTGGAGTTTTCCGTCAAAAGCGAAGTCGAGGACGCTGGATTGATAGTCGAGTCGGGCAGATTCTGAGGGATCGTTTGGGTAATAGTAGACTATAGAAGTCAGTGAAGTAACAAGGGAAGCAGGAAGAGGCTATTCACCTCCTGGTCGGTAGCCATGATACGTGCGACCATTCTCTTCTTCGAAACGCCAGACGCTACTCGCGATGGAGGTGGTCGTGGATGATCTAAGGAGCTGATCAGAGTTGCAAACCTTGGTTGACTGCACGAGAGCTTACACTTCAGATCCGAAGCCAGACTGTCCCGAGGTCAGCGCCTTTAGCCCTGCGAGACGCCTCGCTCATGAAAGCTACCTACATCAGGATCAATAGGTGTGCCATCATCCTCCGAGGAAACAGCACGTCGAGTGCCAAGCAATGAAGTAGACCTAGCCATCGCATCTTCCTCGTGAGGATCCATAGTCGCGAGTGTGTATGCCAGCTATGTAGAGAGTCGTGGGCAAAAATGAAGAAGCTTAAATTATTGGCATTGGAAAGAGTCAGGGGAAGTGCAGCCCTTATCGTAGATCAAGTTTGATCACCTCATGCATGCGACGGGCGCGGAATGCTTCCCCGCCGTGTTCCCCCTGTGCTTGAAGCATGGAGGTGTTGACATTGACCAATTAGCCTCTGTGGAAATCCTATTTCGGCCGCCAAGCTTAAGCCAACGCGTCACGGGCTAGATGACGGTCTTGTGCCGCAAACAGGCGGCTGCTCCCGTGTCAAAGAGTTTCACAATCCTGAATCCTGGTCCGCCGCAGAAACTTGTGCCGCCTCGCTTATCGTTGCAGGAGATAATGAAATGGACTATTTATTTCGAGGAAACTCTAGTTTATTATTACCGATGTAGCCCAAGAACATTCAAGCAATCTTAGTTTCTATAGTTATTTCACAACGATGAGACTTAGGAGCAATAAGGAAGTAATTCTCCATCTCCATACTCTCATCCGTACAACTGGCCTTCAGCTTCGCACCACCACACTCACGAAAGAACAAACACGCCGCAATCCTCAACTCCATACGAGCCAGATGCACACCAAGACAAACCCTCGATCCAGCACCAAACGCATGCAGCGCAGCTGACGCATTCGCGGAAAGCTTCTCTCGCTCAAGGAAGCGTAAGGGATCAAACCTTTATCTCTGTTAGCAATTGGGTAAGGTTTAGAAAGGAAATTACGCACGTATCGGGGTTAGGGAAGAGAGTGCTGTCGCGGTGGATTGTGTATGCCTGGGTGCTCACTGTCGTGCCACCGGGGATGAGGTAGCCACTAATTGTAGCTCCTCTGGCAGGAGTCATCCGAGGCAGACTGGCGGGTGCTGCGCCATATAGACGGAGAGTCTCTTCGATGACCGCGTTAAGCAAGGGGAGTGCTTCGAGATCTGCGTCGGCGAAATCAGGAGCGAGGGCTTGGACTTCAATTTCCAGATCTCGTTGCAGTCTAGGTTGTTTGAGAACAGCCCAGATCAGGTATGTGAGCGTGATGGCAGTGGTGTCTGAGCCAGCAACGATAAAGTTTCCAGCTTCGAGATTCACGTCTTTGTTTGAGAGGGCGGAGCCGTCTTTCTCGTTTTCGTCCAGGATAGTAGAGAAGATGTTGCTGGTGTGGCCTTCTTGACCTTTGGCATTCGAGATTGCGCGAGTGCCATATTCTAGGAGGTACTCGTCTGCGGTGAAAAGCCTTTGGATAGATGGTATAGGCAGATACTTGCAGTATCGGAGAAAAGGAAGTTCTGTTTGGATCCCGCTCATCATGAGGGCTGACTCGAGAACATAGATATACGTGTTTTTCTGGACGGGCGAAACTTAGCAACCTGTACCACGGCGGTCGATAGGAGAAGGGAGACGATCACCAACCTCTTCTTGTTCGAGCATATGGAATGACTCTCCAAACGATAAGTGACCCACAGTATCTGTGGTGTAGAAAGTCCACCATTTCAGAACATCAGCCGTGCCTCTCTCGGCATCTCTCCTGATTTTCCCTACCGCCATCTCCGCTTTCTCTTTGACCATATGCGCCCAATTCTGCCTCAGATACGACTTGCTAAAACCTCTCGCGAGAAGCTGTCTTCGCTTGGAATGCTGGTGGTGATCAATCATGGTAAAAACACCTGGTGGTCCGAATTCTTGATACCATGGGCTTTTGAGGTAGCCAGACTTGATCTTGTGGATCTCCCGAAAGCTGTCAAAGTCCGCAACAGCAACCTCCGTTGGTGAGATCCGCACAATAGGGCCATAGCTTTGATGCAGTGCGTGGATGTAGTGCACGCGCTGACCTCGGAGAACTTGGACTTTCAGCCAGAGATGGGTGAATTTGGCATACCAAGGCCCTGGAACTTTCCGAAGGGGAGTGGCGTAAGCATGATAGAAGATCTAAGAGGAGGGTTTAGTATAGATATCTTGCTGTGGCTCTTTCCAGGTGCAGACGAACGTAGAACCCGCAGCCCACGACCACGAGCAGAATCCCCGCTGATATTGGTGTGAAGTGCTGGAAATTCTGCGTCTGATGAGGAGGGAGAATCATTTTCGAGAGAGAAAATGGGATCAGAAATTGAAGTGTCTTTCTTTGAAGAGTACAGAGATGTCCTGTTACACCGAAGAGAGGTACGGAATGAAGATCGTATGAATGAATCTGCAAGCAAATGAAAGAGGAGATTAAAGTGTGCATACTTATGCGAACACAATCACACTAACAATACTCCACATCCCCGCCAAATTGACATTTGGGGCCATCAAACAGAGACCGTGAATTGCGGGGAGATCAAGGCCTTTTCGAAGGGCCCGGAAAGTGGGTGAAACTTTGGCTCCCCCACAACGGCCCCGCACTGGTCGAGAGGACGGCTTTTCCCCAGAAAGCTTCTTTCCTAAACGAAGTATTATAGTGTTCTAGGCGCGCGCATAGGTATACCATAGGTTCTTTCGTAAATGCAGACAAGCTGCTCGTATGAAAAGTGGAGCAGGGACTTCGTGATCGCGATGTCTCGGTGCCCGGTCAGACCAATCACGTGATATTTGCTTCGAGGCACACATGCATCGTCGATCGGGAGATCCTTAGAGATCAGCAGGTGGATAAAACCTGAGGCTTCTGGCAGCTGGATAAGAAGTGAATCACAGAAGGCTATCAAGAGGAGTCAGAAAAGCCATGTTCTCGGGGATGGGGGAGGTGGTCTCATCTTAAGTGGATAGCTGTGCTGCAGTCAGACTCTTTCGTGTTTTTCGGCTGCAGTTTAGGTGATACATGCTGCCGCATCCCACTTCTCGTAAGCGTACTCGCCGCCAATGAGACTCCGTGGATGAGGCTATCGCCATCCCGCTTGGTTGCACTGTCGGTGTGGGTTCGGCGATGGCTGAGGCTCAGCCCCGCCTGGGCCCGCCGCCGTCGCCCTGCGCTGCCTCAGCCTCTGAAAACAGTGCCTCCTCCTGCCAAATCTCACTCAGCACGATCGCTATCAATCTAAAAATAACGATCGTCTCGTGAAATTTAAGAATTATAAGAGCTACAACGCCTCTTTTCTTTTCGTTTTCGTTCCCAAACCATACCTTGAACTTCAGAAGTTGTATTCGCTTTTGCTTTTCGACCTCAGCCTATCACTTAATTCCCTGCAATGGCGTTCTCGAGAGTCGTTCTGTCAGCCTTGTTCGCTGCGGTGCTCTGCACAGCACAAGTGCAGCCTTCAACCTCTGCATCAGTGTATTGTGGACAATTTCAAACATATTTGAGCCCTGTAACTGGAAATACATGTAAGCCAAACACCTTTTTTCTGCCAATATTGCCATAACTGACTGGAATAGTCAGCACAAATGAATGGGGTGCGGATGGTTCTGGAGCCTCGTGCGTCACCGTACCACCGGGAGACACTTCTTTCAGTGCGGAGTGGTCATGGACCAAGAATCAAGATGCAGTCCACGCCTTTCCGAATGTCAAGCTAGCATCAACGACATTCCCGGTTCAACTCTTGAATCTTACGAAACTGCAATTTGGCGTCGACTGGACTATGGTACCTAGCGCCGGATCTTCGAGTTTGAGTTCAATCCAGGCATCAGCGGACGTTGTGATTGACATGTTCTTGGATCCAAGTTGGGTGACCGCAATGAGCAGTACCACGAAGCCAATGTACGAAGTTATGGTCTGGATGGGGCAATACGGCTATGCGAACGCAATTGGCGCCAATCTTACCAAGTCTCCCCCAACCTACCAGCTAAATGGTACCACATTGTACGCAACCCTCATCTGTTCCCAGATCCGTTCAAAAGCTAATTCTTTCGCAGTTCGCTCTACACAGGTCCTAACGGAGCCGGCCAAACAGTCTTCTCCTGGCTAGCCGCAGACAACATCACGAATTTCCACAACGACATCTCCCCTCTCTTCAACTACCTCGTCGATCACAATCTAATGCCCACCTCGACATATCTCGGATCCGTGCAATTCGGAACCGAGACATTCCATGCTACATCAAACGTCACCTTCACAGCCTCGAACTTCGTGCTCGATATGGAGAAGGGCATAAAGACGTCGAACGCTTTGGGAGGGTTGGTGCCAAATCTGGCGTTAATAGCGTTTATTGGCCTTGCTGGGGTTATGGCTCTGCTATGAGGAATGGAGTTATAATGGATGGAGCGGAAGATTGAAAAGAATACCCCATGGGATGTGGAGGACGGAGACAGAGCTGCGCTTTTTACGCGAGCTACGAATTTCCTTCGAGTAGTTCATATTATCTGGAGCGTTTATACCCTAGACTTAATCATTGGGCGGAGCTTGGCGTATGGATAAAAGGATCTTCAGCTGGCGATCAGCTTTTAGGGCACTATGTTGTCAATATTATTTGCACTATCAAACCTCACTTCTTCAATTCCTGATTGGCTTTGGATCGATTGAAATCATTCTATCTGCCATGTTTTCTGCGATAATCCTTACACTCTCGCCATCTTGAACAAAAGTTTCAAGGGTTCAAGGAGCTCAAATTCAATCGGGCTCCGGCCCTTTTCTGGACAACTCGAGAACTTTACGAATCACAAAGCGCAATTTCGTCTAGAAATATGGGGATAATTTCATAACTTCTTGATGATTCTCAAACGAACTTCATTGATGATTCGGTAATCGGCGAGAAACAGTAAGGTCTTTATTTTGTTTGGAGTTAAGCGAGATCTTACCCCTAACCCCTGAAAGGGCCGCGTACTCTAGAGCTGTCTCCAGAATTGACTTAACCCTAAACAACAGATCGGTTTTTCTCCTTTGAACTGACCCGATTGTGACTCGGAACATACATCGTAAGGATATCTTGACAAAGAGCTAATTCGAGGATATGTCTGTAGATCTGACAGTGAGACAGCTCTCGGGATAAGGCGTACAATAGAATTATATTAACAAAGAATGTGTTGGGCGCCGAGGAAGGATTTATCTATCGTTAAGCAGTGTTTCAACCTCGGATTTCGAAACTAGTATTCTCTGTCCCCTTCGATCCCGTTTCGTCTCTTGAAGACAATGTGATTTGTGGAATATCTTTTGAAGCACATATAAATGACACCTGCTCTGCCTTTCGCTGTCAACATTAAACAGTTACACCTATAGTAAGAAATGGCTTTCGTTGATGTAGCCGTGGCCCTGTTCGTCATTGCCTTGTTCATTCTGCTTGCTGAAGGCTTGCGCGACTTGTACTCCGACATCAAGAAGCATCATGCGGCCATCAGCCGCCCCACAGTCATCCCCCCAGTAGTCATCCCCTCCAAGGTCATCCACCCCCCGGTCATCCACGGAGCCTTCAGAAGATCTCTTGACGCTGCCCCTGTTCCTGGCAACGATGTTGGCCTTGATATAACCTCTACTTTCATACATAATGACGGCACAGGAGCCGGACCTATGCGCCTCAGCAAAAGACACCTTGAACCCCGCTTTGACAATGTCATCGAGCAACATCATCACCATGGAGGTTCTAGCAGCTGGAAACGATACGCACTCAAAGTAACACACAAGTACGACTCAAACACATGGCTCGGAGGCTCCGGCGCACCGGGATCGTGGCTAATGTCATACCACGGAACAACCTACCAAAACGCCTTGTCGATTGTGAGAGAAGGATTCAAGCTTGAAAAAGGCAAGCGTTTCGCTCACGGTCGAGGGGTTTATACCACGCCGAACATTTCTACTGCTGAACAATTTGCGCGTGCATTTACGCATGAAAGAGAACGATATATTGTCGTGGTTCAGAGTCGTGTGAATCCTGCCAATATCAGAATGGTTAGTGACTATTGGATTAGTCCAGGGAACATGGATGTTTGTCCATATGGTTTGTGTCTTAAGAAGATTTGATATTCTTAGATTCCTAGCTTCTCAATGTAGGCATCTTTATCATGCCTTACTGTACTTCGTTCTCTGCGACGTGCTAAAATCTCCACAGATGCAATTAACTCTATCAACACAAGAGCTATCTACAAGCTTTGGACTTTGATCGCATAAGTGCAGTTCGTCACAGGACATATTAAAATACCGTGGAGGTCGATATCGAGGGTATGTCTCGCAATTATCATGAATCCTGGGAAAGTTTGCTATAATTTGACGGAGTTATGCTACAGAAGAAAACAGCCACTGACCAAGGGACGTCTCTCTACGGCCGTAGATGTGTTGGGTTCTACCAATGAAGCAGAAGGGTTCCAACATGCTTACTCAATATTAAATCTGGAATAGTAATCAGCCCCGTCCTTGCACGTGCTTTCGCGATCGAGCGTATCATTTTTGTCATCTTCTCAAGCCTATTCGCGTCAGGTACGCGTAAGACGGTGCAACTCAAGGAAGTCTCGATATCGTTATCCACCAGCGCACTCCCTTCTCTTACCTTGGGATTACGAAGCTGGATGTCGAACTGGCGGTTTGCTTTGAAAGCAACAGCAAAGCGGACTCCGCACAGAGTCCGAAACGGATGAGGCCATATCTAGGAGGCTGAGAAAGAATATAAAGTCTCGTCAATTTCCTTGAATTCAAGAACTTCTGACACCCAACAATCTCATCCATTCCGATCACAAAGACAGTGCACATCGTTCCCGAAACACTTCCCCTCTTCCAACTCGATTTACCCGACAATAGAACGTTGCCAATTTTCAGCGACAATGACTTTCCATGTAAAGCTCCTTCATCTCACTAAATAAACCTTTCTGAACCTCTCTAGACTGCAACACGCGAAGAGTGGGTCGCAGCCCGCAAACTCCTCCTGGAGAAGGAGAAAGAATACACCAAAGCCGGTGACGCTCTCGCCACAGAACGCCGTCAACTCCCACACGTCAAAGTCGACAAGCCGTATACTTTCCAAGGTCCAAATGGACCACTCAGCCTCTCTGAACTCTTCGAAGGTCGCAAACAGCTCATAATCTACCACTTCATGCTCGGGCCCGACGACAAAGAAGGCTGCATTGGCTGCTCGTTCCTCGCTGATAACATCCCAATGCACCTCCAGCACTTGCATTCTCGTGACACGACATTCGTCATGGTATCCCGTGCTCCACTTGAGCAGATCGAAGTGTTCAAGAAGCGAATGGGGTGGACCATGCCTTGGTACTCATCTTCTGGAAGTGAATTCAACTATCACTTCCATGCCACTAACGATGAAGGTGTTGAGCCTGTGATGTCGAACTGGGAGGACAAGAAGTCTCTTGAAGAGAAAGGGAAGTTGTTTTTCACGAAGGGAGAGCAGAGTGGGTTGAGTGTGTTTATTTTTGGGCCTGGTGGGGTTGTGTATCACACTTATTCGGGTTATGAGAGAGGCATTGATAGGCTGTGC
>Ga0302140_10006727_pt1 | contig 14415 bp, 21 predicted proteins | sample I_Bog_E1_1_FD_202095 | JGI IMG/M metagenome (GOLD analysis project Ga0302140, IMG submission 202095) | Peat permafrost microbial communities from Stordalen Mire near Abisko, Sweden - I_Bog_E1_1 | ecosystem: Environmental > Terrestrial > Soil > Wetlands > Peat | place: Sweden: Abisko, Stordalen...
TCGTAAGACACTGCTTCACATTTCCACAAACTGTCATCGTCAAAGCTCCAGCATTCTTGTTTGTTGAGAATGAGCTGATGTTAAGGAGGAACGCCAAAAGACCGTTGATTGCTAGCACAATGACACTCCTGCTGATCGAAGATGAAGTTTGCAAGTCAAATTTGGAAAATGGTCCCGCTGTGAGTGAAAAGTCTGAGATTTCTCCAGTGAGGTAGGCGTAGATCAGAGACTGGATGAATGCTAGTGGTGACATCCGGAAGAGGAATTCGAGCGGTGATAAAGAGAGTGGTCCTGTCATCACTCTATTGGTGGCAACTGTCTAGTGGAGAATATTCAGCCAGAGTCCTGCAGCATAAGGGAGTTGGATGAATACCTTGATGGAAGCCAGAATTACTCCGAGCAGGGTGAGGAGAAACCCTGGTAAGGTGAAGTAGTAGTCCCCATAAGTAGCTATGCCAACTCCGATGACAATAGGGACGAGAGAAAGATAGGTCATGCGGGAGTATGCACGGTGATATCGAAGTCGGTAGATGAGGACAGTGAAGACAGGACATGTTGAACGCATGATTTGGTGGAACGGGATAGAGACCATTGATCTATTGCAACTTAGCCAAGTGTAACAAAGCGCTGAGTGGGGTGCTTACAGTGAGACATTGGAGATCGCGATGTTGATTGTGAACAGGAAGGAGAAGGTAATGAGAATAAAGTTATCTCGGTCAGAGAGCCGAGTCAAGTTGAATGTTCCCCATAGCATCAAGACGTAGCATCCGATAGATGCCGATCCAGTGTGAAGCGCAGTGAGAAGCCATGGATATGCAAACTGCCTTGAGATTAGCAACGTTCTGAGATATGGATAAATGCTTGGCACGCCTTCCCCAATACTGCCTTGTTATAGATCGTCAACGAGACGTTCAGCAAGAAGTAGACACCTAGATAAGCCAACTTGGTCCCCGTGGGAATTCGATATTCTGTTTCGGTCCCTGACAAGAGGAGCGGGACAGCCTTCTTTTCTGTGGTCTGGGCTTCGACATCCGAACCCATTGTCCGGGACATCGCCTCGATGGGCGACGACTGCGTTTGTCTGTCCAAGTCACATCTGGAACGATATATCAAGCCCCAAGATCTGGCAAGAGTGGAAAGAAGATGTAGAAGTGAGGTGTGAGGTGGCTGACGCTAGCTCGGGTGGGACGCACCTCGCATGAGGAAGGCGCCTCCGGGACTAGCGCTCCAACAAACCACCCATGTCCGTACTTTCCTCTTGCGGAAACGTTTATATTTTGAATTACCACGTATTATAGCTTATATAGATAATAAGTATTATGACATAAATTCTGTCCCCTTAAATAAAAAATTCAAGGCTCTTTTATCACGCAACTTTTAGCATTTTCTCTCATCTGTTTCTATTTTCGTATCAAGTTCTAGCCTGCAAAAGAAGTAGTCATGGAGTAGAGGAACACTATATATCTGCAGCGTAGGAAGAAGCTGTGGCATGCACAGGAACATTCCCAAAACTCGTGACTGTCAATGGCTTCTCAAATGTGCTTCCCATCTGCGTTGCTGTTTGGCTAGCAAGTTCCACAATTGGCGCATTCGCCATGTCTTGGAGTCTGCTTCTATCCCTGCTTATCTTGCCTGCAACTCCGTCCCAAAACATTGAAGCTTCTGTTTTCAAATCAACTTGTTTCGTAGCATTACTCCACTCAGGGAGATACGCTTCGGCGCGTTCGAGCCACCTTCCCATCCAACTATCCCGAACAGGACTGGCTCCAGCAAAATGTACCACCATATCGCCTTGCATAACCTTCCACGGCTTTGCCCCACCCTTGTGCCCATCATTATACACCTCCGTTGTCCCATTGTCGAATAGTTCGTCCGTCAGATTATGATTGAATACCCAGTCCCAATCCTTGGTAAATGCATTGTTAAAGGGCAACGAGTTGAACCAGCGCATTGGTACTTCTGCCCAGTTTTCTCTCCCTTTCATTGGAGCATTGAATAGTGGAGAATTCGCGTTCGGTGCCAAAAGCCATTGGAAAGCACTTTGGTCCCGGAATTGATCGGTCCTGTACCTTGCTGCTTCGAAAATCGGGTATGCGAGGATGGTGGAGAGGATCGACACAGACCAGGGATGCACTCGCAGCGCAAAAGCTCCGGAGTTGAGCCCATCCATATTTTTTGCCATGAGTAGATGTATATTCTCGAGCTCAGGCACCAAATTGGGAGGCAAGAATATTTCGAGAGGGGTGTGCGGATTCAACACTAACGTATCTGCATCGAACCAGCTGTTGAGACATCAGACTAAAGTCACCGCAACCAAACAAAATAGCTTCAGTTCTCATCTCAGACGGGAGCAGATAAAACTCACAATATCCATTCTAGTCTCTCAACTTCAGGCTTTGAAAGTTCCAGCGCAATCAATCCAAGGAGATAGGCAGGCTTGCTCCACGCTCCTCGAGGTCTGTCCTTAGAATCATATTCTGAAAGATCCGAGACAAGTTCGTAGCCGGTTATGTGGTGCATGTATCCGTGAATTTCATTTTGTGCCTGGTGCGTCTGCAGCGCGCGGTCGATGAGAGAACCGTTCAGAGTGTTGGTTGCCACCGTAGCTTTCGCAATTTTTGAGATTGGCTTGGGGGGATCGGTGCTGCTTCTGACGATTGGAAATATGATCACAGTGGGCGCTCGTAGGAGAAGGGTAAGACAGATGGCGGTTAGGAAGAACACAAGAAGTCGACCATGACGGCGAGTCATCCTGATGGGTCGTCCTTCATGCTTGCATTCCATATGTCTGCATCGACGGGCTTTGAAGTTTTAAGGATGTTGAAAAACTCAAAGTCAAATGCGTGCGTGCTGCAAGAGATGTATTTCTCCTTCCAACTCGGGCGGGGGCTGCCTGCACATAAGTGGGACGAACCATAGCCCTGTGGAACAACCACGTGCGGCTACAGAAGGTGCCCGTACTTGTCCAGCTCCCCCATTCAGATCCTTGAAAGAGGAGCACCTTGTCGAGGGATGCAACCCGTCATGCGCGCAGTGGCGTCCAAGCCCACCCGTGTGGAAGATCCTACATGAGCATTACGTGTAACCAGGAAGCAGGAGTCGTCAAAATCCCCAATATTTACAGCCAAGGCGCCAAGGATTTCGGCTCACGGCGCCTCAATGCTTGTTTCCAGCCCGGAACTCGGGCGCCCTCCCTGAAGGAGATAAAAGTAATCTGTGGCTTCCTGTCAGTGCCCATTTACCCGTCCCGTGAAGCACTTTCTTGTCTGAGTGCCGCGTCAGCTCATGCGACCGGATCATCGTTATTGAAGGATAGCGATCCGTTTGATATAGATTTCTAGGCGTCTTTCGGCGCGGTCCTGCCGGTCTCTAACTGACAGGCTATGTCAAGCCGTTATTATTGCAAAGCAGTAGAGATTGGTTTAGTGACGTCTAGCTACACTACTTGAGAATTCAAAGCTTGGAGATGGAGTTCAGATGAGAGCGACTGAGGGATCATAATGTTTGAGGGCTCGAGGGACTGCGGACACCTGGTCTTACAGAGTGCCATTGCATTATCAGATGGTCGTCTTGTGGGCCAATCGCTCCCGTCCGTTATTCCCCGTGCTGCGGTTTGTGGGGTTGAACGGTGGAGGCGCCTCGCTCCCCTGCCATCGCGATGATCCCCGTTCAGGGGTCGTGGCTCGGCTCGAGTTTCTATTTTGGAGTGAGGCATAGAGACAACGGCGTATTTGCAAACCCTCAACACAGTTCTTTGGACAAAATGAGTGATAGACTACAAGAAATTTCAATGTCTGTGAAGCAGAAAAGAATATGTGATGACAAGTATTACCGTGCCACGAAATTGATGTCAGAATGCCAGCAGCATAATGTGTCCGGCTGCAGCAAATCTCAAATGTTCATGGCGACAAGGCCACCTTCTCGTTTCTCGTTTGCTCCTCGAAGGAATTATCCCAAAGGGGAACGAGGATACCACTGAATCGTCGTAAGACAAGAGCCCAAGTATCTTGGCGTCAGCAAGATGTCAGCTTACTACATCATGTTTCACGACTTACGAACAAAGTAACTTCAAGGGCACTTCGCTACTCATACGCGTGTACAATGCCTTAAAAATAATCCTGCAGCAAAAGTCGTTGCCAAAGTCTCGTGAAAGCGTCGTTACGATGAACAATCCAGAAAGCCACAACACCTTCGTGCCAAAGCAAGCAATTGCTCCCACCCCAGAACTCTACGATGAACTTGTCATCGACTGTATGGAGGAATTGGCAGTAGCGACCATTTCCCACCTGGCGCCTCTTCCCAGCGGTGCCAAAATCCACGACAATGGATGTGGAACTGGTGCGGCAACCGCAGCTATCATGTCGTCTATCTCACCATCAGCCAAACTCTCCATCAACGGAACTGATATAAATGAACGTGCTATTGAACTTTACAAACAGCAAGCAGCTGAGAAGAATTGGCCCGCTACTGCTGTACCGATGGACTCAACAGCGGTTTCGTACGCAGACGAGATATATACCCACTCGATTGGCAATGCGTTGCTATTTGTACTCCCAAATGATGGTGTTGACGCTGTGAAGGAAATGTACAGGACGTTGAAACCTGGAGGTGTTGCGGCTGTCAACTCGTGGGTATATAACCCCAATCTGGAACCCATCGAAGTCGCTGCCCAAAGCACGAGACCAGCAGGAACACCACTCCCGAGACAAGGTGTAGAGAAGTGGTCGCAAGCTGACTTTCTCCGAAGTATAGTTGAGAAAGGAGGTTTTGAGAAGCAGAAGATTAAGATGCTTCAGAGCGATGTGTTCGTTGAGCTGGGGGATCTGAATAGACATGCGACTATGCTGTGGAGTTTTATTGGGGGCACTTCTAGTGTTGGGTGGTTGGAAAGTGATGAGGAGAATTGGGACGAGGCAATTGATATTTTGAAGAGGGAGTTGGGAAAAAGTCAGGGTACTAGGCTGCTTGATGGAGGCAAGATGCAGTTGAGGTTTGTTGCTAATATTGCAATTGCAACGAAGTAAAGATAAGAAACCTATATTGAAAATATAATGAGTAGAATGTGATTATTAATCCAGAATGGTAGTTGGCTTTTGAGAACGACACGGAGGATATGAATAGTGCATTTTTCTCTCATGTAGCACAAGAGAGACCATAGCAGAGAAAGAATACAATACTTAAGTGAGTGAGATACATTTACCAGGCCCTTGCTTTCTAATGTGAGCTCCATTTCATGCTATTGATAGTGTGAATTGCTTTAAAAATCCTTCAAACTTAAAATGCAATTGGCGTGGTTAAAGTGAACGTGACCGGCGCACCAGCCATTGTAACCCATAGCGTCAAAGGATCTAGTTGTAAAGTTAGCAATTAGTTTATTGGAATGCTGCTGGAAACTAACCAGAGCCGATTTGCTCGGCCGTGGAGCCTTGAGTATTGGTGACTGAACCTGGAAAGGTGACTGGAATTGGTGCAGCACAGGTATTATTGGTGGTTGTGAGGTTAACGCCAGTAACGGTTTTGGTGGTTGGATTGGTGGCCCATGTGAGTGTAGGACTGCATTGGTCTCTCGTCATTCTATTCATAAAGCCGGCTGCGAACTATACAGTATTAGCATCATATGCGAAAATTGGAAGCCATCTTTAGTACATCATCTTGCTTCTGAGAAATGATTGGCCATGTTACACTAATCGAGTTAGCTTGGTGAAAAGCGAGGGAGCGAAAGTTGACTTACAGTCTCGCCAATTCTGCCGTGATCGTCTCAACCCATACTTGAAGGAGGGAGAACGTGTCTTCGTTTCCATTGACCGTCATAAGTGGTGCTGTAACATAATTCAAGTTTGCTTGATGGAACATAAATGCGTCATGGTGAAGGCCTAAAAGGTGTCGAACATTGGTCCTCTTCTCAAGCTCTAACATATCAGTGTAGTTTCCCTTTCCAGCAGAAGTGGCTATCCATTCCAACACACAACAATCAGGAAGTTGGCACTTATTTGGGTAAGCTTCTACAACGAGCAGTCTTTGGAGCAGGGGAAGCTTACATTGTAGTAAATGTTTGTCGCCCACCGTCCCGTGACCTGCATGCCAGCGAATCCATTCCCTTCTACCGTGCTTATAAGAGGCCACATTTCGTTTTGCTATCAAGTTTAGCTTTCTACTTTGACGGCAAGATCAAATCTACTCACGCTATTCATCAATGAAGGACGTGTATTGTCTCCAACAACATTCCTGATTCCTGCATCATGCCAAGCCCTGATAGCATCACCGTTGTGAAGTCCTGTAATAGCCGGCGGAATAATGCCGTTCGAACTGAACATAGTGGCGCCTGATATCTTCGACTGATTCAACCACTAATCACAAGAAATTGTCAGAAGTCTCTCAATATAGTAAACAGAACGAAGATTATCTCACAGCTTGGTTGAAGGTTATCTCTCTATAAACATCAAAATAGGTAGCATTGTCTTCCAGTTCATGCGTAAAGGTATGCGAGATATGCGCATAGTAGTTGAGATTTGTTGGTACCGTCCACCATTGGTACAGCGCATCTAGATTCGAGCACCGGGTGGTCCAATTGTACGTCGCTGGCGTTGAAGGCCACTGGTTTGTGCCGGTTCCTAGCGGCTTGACGAACTCGAGCGGAGACAAAACAACTTGATTTGGCTGATTTAACTGAATCTCGCCAGCTTCGGTACATAGCTCTCGGGGATCATTGGATGCGGCATCCTGTTCACTGCATAAATAGCGAGCTTGCGAGTGGGGTCGCAAAATTACCTCGATATTGCCATTTCCATTATGGCCAATTTCAATAAAGTACTTGCTGCCTGGTGTCAATCTATTCGCGTTTATATCTTTCATCCCTAGACATTATATATGTCAGCAGTGTCCTGTGAGCGTTTCTCGAAGAAAACACCTCATCGAAATATGAACGAAAATGTGTCGTCAACACCTACAATCAATGTGTTCATCTAGGTCATCAGTTGTTACTTGGTATGTTGTTCCATTAGGGCTGTAAATGTCCGTGTCCAAGAACATGTCGTCAACTTTCTCTCAGTCAGCAAGCTTGGACTTGGGTTTTTCGAGAATGACATCAACCAACCTTGAGTATTCAAATTTATGCGTCGATACCCAGTATCTGTCTTTACGTGAGCACAAACCAGCCCGAAATCATCATAAATACTTACATAATCCTCGAGTCATCCAGCTCATCCATGCATGTTGGAGGAGCACGGAGGTATAGCTCCAGTCCGAGGCAAAGTTTATGAAAAAGACCATCTGACAGTGTCAATTTCTTGATCAACTACGAAACTTGGCAAGGAAGACTAACCTGCTGTCTTCCTTTAATATTATTGATTACTCCGGCAGTGCTGAAATTGGGATATCCCGAGGAAGCAGCTGGTGCAAATTGAGCGAACTCTGTCGCGATGGTAAAATTTGTGATATTTGCGGGGTAATGCCAAAGTCCCGTTGTCGACACCCCAGCTCCACTGTTGGATGTTAGTGGATTCCTACAAAGTAGCAATTTGAGAACCGCTTCTTGTCGTACTTACACTTGCAACCCCGAGGTGGGGAATTTAGAAATGTCGGAGATGCTGATGAGTTGCTCAACAGTGGCATTGCAACAACCTCCAAGCGCCCTCGTCCCAAATGCCGGTCCTGGAAAAGCGTCCATTCGAACCATTCGGGCACCAAAGTCTACTTGGTACTGATACAAGGAGGCCCACTGCGCAGCGCTCAAAGCACTCTGGAATCCCAGACTGGCTCCATAATTGTAGCTGACCTCGGAGAGAACAACAATTCCTCCATAATTGCCAGCTGTAGTTGAAGTGTTGAGAACAGGTAACGTGATTCCAGCTTGCGGCACAATGACTAGCTGATACGGGATTCCAATAGCGTTGAGACCAGAATAGGCGGAATATGCTGAGGCATTGTCTCGTGCGAAGACCAAGATGGTCGATTTGACGGTCGTTAAACCTGTGGAAACTGGTGCCGCGATGATGGTTGTTGAGACAGACGGGTGAACGAGTATAGCAGAACTCGATACGGAGCTAGGTAATGGCGGAGGAGCAATAATGAAGCTGCTTGAAAGTATGGTTGCCACGGGAAGTAAAGTGCTGCTGATCTTTGGAACAGGAACTGCTGGTGATATCGTCTGGACCGGAAGAGGTGGGAGCAAAGAGCTGCTTGACGATATATGAACCACAGAAACCAGCGAAGGAGTCTCTTTTGAACTTGGAGGGGGCGGTGGAGCGACAAGGGAACTGCTCAGCGGCAGCGGTACCACAGTCACCACGGAGGTGCTTATCTTGGGAGGAGAAGCAACTACTACAGAGATACTCGAATATGGCACAGTGGCTATTGATGCTATCGATCCGCGAAAAATAGTTCCAACATCGGTCTTCGCTGGTACAGGATCCGATTGCTGAGGCGGCGAATTTCTCCAAGGAGGACCTCCAATATCGACTCCTGTGGTATTCGAGAAGATAATCTTACCATCGACTTCGACAGGTACTGGGGCGACGATTGGTGCTGCCTGTCTTATAGCGGTCTGTGAAATTGTCCCGACCCTCTCATCGTGAGTGTCGACATGCCTAGGTGCTGCATCCACAGTCAAAATTGCCGATACCAAAAGCCATGTCCTAATAATGGCATTGGTACGCATGGATGATATCATGATGACAATAAGAGCAATATTCTGTTCAGAAGGGAGTACTCTGCGGACTTGAGAGGGCGATCCTCCCCGGGTAACGGGGTCGGCATATGATTTGTAGCAGAGGGTAATACAAGACCACGTCAGGTTACACGCGGTGGCCAAAGCAGAGGTGCACGTCGATAGCACTCCTCAATTAAGTCCTCCAACGGGAAGAGTTGAAATGGGCATCCTCGCACTTCGGTGTAGGTCACATGGAGGAAAACAAACGGAAAGCATGTCACCGAAGTAGCCACAGACATCATGCCAAGAAGGAGGAATCAGACATGTGGGACGTGGCGAAATGACATGATTCGAGGGTATTTGATGACTTTCCTGGTCTTAGTGTGGTCACTGCTCCCTGCTGTATTTCAGCTTGCCTACCCTCATGAGAGCGAGCAAGCTTGAATCATTGGCTACAGGAAGCAGTAAAGACCCACTAAACCCTAAGTCACGTCTTTTTTTGGAGCTTACAGCTGTGCGTACACTGTTGAGGATGAAATAGTTTAGGCGGAGGTCCGTACACCGTGCAGTAAAGTGCACTTTGTGTTGCATGGAATGATGATCTGAGGCGTGCGTGGAAGTTGAGATGACATGCCGCCGCACCCGAGTGGCTGGTTCAAGAAAAAACGTGCGAACACACTATAAGACTAGAAATATTGCAAAAGACGGTTGAAGATTTAATCTGCTGCTAAAGTGCTTCGTCTGGATGATATTGGCAAAAGCCCGGCAAGAACATGTTCAGATCCTACCAAGAGCCCGGCTTGGCTCGGCACGTGGATAGATAGCCTGAGCTAAACCAATTTTCAAGTCTTGTTTTCGCGATTTGTGATGACAGATGCACGATGCTCAGGTACCAGCAGTGTCAGGTGTCATGCTTACCAGGATATCGGGTCGACTAAACCCCCAGTCCTTGAGGCGATCACTTCGAGGATGACCCAAGTCATGGCATCGAGCTCGCATAATTGAGAACGACGAGACAGTAGTAGTATTGATTTAAAATGTGCAAAGCAAATGTTCCTGAAGACAGAAATGTTCTAGATGATTCTTGGAATGAGAAAATTCTCGGGTTGTCGGTCTTGGCCGCCTGTTGTAAACGCCACCAAGAAGGCGTCGCCAGCAGCCACGGCTCACGAGTGTCCCGTTATTTGATGAGTTTACCAGAGAGGTCCAAATGGTGTGCAACCCCGCTTTATCCCCAGAAAGCTTCTGTACCTTGCTTTCCCAAGTCCACCGAGGTGGCCAAGCCTAAATAGTTTAGCCTTGTCGGCTTCAACCACCTGGCTGGTAAAAGTGGCGATATTGAGGCGGCTTCTAGAAGAAAAGGCATGGTGTCATCTGAAGTTCGAATTTTGAACGCTGTGTATAGGGAAGGAAGCTGGTGTGGCAGAACTGCGATATGTCCACGTGACTACCACACTGTGAGTGCTCAATAAACTTTTAGGCTGTCTTTACACTCCCCCTCGAGTTTCCAATAGCGACATCATATCGATGGTGGAAGGAATCCGTCATAATAGGTCGGGTTGATATTGAAGAGCAATAGATCAAAAGGCTGTTCATTAAAGCGACGGCATCAAGCTGAAAACAATGATACAAAGACATGAACTTATGAGTGCAGAGTGAAATGTGGCACTCGCCAATGATTGGTAAATAACTGGTCTCCGCATCCGGCGAGAAGCTATTCAACAGATTTGTGGGCCACAAAATGAAGAACTTTTTCATGCCAAGTCGTCGACCCCCCCCCTGCGCCTCCTAGCCATTCGTTATAGTCAATAATCGTGAAGGACATCCATCTGCACCAAGGGCTCATAAAGTATACTTAAACCTCTCCTGCCCCTCCAGCACGCTACCCTTTCGATTCACCACCGAAAACGTCCACATCAAGATCCTTACACAAGCATCATCAGCACCATTTAACCCATCCGGAAGAGGAACCAGGTACTCACAAAACAACAACAACAATCCCGCCATTCATTCCCATCGTCACTAAGATCCCCAACCTATATCCTGGCGCATCCTGATCCCTAAACACCGTACTCCCCACAATGCCACCGAACCCGGCAGCACCGACCAAACTCGCACTACAAAACGCCCTCTTCCACTGCCCGCGGATATTATTGGCTTGATATGTTATTATGGCCGGAACATTCGCATTCCCACTAATCGTCGCCAGAAACACCCCGAAATACCGCACTCTACTATCTTCCACGAACGCTAGTAGAGGGAGACCAATGAGGCCTAAGCAAGCATTGAAGATGATAATGGGACCGCGGATACGATGATGGTCAGCGAAGACAGCGGAGAAGTACATGACAAGCGCAGCAGCGACATAGGGTGGTGCGGTCAGGCATTGGGTTTTCAGGAGGGAGAAGTGCAGGGAATTGTGTAGGATTGAGGGGAGGAAGAACGCGATTGCGTAGGTGTTTGTTGCGGCGAAGCAGGCGAGGAGGGCGTAGGCCCAGATTTTGGGATCGCAGGCGTGGGAGAGGTAGGTGGTGAGTGTGAAGGGAGTGGGGATGGCGTCGTCGCGGTCGGCGGCAATGCGGGAGACGACGAATGCGGATTCGTGGGGGCTGAGGAAGTGGAATGATTTGCTGCTTGCCTCGGGGAAGTCGACGATTAGGAGGGCGCCGAGGATGCCCAAGAGGATGGTTAGGAGGCCTTCCATCTGGGAGTGTGAATGAAAGTTTGGGTATAGGAGGGATCAGACGTACGACGAATATCCAGCGCCAGCCGGAGAGATGTCCTAGACCACCCATTTCGATGAGACCGTAGGCTAGGATGCCGGAAAGACCGTTTGCCATGCTGCCGATGAGGAAGAAGACAGCGTTGCGTTTCTGTAGCTCATAGCGGGTGTACCATGTTGAGAGTAAGTATGCACATCCTGGGAAGTATCCTGCTTCGAAAACACCAAGGATGACTCGAAGACCAAGCATTTGGTCCCATCTCTGGACAAAACCGAACCCCTCAGACTTGTCAGAAAGCTCGAAGAGAGGAAACTGTGAGTTGACATACGATAATAGAAACACCCCAAAGGATAGTTATACCAGACAGAAAGCGCCGTGGACCGATTTTGCGGATAACGACGGTGGCGGGAGGTTGAAGCACGACGTAGGGTATGAAGAAGACTAGCACGATTAAATTGTATCTCGCGCCAACGAGGTTGAGATCTGTTGTCATTCTGGGATGCCATCAGCCAAAATTCGGGATTGGGAAGGTCGCATATCTGACCCAGCAATCTTGGCGATGCCAACATTAGTCCTGTCCATCAGACTGCACATATATAGAAGGCCGAGTATCGTGACTAGTCGTCGATCAACCCTGCGCATGATCTTCTTTTGCTCTTCGGGTGTATATTCTTGGATGCTGGCATCGATAGGGACATCAGCTGAGGTTTGATCGATATGCTCGGCATTGGGCTTCTCCTCAATGGAATTGGAATCCATGTTGATCGATAGAGCTGAGACTTGTAAACACACGAAGGAGAGAGACGAACAACATATAGAAATCTAAGGAAAGGAGTTGCATGGATACTTAGAGGCGTATCTCCTGTCTTATGCTCGTCAATCGCTGTAGCTGATGTTGCGCAAGCGCAGTACAAGGCCAATCGAAGATCTGATACCCATATGCAGTGCCGACAGATACGAAGGTGTGCGAAGTGACACTTGACAACTCAGCTTGCCACACCTTGCAAGGCTGCACAAGATAGGAACAGGAAACACGGCTGCCGCTGAAGAAAATGCACTGTGGGACTTTCTCACAAGATGCTTACATCAAGTATGATGAGCGGAAGGATAGCTCGGGAGCACTAACCCAACGGACAAGAGCGCTGGGCTCTGCCATATGGCGGATAACAAATGAACAGAAGAAAATTAAGAACATGAAACGCAACGTCTAAACAGACGAGGACCGACAAATGCTTGACAAGGAGATCTGAATTCTCATAAGTCTTTCTTCAATTCGAGTTGGGTATCTTGTATTCCAAACTCCCTCAAATGCTCACATGTAACGCCGATTTAGATGCAACCAACCCTCTAGCCCGGCCCATGCAATTCATAATGCTGCGTCCTTCTTTTTCGCCAAACGTTCCCTTCTTCTCTCCTTAAATTCGCGTCGAAGCTCAAACCCAACTTCCACAGCAATCAAGATGATAATGATCCACTCTAGATGAATGCTATGTTTCTCACTCATAGTTTGCCGAAGGATGCTTGCGATCTCCTGTGCGTAATCCATCTTCTCATTCAATGTCTTGATTCGAACGCCTACATCGAGGGCTCTCCCAACTTGATCATAACATCCTTCCAGTCCCAGTTCGTGTCTGCTATCCCAGAAAAGGTCAGGTAAGGAATCAGTGAGCTCGGAGTAGTGGTTCAATTGCGCTCTGAGCTCCAACAGCTCGCCAGTCTTCTGCATCATGAATCGTCGGTTGAATGGCAGTTTGGTTCCTCGTGACAGTAGTGTTGGGATCGTTCTCGTAGACTCAAAATATTTCCCTAGCATTGTTTCTAGCACAGCAAGCTTCGTCGATCGTGCGAGACCAGACGAAAAGGCAATTTTGGCAAGAGTGGTATCGACTCGAGGACTGGAGGATGATTAATACTAGCGAGATTAGGAATTGCTCCAACTTACATACCTGGCATGCTCTTCTGTCTGCACAAAAGACTTGGTCCCCAGCGTAATCACATCTCCCTTGATGTTGCTGCTTTCCCGTTTGGGGTCTTCCGCATACTCCAGATCTTCCATTTCCAGCTGATCCATGTGGGGACTAATTGCAGCTGGAAGGAGAGTCTTCGTAGCTAAATCCGACACAACATCTTCTGGCAATGACCAAGCTACTAGGGAGCCAGACGGGAAGACGAAAATATCTCCATTGTTCACTCCTCGGGTATGTATAACCTGATCTGCATCGAAGCTAGTCTCGTCGGGGTCGATTGGGAAGCCATGGGACCGCAAGATTCGCACAACTGCATTCATGTCGAATTGGTCCGCCACGGATACGGCGGTGACTGTATTGGTGCCCTTGCCATCTGCTATGGACTCTCTCCGTCGAAGAGTGTTCTCTCTCGACCTCTGCGCCTCTACTGCTACTCTCCGCAACGAAGTCTTCCCAGCCGGCGGCCGGACTGGCTTTCGTTTCTGCGTAGGCAGGAAGTCCTTCGCTTTGTCTATATTTCCAGCAAGTTCCTGTTGTAGGACTGCATTTGACGAAAAGAAGTTCCGCTTTCGAGGTGCTTGTCCTGCTGCCGTTGCATGGAGAAATCGGAGGGGCTGTGGTCGTGTATGGCCATCAGTAAGGATTCGCCGGATCGTAGGGCACGAGAGCTGTCGACTGAAGCTCTGCATAGTGTGCAAACTGCCCCAGAAGAGATCTTAGGACTTTGAGATGCATTTGTTGTTGGTGGAGAGATTCCTCCGCAGAGAAAATAAAGTTGCAGAAAATCATAAGATGCCAGCCGCGATCTCCAGAGCTCGCCTCGGCTGCAGTAACCTTCCCTGCAGCTCGAGCTGTGCCTGGACCTCATTGACGTCGTCGCAACACCCGCCCCAGCCAACAACACCAAATGTGATCAAGAGAGTGCGTCGACATGGTTGAAGCGTCCGACGATCAGGGCGACACGAAGGACGCGAAGGGGAAACAGCCGGAACGCGATGGGGACGATACGGCAGAGGATGAGGAGACAGTTGACGAGAGTGACGTTGAGGAAGAAGACGACGATGACGAGGGAGAGGAC
>Ga0302140_10006728_pt1 | contig 14414 bp, 13 predicted proteins | sample I_Bog_E1_1_FD_202095 | JGI IMG/M metagenome (GOLD analysis project Ga0302140, IMG submission 202095) | Peat permafrost microbial communities from Stordalen Mire near Abisko, Sweden - I_Bog_E1_1 | ecosystem: Environmental > Terrestrial > Soil > Wetlands > Peat | place: Sweden: Abisko, Stordalen...
TCAGCCCAACGCTCATGGCAAACCCGCTACCGACCCGGACTGCGGCTTGCGATTCAATCTGTCCAACTCCCTTGGGTTGGTGGTCTGTCTCATCGGAACCGGATCGGACGTGGGCGTGGACGTGGAGCCCTGCGAACGAGCGCAAAAAATTGCCGATCTTGCACCGGAAGTGTTTTCTCCGCTAGAACTGGCCCAGCTTGAGGCATTGCCTATCGATGAGAAACTGAATCGCGCCCTGTCGTTGTGGACGCTGAAGGAGGCTTATATCAAAGCCAGAGGAATGGGGCTGTCGCTGCAATTGAGCAAGTTCTCTTTTGCATTTGGCGGAGCTGATGGAGTTCGCCTGGAACTGGACGCCAGCTTGTGCGATGAGCCCGGGCGGAAGTGGCGCTATTGCCTGCATGACCACGCCGGGCACCGGATCGCCCTGATGGCGGACCGGCAAGACGTTCCTGACCTTGAACTATGGGAATTTCGACCTTTGCCGGCGTCCGCTCGGCGGCTGCCGGAAACTCGTAATCCATGGTTTCCGGCCCCGTAGCGAGCCGCTTCGAATTCCAGATAACTATCTCCACTGTTCTTGCGGCAGCATATTATTCTGGACTTTCAGGCTTCGATACCCCACATGTCTCAGACTCCGCACTTCGACAAGATCCGGCGCCGCCGTATGCGCTTAGCTGAACGCAAACTCCGCGAGGCGCAGCGTCAGTTGGCGCGCGCTGAGCGCTCCATCCAATACTGGACCAGAATTGTGGCAGACCTGAAGTATGAGAGAGTTCTGGCTGTTCAACCGCCGCTTTGGCCTTTAGAGGACACGAAAGAGGAAAAGTGAATCGGCGCGGGCGACGACCATCGCCAACTCTAGTTCGTTGTTAGGCCTCGCCGTTACTTTGGAGCTTCAGAGCCGGCTTTCTTCTGTGCCGCCCAGCGCTTCTTAACAGCGTCGGCGATGCGCTTGCGCCCTTCAGGCGAAAGGTTCCTCTTCTTCTTGGCAGGCTTGGCCGCCGCGGGTACAACTACGGCTGCCTTCTTCGGAGCCGCCAAAATCTTCCTTGGCCTGCCGACTTTCTTCTTGGCCACTGGCGCTACGTCACCGCTCAACAGTGCGCGTGCTTGATGCAACTTCAACAGGTCGTGATCGATGCTTGCCAGAATATCTGCAATTGCCATGTCCTATTCTCCCGGGTAGATGCTCTTGGACGGTACTGCTGTGCGAAACCGAGTCACAATGTCGCGCTGGATCGATTAACTTGCCTCAACCTACAATACTCGAACGATGGCCCTTTTTCAAAACAGCGCAACAGCGGTCCCGCCTGCGGACGCGCACCTTGCATTGCGTGTTTCTCAACGGCAAGCCAGGGAAGAAGGAAGCTGAAACAGTATCTGGCTTTTCGGCGGCTGATCCGAGAGTGCACAGTTCAGGGTCCAAAAGCCCAGCAGTTCCAGCGTGCAAGAAGAATGTGCTGCTGTAAGGTTGGTTGATGCTTAACAAAATATGGTAGGCACGACTGGACTCGAACCAGCGACCTCTTCCGTGTCAAGGAAGCGCTCTAACCAACTGAGCTACGCGCCTGCAATGCAATATCAGGTAGTTTAACAGGATCGGGGCGGCGGGGAAAGTTGGGGGTGTCGCCAACCCGTCTCATCATGTACCATCGTTGACGAACGGCGAGGCTCTCTTCGCTGGGGAAGTGCATTCGCTTGAATCCTACAGGGATCGCTCAAGTCTGGTGCTTGCAATAACCTGCCATGGAAGACGCTTCGAGCACACGGTTGAACCCAATCCGCACCGCTCCAAACCTGCTTACGCTGTTGCGCATCTGCCTGGCGCCATTTCTCGTGGCCGCTATCCTCGAAGGACACTACGCAGTGAGCTTTGGCCTGTTTGTGGCGGCCGGATTGACCGATGCGCTGGATGGCACACTGGCCCGCGTGCTGAAGCAGCGCTCGCGACTAGGCGAATACCTCGATCCCGTGGCTGACAAGTTGCTGCTGAGCACGCTGTTCCTGGTGCTCACCCACATGGGGCTCATTCCGGCCAGAGTAACCGTAATGGTATTCGGCCGCGATGTGGGCATTCTGGTGGTTGCCGCCATTCTGTATGCGGCGGTCGGACGCCGGGAGTTTAATCCAAGCATCTTTGGCAAAGCCAATACCGCCATACAGATTGCCGCGGTTGCCGCCGTGCTGCTGCATCAACTCACTGCGGTGCATTGGGTCGCGGAGATACGCATGCTGGCGCTGAATGCCACGATGGTGCTTACCGTGGTATCGGGCTTTCATTACGCGTGGACAGCGTCGCGCCGCATGGCTGCTCCCGCGGCCAACGGGTCCGGCGTCAGGTGATTCGGTCTCAAAGGTCGCTTGCAGCGTCCTCTGTTTCGACGGATTCTTCAATCTCCATGTCCCGGAACTCCTCGGAGTCGAAGACCTCGCCACACTCCAGGCACTCGACAAACTCTATGTCGTCGTGCCGGGAAACGATACGTACCCTCGGATGCTTGCAGATGGTTGCCATCGCTCGTGTTTCGGTTGGATAAACTGCTCTTTCCGCCAGATTGTAGCGATCTTTTCCATAATTTGAAACGGATATTTGTTGAATCTTTCGATCGCGCTTCAGATTTTTTCCTCAGGGTCCTGAAGGCGGTTCCCAAGTGGACTTGAAATCCCGACGGAATCGGTCGTATACTGAATGAGGACCGAAGAAGTCGGATATTCAATGCTCAAGCTGACAAAAAAAGCGGACTACGGGTTGATGGCGCTCAAGTACCTCGCCGAGCACCCGGAGACGACCGCGCTCAGCGCCAAGGATGTCGCCGACGCCTATGGCATTCCAGCGCAGTTGCTGGCCAAGATTTTGCAATTGCTCACAAAGAACGGTTTGCTGCGTTCGCACGCCGGCATGAACGGTGGCTACTCTCTGGCGCGGGATGCGCGCAAGATTTCGGCCTACGAAGTAATTCTCGCCATCGACGGGCCGTTTTTCATTACATCCTGCACCAAGGGCACAAAATCCTGCGAGTTGACGCCGAGCTGCACCATCAAGGAACCTCTGGCGCGAGTGAACGATACCATCGCCGGAGTACTGAAAAGCATCAGCATTCAAGATTTGGCGGAGCACGAACAACCGGCGGCCCGCGCGCACGGCGCTCGAGTTCACGCGTCGCAAGGATTGGTTGCATTGACGTTGTAAGGAGCGGAGTTAGCAGGAAAGACTAGCGCCGCTAACTACGCTAACACCGCTAACGAATGGATGGAGACCTGAATGAGTACCGTTGCAAGCAATGTGGAAGTGCCGGCAGGCTTGAGTCTGCCGATATACATGGACAACCATGCTACCAGCCCGCTTGATCCGCGGGTTCTGGAAGCCATGCTGCCTTATTTCACCACCAAGTTCGGGAACGCGGCCAGCCGTAACCACTCCTTTGGCTGGGAAGCCGAGCAGGCCGTCGAGACCGCGCGTGAACAGATTGCCAAGCTGATCGGCGCCACCGCCAAGGAGATCATCTTCACTTCCGGCGCCACCGAATCGAACAATCTTGCCATCAAGGGCATCGCGGAGATGTATCGCGAGCGCGGCAACCACATCATCACCCAGGTAACCGAGCACAAGGCGGTTTTGGACACCTGCAAGCGGCTCGAAAAGTACGGCTATCGCGTGACTTATCTTCCCGTCAAGGCAGACGGGCTCATCGATCTCGACGACCTGAAACGGGCCATAGACGACAAGACCATCCTGATCTCGATCATGGCAGCCAACAACGAGATCGGCGTGCTGCAGCCTATTCGTGAAATCGGCAAGCTATGTCATGAAAAGGGCGTCATCTTCCACACCGATGCGGTGCAGGCGGTGGGCAAAGTCCCGGTCAACGTCATCGCGGACAACATCGACGTGCTTTCGCTTTCGGGACACAAGATCTACGGACCCAAGGGAGTGGGCGCGCTCTACGTTCGCCGGCGCAACCCCCGAGTGCAGATCGCGGCTCAGATCGACGGCGGCGGCCACGAACGCGGCATGCGGTCCGGCACCTTGAATGTGCCCGGCATTGTGGGCCTTGGCAAAGCGTGCGAAATCGCCCGCGAAGAGATGGATACAGAAGCAGCCTACTTGCGCGGCTTGCGCGATCGGCTGAAGGCCAAGCTCGAGTCCGAACTCGACTACATCCATGTGAACGGCTCGTGGGAGCACAGGCTGCCGGGCAACCTGAACATGAGCTTCGTGTATGTCGAGGGCGAGTCCCTGCTGATGGGCATCAACGACGTAGCGGTCTCAAGCGGTTCGGCCTGCACCTCGGCCACACTTGAGCCGTCTTATGTACTGAAGGCGCTGGGACTCGGCGACGATGTGGCGCACAGTTCAATTCGTTTCGGTTTGGGCCGCTTCAACACCCAGGCCGAAGTGGACTACGTGGCCGACAAGGTCATCGACATCGTGAAAAAGCTTCGTGAGCTTTCGCCGCTTTACGAGATGGTGAAAGAAGGCATCGACCTTACCAAGATTCAATGGGCGGCGCATTAAAGAACAATGGTTAGTGATTAGTGATCGGTCGTGACAACCGATCGACCAGAAACTAACCACTAATCACTAACCACTAACCACCAGTCACTAATCACTTTTAAGCGGCTTCCCCGCAGAGGAGACAGACCATGGCATACAGCGATCAGGTAATCGACCACTACAACAACCCCCGCAACGTGGGCACGCTTGACAAGGCCTCGACGGAAGTCGGCACAGGCTTGGTGGGCGCGCCGGAGTGCGGCGATGTCATGCGGCTCCAAATCCGCGTCAATCCGGAGACGCAGGTTATCGAAGAGGCCAAGTTCAAGACCTTTGGCTGCGGCTCCGCCATCGCCAGCTCGTCGCTGGCAACCGAGTGGATCAAGGGGCGCACGGTCAACGACGCCCTGGCCATCAAGAACACCGACATTGTGAAGGAACTGTCGCTGCCGCCAGTGAAGATTCACTGCTCGGTGCTGGCCGAAGATGCCATTCGCGCGGCAATCGGCGACTGGAAGAAGAAGAACGGCGTTGCAGCAACAGAGATGGCTGCCGGCGCAACAACGGCAGCACACTAAGTGGCTTCCCCTTCCTGCCGGGTGGCGTGGCTCAGCCGCGCCGCCTGGAACGCTGGAAATTCGGGAGCGAAAAGGTAATCATGTCGAACATGGTGACAATCGAATCGAAGCCCGCCGAAGGCGCGTTTGCGGTTCCTGCGCAGCCGGCGCCCGCCGCAGGCGGAGTTGGCCCCACCGCAGGTGGCTTGCAGGTTACTGACCGCGCCATCAAGCGCATTCGGATCGCAATGGCGAAGGAGGGCGTGTCGCCGGAAGAGGGCGGATTGCGGCTTGGCGTGATGGGCGGCGGCTGCTCCGGGCTTTCCTATTCCATCAAGTTCGATTCCCGCCCGCGCGAGCGGGATCGCATCTACAACTTTGACGGCGTGCGAGTCTTCGTCGATCCCAAATCGTTCCTCTACCTGCATGGCATGCAGTTGGACTACGAAGAGACGCTGATGCGGCAGGGTTTCAATTTCATCAACCCGAACTCCACGCGCTCCTGCGGCTGCGGTTCGTCGTTCTCGTCCTAGGGATCGTTTCGCCAGAGTTCCATTATGCTCAAAGTCATCGATACCGCGGTTCCAATTGCGTGTTGGTCCTGTTCCATCGGGCACAACGACTCCACGCTGTTTTGCCCGCACTGCAGCAAGATTCAGCCTCCACCCGGAGGCGATTATTTTCAGGTGTTTGGTTTAGAGCGCGCGTTCCAAGTCGATCTTGCGGCGCTCGAGCATGAGTTTCATCGCCTCAGCCGCAAGGTGCATCCCGACCGATTTGCCCGCGCCGGCGAGATTGAGCGGCAATGGAGCCTAGCCGACACCGCCCTGCTGAATGACGCCTATCGCACGCTGAAAGAGCCCCTGAACCGTACCGAGTATCTGCTGAAGCTTGAAGGCGCTGAGATTGGCGAGGAGCATGCGGGCAAGGATCGCAAAGGCCAAAAGGATCCGTCGCGTGTTCCCGCCGATCTGCTGGAAGAAGTCTTCGAATTGAACATGCAATTGGAAGAGATGCGCATGGCCCGCAAGATGGGCGCGACGGACCCGGATTTGCAGGCAAGCCTGGAACAGGCGAAGAGAAAATTCGACGGCCTGCTGGTTGAGGTGGACCAGAGCCTGCGCCGTCAATGGCAAGTGTGGGACGAGGGTGACGCGGCCGCCCGGCATTCGGTGCAGAAGACCATGGTGGCCCTCCTGGACCGGAGACGCTACCTTAACAATCTTGTGCGCGACGTTACCGAAACTCTGGGAGCTTAGAAGACAAGCATGGCGGAATCGACCTTGAATGGCCGCGTTGTTGGAATTGATCTGGGGACCACCAATTCCCTGGTCGCCTATATGCAGGGCGACACGCCGGTTGTGATTCCGGGCGTGGACGGCTTGAATCTTGTGCCGTCGGTGGTGGCGCTCGATCCCATTCCAGTGGAAGGCGGAAGGCCCTCGGTGACCGTTGGCAATACCGCGCGCAAGGCGCTCATCGAGACTCCTGAGCGGGTGATCTATTCCGTCAAGCGACTGATGGGCCGCGGCCTTGAGGAGATTCAGGACGAACTCAAGCTGTTTCCATTCCGCCTTGCCGACGACGTGGAGGCGGGTGAAGTGCCGCGCATCCGGCTCGGGGAAATGAAGTTCACCCCGCCGGAGATTTCGGCTTACATTCTTCGCCAACTCAAGCGCAATGCCGAGCGTTTCTTTGGCTCGCCGGTTACACAGGCCGTCATCACCGTTCCTGCCTACTTCAACGATGCGCAGCGTCAGGCCACCAAGGACGCGGGCCGCATGGCCGGCCTCGAAGTCTTGCGCCTGGTGAACGAACCCACCGCGGCAGCGCTGGCCTATGGCCTCGATCGCGCCAAGGTGGGCACCATCGCGGTATACGATCTGGGCGGCGGCACCTTCGACATCTCCATTCTCAAGCTGCGCGACGGCATCTTCGAAGTCCAGTCCACCAACGGCGACACGCACCTGGGCGGCGACGACATTGACAACCTGCTTCTCACCATCGGATTGGATGAGATTCACGCCGAGCACGGTGTAGACCTGCGCCGGCATCCCGCCGCGGTGCAGGCGTTGCGCAAGGCGGCTATCGACGCCAAAATCGCTCTGTCTACACAGCAGGAAGCGTACTTCGACATCGAATTGCCAAACGGCGATCGCTACCAGAGGGAGATTTCGCGCGCGGGATTCGAGTTGCTGATCGAGCCGGTGCTCGAGCGCACCGCCGGCCCCTGCAAACAGGCTCTTGCCGACGCTGGCATCACGCCCCAACAAATCGACGAGGTTGTGCTGGTGGGCGGATCCACTCGCATTCCCGCAGTCCGCCAACTGGTGGATGATCTCTTTCATCTCGCTGCCCGCGGCAAGAAGCCGCAAATCGAGCTCAATCCCGACGAAGTGGTGGCGCTGGGCGCGGCGGTGCAGGCAGACATTCTGGCCGGCGCATCGAAGTCCACCGAGGAGATGCTGCTGCTGGATGTAACTCCGCTTTCGCTCGGCATCGAGGCTCTGGGCGGGACTGTTGCGCGGATTATTCAGCGCAACTCCACCATTCCGGCCTCGGCCACGGAGCACTTTACCACCGGAGTGGAAGGCCAGACCAACGTGGCGATTCATGTGGTGCAGGGTGAGCGGGAACTGGCAAAAGACTGCCGCTCGCTGGCGCGTTTCGATCTGCGCGGTATTCCACCCATGAGCGCCGGACTGCCGCGCATCGAAGTTCGCTTTCTTATCGACGCGGACGGCATTCTTCAGGTGACGGCGCGCGAGCAGCGCAGCGGGCAGCAGGCCAACATCGAGGTAAAGCCGACGTATGGGCTGACCGACGAGCAGGTTGAGAGCATGATTCTGGATTCGTTCGATAACGCCGAGGAAGACTTTGCCGCACGTCTGCTGATTGAGGCGCGCAATGAGGCGGAAACCATCCTGGCCGCTGTCGATCGCGCTCCTGAGAATCCTGCCTGGGAGCGCTTGTCGGGCGAGGAGCAGGCGGCCATAGCCTCGGCCCGTGACCGACTGGCTGCCGTCAACCTCGGCGAGAACCTATCGGCAATCCGCGAAGCAACGCTGGCGCTGGACCATGCTACGCGGCGATTTGCCGAATTGATGATGGATGCCGCGGTAACCACCGCCATTCGTGGCAAGACCATGGACGCAGCGGGGGAAGACATGGGCCATGAGGTTACCGCGCCCCACCCCATGGCCGCGGCTGAATTCAAGTGAAAGCGGAGTCAGCGGTGTTTGCGGAGCTAGAGGAGTTAACGAGTCGGCGTGAAGGAGACGCAATCAATGAGTGAAGGAACAGAGAAGAACATCCCCGCCGACAAGCTGGTCCGCGTCACGTTTCAGCCCGAAGGCAAGACCGTTGAATTCGAGTACGGCGCCATGCCCTACGAGCATCACGGCAAGCCCATGTCGTTCCTCGATGTGGCCGAGAACTTCGACATCTTTCTCGATCACGCCTGCGGCGGTGTCTGCGCCTGCACCACCTGCCACCTGTGGATCAAGGATCAAAGTGGCATCAGCGAGGCAGACGACGATGAGATCGACCGCATGGACATGGCCGCCGACCAGCAGTTGAATTCACGCCTGGGCTGCCAGGCCGTCATCACCCGCCCCGGAGATTACGTCGTCGAGATTCCCAAGTGGAACCGAAACTACGTCTCCGAGGGCAAGCCCCTCACCCTGGCGGAAAGCAAGTAAGCAATGGAGCGGCCTGACTCGCGCCAGCGAGTTACGTCTTCAATGAACACTGTGCCGGACGCGCCACAAATGCTCCGTGCCCCATCCATTCGCTTTTTTCTGGCGATGGGTGGGAAGCCACAAAGCTCCACCGCCCGATTCTTGGTCCGCCTTCTCCCATGACGCAATCCCTCGCTACCGCCCGTCTCCAGCTTCGGCGCTGGCGCTCCTCTGACAGTCAGCCGTTTCGGGCGATGAACGCCGACCCGCGCGTCATGGAGTTTATGCCCGGCCTGCTTTCGCCACGCGAGTCCGACGACCTGATTGCCCGCATAGAGCAGCACCTCGAGCGTCACGGCTTCGGCCTGTTTGCCGCCGAGCTTCTTCAGGAGAAGACGTTCATCGGCTTCATCGGCCTCTCCGTCCCAGCGTTCGACGCGCCGTTCACGCCCGCGGTGGAGATTGGCTGGCGCCTCGCGTTCGACCAATGGGGGCACGGCCTGGCCACTGAAGCAGCCCGCGCGGTTGTCCGCCACGCCTTTCAGTCCGCTGGACTCGACAGCCTGGTCTCGTTCACAGTTCCCAAAAATCTGCGCTCTCGCCGCGTGATGGAAAACATCGGAATGATCCACGATCCAGCCGCGGATTTCGATCACCCGCGATTGCCCCAGGAACATCCCTTGCGCCGTCAGGTCCTCTATCGAATTCAGAGGCAAACAGGCTCTGTTTGAAATTGAAGTATCGACCCCCTTGCTGGTAATTCACATTAGGAGTGAGATGCCGTCTTCTGGCGCCATAATTCCAGGTGTGCGACGCCGTTTGGTGCATAACATCTCGTATCGATCCTTCAAGTTGCAATGTCGTGGACTGCCGTCTCAACCGATTTCTGATTTTAACGGCCGTCGTGGTGGTAGTGGTGATGGTGATGGTGACGGTGGTGTACAACAACAACCACCTGCGCCTGCGCCGCATAAGGTAGTGCGAAGCAGAAGAGTAGAGCCGTTCCCAGCAGAAACTTTTTCATATCCTGATGATGGGGCTTTCGGCTTTGATAAGCAGAGCTACATTGACCTGCCCGAAAAGGTGGTAATTGGCGTTGATTGCCATAATCCCGGATCGGGAGTCGGCGTTGCTGTCTCGACGCTTGGGCCCCCGGGATGGCGTCCACCATAAACCTGACGCGATGCCGGCTTTGCAGCGTGTGTGCTAAGCTTCGCCTGACCCCACGGAGGAAGAATGCAAAAGATCGTTATGACCTTTAACCCAGTGGACGCAACCGGAAAGCCCGATGGCTCAAACTTGGATGTCGAGTTTGCCGTCGATGCGACAGCCACACCAAAGAATTCCGTAACCAGGTTCAAGCTGACTTCGAGTGCCTCGCCACAGGGGACTGTGCCGTTGGAGTTCAGACTCGTGTGGAACGACGCTCAGGAGCTTGAGCAGACGATCAACACGATATTGAGTAATAATCCAGTCCCCTAACTGGTGGTGGTTCGGGTTTTTGCGGAATTCGACCGTATATCGAAGCCGGCCCGCTTCTTGATTCAGAAGCCGGCCGGCTTTCTTTCGGCTTTGGGGTGGCTATTTGCGCTAAGCTTTGGCCGAAGTCAAGGCCCCCAAATCGGCTGCCAGCTTTTCTGTCGAGAAGGCTTCAATCAGGTCGCCTTGCTTCAAATCGCTGAATCCACTCAGACCGATTCCGCATTCCATGCCGTTGGTCACTTCGCGAACGTCATCCTTGACGCGCTTGAGCGAGTTGATCTTGCCCTTGAAAACCTGCTCGCCGTCGCGCATTACCTTCACCTCGACATCGCGGCGAATGACGCCGTCCTGCACGCGGCAGCCGGCGATAGTGCCGACCTTGGGAATGCGGAACACCTGGATGACCTCCGCCCGGCCCGCGTAGTTCTCTTTGAACGTGGGGTCTAGCAGTCCCAGCATCGCCAGCTTCATCTCGTCCTGCAACTCGTAAATGATGGAGTGGAGGCGAATCTCGATGGCTTCCTGCTGCGCCAGCTCGGCAGCCTTGCGTTCCGGGCGGACGTTGAAGCCGATGATGATGGCGTTCGAGGCCGTGGCCAGCAGCACGTCGGACTCTGTAATGGAACCGACGCCCGAGTGAATGACCTTGACCCGCACCTTCTCAGTGGACATCCGGACCAGCGAGTCGGCCAGCACTTCCACAGATCCAGTCACGTCGCCCTTGATGATCAGCGGCAGATCCTTCACGCCCGCGGTGCGAATCTGCTCGGCAAGGCCTTCCAACGAGACTCTGGAACTCTTGGCGAGTTGTGCGTCGCGCTCCTTCATCTTGCGATACTGTGCAATGCCTTTGGCCTTGTCGCGGTCGGCCACAACCAGGAACGTGTCGCCGGAATCGGGCATGGATTCCAGGCCAAGGACCTCAACAGGGGTGGATGGGCCGGCTTCTTCCAGCGGGCGTCCGCGGTCGTCGAACATGGCGCGGACCTTGCCGAAGGTGTTGCCCACAATATAGCTGTCGTTAAGGCGCAGGGTTCCGTCCTGCACCAGAACGGTAGCCACGGTCCCGCGCCCGCGATCGAGCTTGGCCTCAATAACCGAGCCGACAGCTTTGCGGCCAGGCGTAGCCTTGGGGGCCCGGATGTCGGAGACCAGGCAGATCATTTCCAGCAGCAGATCCAGGTTCAGGCGCTTCTTGGCTGAGACTTCGACGAAGACGGTGCCTTCCTGGCCGGCCCCGGCCCACTCTTCAGGAATAAGGCCGCGATCGGCAAGCTGCTTCTTTACGCGCTCCGGGTTGGCTTCGGGCTTGTCAATCTTGTTGACGGCCACGATGATGGGCACGTTGGCGGCCTTGGCGTGGTCAATGGCTTCCAGGGTCTGGGGCATGACGCCATCGTCGGCGGCAACCACGATGACCACAATGTCGGTGACCTTGGCGCCGCGGGCTCTCATGCGGGTAAAGGCCTCGTGGCCCGGGGTATCGAGGAACACAATCTCGCGACCTGAAGCCGGCGAGCCTTCCTTGGTGAACTTAACCTTGTAAGCGCCGATGTGCTGGGTAATTCCTCCAGCTTCGCCTTCCGCCACGTGGGTCTCGCGAATGGCATCGAGCAGCGAGGTTTTACCGTGATCCACGTGGCCCATCACCGTGACAACAGGGGACCGGGGCACTTCGAGCTCGCCGGTGTTTTCGGCTTCAAGAACTTCCTCAATGGCCTGGTTGGCGATCTCTTCTTCGTAACTGATGACAGTGGCTGCAGCGCCGAACTTGGCGGAAACATCTTTGACCATCTCCGCATCGAGAGACTGGTTGACGGTTACAAAGATGCCGCTCATGAGCAGAGTGGCGATCAGATCTTTGGCACGGACATCGAGCTTCTCGGCCAGATCCTTGACGCTGATGCCCTCAGTTACAGTGATCTCGCGGGTGATGGGAAGCGGCTCACCGCCGTATTGCACCCCGCCGTAGCGTGGCGGCGGAACAAAGCCCTTCATCGGGCCTTCCTTGGTTTTGGGATACTGCGGGCGGCCGCCGCGGCCACGGCTTGGCGCTGCGCGCTGTGGCCGCGGCGCCTCGCCGGACGGTGAAGCGCCGCCGGGGCCTGGACGCGGGCCGCCCATGCCACCCGGACGGGGCGGCCCGAATCCGGGAGCCCCGCCAAAGCCTGGTCGGGCGCCAAAACCGGGACGCGCGCCGGGCGCGCCAGTCGATCCGGGTCCGCCGTACCCGCCTGGGGTGGTGCGTGTGGGATGCTTTGGGCGCGGTCCGCTCGCAGGGAATTGGCCCGCAGCCGGGGGTGGTCCACCGGGGGTCCGCTGAGGATAGCTGCCTGTGGGTCCGCTGGACGGTCTGCGGTCGAAGATTGGCTTGCCGCGCTGAATGCCCGCGCCTGCGGCCTGGTTTCCGGTGCCGGGAGCCGCGGCAACGTCCGCGGGCACAATGGGAGCCTTGTATACCGGGCGTGGCCCAGTTTGGGGCATGACTACGCGCCGGGCTGGAAGCGCGATCGTGGGGGATGCCGTATGTGTATGACCTTCAGAGCGGCGATGAGCCGGTGGTGGCGCGAGCTCGGCGGAAGCCTCAGCATCGATTTCAATCGTGGGGGTTGGCGTCGGCTTCTCCGGTGGGACAGTGGGGGCCTCAGAAACATGAGTGTCTGCGGCGGAAGGCGGTTCAACCTTGGCGGGGGGCGGCCCAGCCGGTAAAGGCGACGCCGCAACCGTCTCGATCGATGCGACCGGCGTCGCCGCGGGAGGTGGAACCGCAGGCTTGACGACGGGGGCTAACCTTTCGGCTGCGCGTGAAGGGGCTTCGCGGGGTTGGTCCTCGCGAGAGGGCGGAACAGGGGCGACAACCGCTGGAGCCGCCGTTGGTTTCACCACCACGGCTGCCGGTGGCGGCGCCACAACAACAACCGGCCGCGACGGAGCTGCCGTGCCCGCGGGAGCCTTGGCAACCACCGGGCCGACAGGCGGCCGGGAGACAATAGCCGGCGGCGCAGGTGGTACGGCGACAACAATAGGAGGTGCGGATCGCGGTTGAGGAACGATTCTGCGCGGTTCAGTGCGGCCCAGGGCAGGGGTCGCAGCCGGCGGGGCGGCGACGGCTACAACGGGCGGCCGCGATGCTACGGGCCTCGCTGGCGCCGGGGGCAAATGAGCCTGGCGTGCCTCTTGTTCCTCTCGCTGCTTGTTGGCCAGAACTGCCTTCATCACATCCCCCGGCTTGGAGATGTGCGAGAGGTCGATTTTCGGCGTCATGCCCTGCTGGGCGCGCGCGCCTGCGGAACTCCCGTGGCTAGCCGGCTTGGTTCCGCGATCGAGATGAACGCGAACCTTTTCCGCCTCGTAATCTTCCAGCGAACTGGAATGGGTCTTGCCTTCAGCCAGGCCGAGTTCCGCCAATATGTCAAGAATCTGTCGGCTCTTGACTTCCATCTCGCGCGCGAGATCGTTGATTCGAACCTTACTCATCCGCCTCTTTTCAAATGTGTTACGCAAAGCACTCAGTCGCTCATAGCTACCTCGTGGCAATGGCTCTTCTTTTGAATTCCGTGGTTGCCCGGTTGACCTTCAGGGGAGCGGCGCATCTTATGCGCCTTCCTCTTTGGCCGCCTGCTCTTCCCCAATTTCGCTTGCTTCCAGTTCCGGCGCCTCATCGGCATCCGGCACGTTCTCAATTGCGTCTTCTATCGCGGGGATCGATTCCGATTCCGTCTCCGCTGCCTCTACGCCTTCCACTTCCCGCAGAACGTCGGCGGAGTTTTCAGCTTCTGCTTCAGCATCGGCTTCGACGGCCGGCGCATTGGCGGTCTCGGCTTCGCCCGCTTCGCCGGCAGCCTCTTCCACGGAGACAGTCTGGTCTTCCGCACCTTCCGCTTCGGCATGCTCGGCGTCCAGTAATGCGCCTTCCGCAGTTTCGGGCACGTGGCCTTCTTCGCCCTCTTCAAAGTGCCCGAAGTAGTGGCGAACGGCCACGCTGATTCGCTCGAGAGTCTTTTCGCCGATGCCCGGAATCTCTTCAAGCTGCTCGGGGGTCATGTCGGCAAGCCCCTCAACGGTGGTGATGCCTGCCGCGACCAGTTTCTGGATAATGCCGTCGCCCAGCTCGGTAACCTGCTCGATGGGCGTGGAGGGTCCGCCGGAGAAGGCCTGCATTTGCTGCTCGACCTCCTGCCGCTTCTCCTCTTCGCT
>Ga0302140_10006730_pt1 | contig 14407 bp, 12 predicted proteins | sample I_Bog_E1_1_FD_202095 | JGI IMG/M metagenome (GOLD analysis project Ga0302140, IMG submission 202095) | Peat permafrost microbial communities from Stordalen Mire near Abisko, Sweden - I_Bog_E1_1 | ecosystem: Environmental > Terrestrial > Soil > Wetlands > Peat | place: Sweden: Abisko, Stordalen...
GGACCTCATGCAGTTTCACGAAATCATCCGTCTTGAGGATCCCGACCGCATCTTCGCCGAGGGTGGCGCCATGGAGGCTATGATGGAGGCAAAGAAAGCGGGCAAGCTGCGTTACATCGGCTTCACTGGCCACAAGGATCCGCTCGTCCACCTGCGCATGCTGGATATCGCGCGGGACCATCAGTTCCATTTCGATGCAGTGCAGATGCCCCTGAACGTGATGGATGCGCACTTCCGCAGCTTTGAGAAAAACGTTCTGCCGGTGCTCAACCGCGAAGGCATTGCCGCGCTCGGCATGAAGGCCTTCGGCGATCACGACATTCTTGACAGCAAGACAGTGGAGCCCATCGAGTGCCTGCACTATTGCCTCAACCTGCCCGTTGCCGTTCAGATTACCGGCATCGACAGCCAGGCGGTTTTCGATCAGGCGTTTGAGGCCGTGCGCACCTTCAAGCCCATGTCGGCCACACAGGTGGCCAGCCTGCTTGAGCGCACACGCGCAGCCGCTCTCACAGGCAAATATGAGCCCTTCAAGACGTCACCCCGCAACGACGGCACCGCGCAAAACCCCAAGTGGCTGGGGTGAAGCAGGGTCGATCACCGGTGGACGTTGAACGGAAGCCTCCGGCCTGGCCATGCGTTTGATCTAATAATTCTCGCTTTGCGATCTCAACCCAAGGAGCCTTGAATGCCTCTCGTCAAAACCAAAGATGGCGTCGATATCTTCTATAAGGACTGGGGTTCAGGCCAGCCCATCGTGTTCAGCCACGGATGGCCCCTCTCCTCCGATGATTGGGACACACAGATGTTGTTCTTTTTGCAGCATGGTTATCGTGTCATCGCACATGATCGACGCGGGCACGGGCGCTCGGCCCAAGTCGGAGATGGTCATGATATGGACCACTATGCGGATGATCTGGCGGCCGTGACAGAACATCTCGACCTCAAGAATGCCATTCACGTAGGCCACTCCACCGGTGGAGGCGAAGTGGTCCGTTATCTGGCACGCCACGGAGAGAGCCGCGCGAGCAAGGCTGCGCTCCTCTGCGCGGTGCCACCCCTCATGGTCAAAACAGAGGCCAATCCGCTCGGCCTTCCTAAGGAAGTGTTTGACGGTCTGCAGGCGCAGTTGGCCGCGAGCCGCGCAAAATTTTATCGCGCCCTGCCCGAGGGGCCGTTCTACGGCTTCAACCGGCCCGGTGTTGTGTCTTCCGAGGGGATCGTTGGAAATTGGTGGCGCCAGGGCATGATCGGCGGTGCCAAGGCGCACTATGACGGCATCGTGGCCTTCTCGCAGACAGACTTCACTGAAGACCTGAAGAAGATCACCATTCCCGTCCTTGTGATGCACAGCGAAGATGACCAGATCGTACCCTATGTCGCATCCGGTCCGCTCACCGCTAAATTGTTGCAGAACGGAACCCTGAAGACCTACAAGGACTTCCCGCACGGCATGCCCACCACACATGCAGAGACGATTAATGCAGATCTCCTCGCCTTCCTTAAAAGCTAGGGAGAGTGAGTTTTCGGCTTGTGGGAATGAGGGTCGACGCGAAGCTTCAACCGGGCCCCAGAATCGAATTTCACGTCGTTCTGGATAGCGCCGCCCAGGAAAGCTCCAATGCATGGAACAATGTGGGCACGGGCCACGCTGAGCTCTGTGAGTTGAACGAAGCGGTTTGCCCCAGATCTCGTATGATCCCCATGGGCGATGGCAAGACATTGCGCGGGTTCATGCCAACACGGAGACGACCATGGCACAAGTGACGAGCTATCAATCTGACATCCGGCGACTTTTCACCGAGCGTGACATTCAGGCGATGAGTAAGGCGTTCAACCTTGCGAGCTACGACGCGGTGAAAGCACATGCGGCCATCATCTATGACCGCGTTCGCGGCATCGGCGGCGCTGTGATGCCGCCAATCCCGCCCGGCAGGTTCAGCTCCAGCCAATGACCCAGGCTAAGGACAACCTGACCACCGTTGCCATCGACGATCTAAGCTCCGTCGTCAGAATCGCCGGACTGTTGCAGTCCAACGGAAAGCAGTACACCCTGCGTGGCGAAAGAGTGACCAGTCTGGCTGATCTTCGTACAGGCCCCGCGGTCTCTATTGGAGCCTTCGATAACGCGTGGACGCTTAGGCTGACCAACCCCTTGCGCTATCACTTCTCGAACAATGCGGATTTGTCCGAGGTTCGGATAGTGGATAGCTCGGCTCCAGCGCAATCTCGCTGGGTAGCCGATCGCGCTGTGCAGGTGGCCACTAACAACTATCGCGACTACGCCATTTTGGCCCGCTTTACTGACACGAATACCGGCAAGTTGACTGTGATCGTCGCAGGGCTGGCTCGCGGAGGCACCATCACCGCAGGAGAGTTTCTCACCGACGACAACGATATGGCACAGCTCAAGCGCGCCTCTCAGGCTGCTGGCGACAAGAAGAACATGGAAGTCGTATTAAGCACCGAGATTATCGACGGCGAACCCGGCTCCCCCAAGATAGAAGCTACATATTTCTGGTAAATCCAGTGCCAGCAGAAGTGAATCGTTCCTGAATCGGTCTCTTGGCATCACTTGGCTCAGGGCGGAAAACCATCCACCCGGACCCAGAATGAGCCAGCTCACACCTACTTCCAGATTGTTGATTTAGGTGGCGTCCACAGCGCTGCCGGCGGTGAATGGGGTCTCATCGATGCGGGAACCGCGACGCGAGCCTGCAGTCCAGCGAATGTGTTGTTAAAAGGTGTCGTCGTGCGTTCGCTGCTGTCGTCACCGCATGCCAGAGAACGGAGTGTCGTTTGCCATCGCTTCGGCCGCACTGCATTCGTTTCTCTGTGACACTATTTCACTTCAGGGCTGAAGGATTAGCGCGAGCGTTGCCTTTAATCCGGCAAGCCGCCAATGCCTGACCTGCTCCCGGCCCCCAACTCGATTGCTTCCTGAACTCTCCATCCGCGCTTCCTGCACCGCCGCGAATTCAAATCGGAAGGCGCGAATTTCCTCCCTTGCCTACGATCCGCGATCGCATCGAATCCATCACATCACGCATCAGCCACAAGGCCACCCGTGGTTCCTTCTTCAGCCGGCCGACTACATACGGTAGCCATGCATGTCCGTAGGGCAGATACACGCGAACCGGCACACCGAGTTCCCGGGCAATCGGCAGCACAGCTCCAACCGGCAGGCCGTACAACAACTCCAGCTCGCAAGGTGTGCCCCGCGCCAGCAACGCAGAAAGCGCCGCCCTGACCAACTTCGGATCGTGAGTAGCCACGCTCACGTGCCGAGCGCGTCCTGCCAGTCGCTCGATCACCTTCAGAAAACCTTCGAACGGATCGACGGGCTCTGACGGGTCAACCCATTGTCCCTTCACCACTCTCACATCCAGGCCCTGCTCAATGGCCAACTCGGTATCCGCAACGCTTCGATGCCAGCGCCCTGGCAAGGTATAACTCAGCGTGCCGGAGATGGGCACCAGGTCTCGAATCAAGGACAGCGTCTGTTCCTGATCGCTCGTTGACGCCGAATCGAAGTGCATCTTCACGCCGCGTGATTTCGCTTCCTGCGAAAAATGACGAAACAGATCTGCTGAATGCTTTAGGGGCCACGGCTTCACCGATATGTAGCAGTGTGACTTCAGCTCTTCAATTCTAAGAATGATGGCATCATAGTTTGCGACGATTCCCTCGGTAGTGTCGCCTTCCCCGTCCCAGAAGCAAATGGTGCTTTTGAAACCGTGAGCCTGCAAAGTCCTGCTGGCTTTGAGCCCGTCTTCAAGGTTAGTGCCGGTGATATAAGAGCGCGCAGCCCACGCACCGGCGGTTTCCACAATTGTTCGCAATACGGCTTTCATTTGTTCCTCCGATTCGCTTTTGAGAGCGCTTTCAACCGGGAACGCAAGTTGGTGAGCGTATCAGCGACCAGCGCCCACGTGCCGTGGAAGTTGAATGGGTAGGTCTGAACCCGGATGCACTGGCGCACATTCGGACTCCAGACGTTGATCCACTCTTGCTCGGCACCCAGAAACTCATAGAACTTCAGCCCGACATTGGCTGCATGACGAATGGTTTCCATCATCAGCAGAATGCCCGGCGAGCAACGCTTGAACTCCTCCAAGTAGCCGATCTTCAAAAGCCAGAAGCCACCGTTGGCTTCCACCGCTAGCTGCGTTGCTACGGGCCGCCCATCGATGCGCATAAAGGCCAGCCTTAGCTCTTTCTTGGCTGCGGAGGCCGCGGCAAAGGCTTGATAGAAGGCGCCCATCCGGGCGTCGACATTCATTGCGGTACCCGCTCGCGCCTTCCAGCCTCCAGCTTCAACGGCATACACCTCGCTGAGCAGCGCTTCAAGTTCCGATGGGTCGGGAGTGCGGATTTCGAATGTTACCGTTCCCATCTTTTCAGCGTTCCGGCGCAAACGCCGAAGATCGGAACGGCGTCCGGAATTCAAATGTTGATCGGGATCCGCCCAGCTCTTATCGAGAGCAATCCACGGGCAACCCGTGGCCGGTCGCTTAATCACCAGCCCGCGGCCGCGATAGGCCTTTTCCAGAGCCTCCACCGTCGCCGACTCCACCGGAATGCGATTCAAACGAAGTGGCCGTCTCAGGGAGACTACGGCTTGAGCCAAATCGCCGAGATCGTCCGCGTTGCTGTAAATAAAGTCCGAAGCTTCGAAAATCTGATTCTGACCTGCGATTCCAAGGCGAGGAGAAGCCTCTGACCGATAAAGGGGAGCAATCGCCGTGTGCGGACCAATTCCTGAAACAACGACCGTCAACCGGTCTGCCAGCTGGTAGGCCTCAACGCAGGAGTGAACGAATTCATAGCTCACGGCAGGATTCGCCCAGACCACCGGCACAGACTCCCAGAGCGGCTGCACCTGGTGCATTCCGTCGAGCGTCTCAACCACTTGAATGCCTGGCCCTGTTGTTCTCACTGATGAGCTTCCCATCCTGGCAGCCTGCCACTACCCAATCGAGCCCGAACGATCCGCCGTAATCGCTGCGATTCGGGTACATCCACGAGATCCAGAATCCTGTCGATCAAATGATCCGGCCGGCGCACTCCAGCACCGCTGTTGACATCGATCTTCTGGCCGTGTCGGCGCTCAAGCAGATCCACCACGGCCTCCAACAGTCCCTGCTGGTTGCTCGCTCGCATCAATCGCACTTTGTCGGATGTGCGCGTCAGTGTTTGCACCTCTGCATCGCTGTTGAGCGGAGCGTAGGCGATGTCTGCCGACTGCAGCATCTCGATGTCTGCCTTCGAATCCCCCATCGCGGCCACAAACTCTACTTCGCGTCCAAGCTGGCCCACGATTGCTTCCACACCCCGTTTCTTGCCAAGACCCTTCGGAAGAACGTAGCCATCTGCGCTGGTCACCAGAACTTCTAGGCCTTGCAAGCCCTCTTGCTCCAGAATTGCCTCGAGGTCTGCCTTCGTGGGGCCCACCATGTGTTCATTCTTAAGGTCGTAGGTTCGAACCGCAACCTTGTATCCCGGATCGACCAATAGTTCCCGCCGCAAAAACGCCTCGCGGCATCGCGCTAGTTCCGCCAGCGCTCCTTCTTCGACAAGTACGGTTTCGCATCCCCGTACTCGATCGACCAGCACGCAGCCATATTCTGCAACACCGGCCGGAAATGAAAATTGCTCACAATAATTCCTCACGTGCTCCACGCTTCGCCCGGTGTTGGGCACAATGGAGTACCCATTCTTGCGAAGGAGCGACAAAGCGATCAGGCCCTTCGTCGTCGAATGAGGAAAACCGATAAGCTCCTGTGTATCGAACACGCCGTCCAGGTCCAGAAAAAACAGCCGCCGGCTCCACTTGACCTCGGTTGGGCGCTCAATCCGGTTCGCGTTATGTCGGTTGAATTGGTAGGTCAGAAAGTTCCGGCCGGCCAGATAGCGAAGATTCTCCGATGCTCTCCGGCGGGCATCGATGTTCCGGTCGCAATAGTAGCTCGCATCAGCCATGGCCGTGTGCCCAACGTGAAGTTTGAAGAGCAGTAACCGGGCGCGCACCTCCTCATCGCCGGTGCTGCCAATATAGGCCTCGATGATGCGGTCTTCCTCGGCAGGCGCGATGTTCATCTCGAAGATCGCTCCAGCCAGGTCAATGGCGGAATCCACGAAGTCCTCTTCCCCACCTCCGAAATTATGATGTTCGAAATCGCACTTGACCGCCTGCAACGGCGTCGCCAGCCAGTTCTCGCGCTTCATTCTGCCGTCCACCAGAGTGGGGAATGGCGTTGCGTACCCGCGCAATTCTCGCTTTAAAAGAGGTCCCGCAACCTTGCCACAAATCGTTCCCAGTGGATAGCGCAGGTTCCTCAGCATCCGGTCCCATCCCGCGCCACGATAGCCCCCGGGCGCCATCCATGGGTCCTCCGGCACCCGCAGAGTTTTGGTTCTTTGCGCAACATACTCCGCCACGACGGCTCGGCAGGCTTCTTCACTGGCAGCCGGTAGCGCTGGATCGAGAGGCCCCACCCATTCCAGGGCCAGCAGACCCTCACGCAGGCCAATAAGCTCCGGGACGTCCCCTTTCAGCCTCATTCCTGCAAGATAGCCATGATATGCGAGCCATCCCCAGCCAACACTTTTGAAAAGAATGCGGACTGTTTGTGGATGCCCGTCTTCGTCGCTGCCCCGAACCTCGATCACGCGCTTCATCCGGGTCTGAAACGTGTACCCGAACTGCGCATCGAGCGCTCGATTCACCTCGTCGCACTCGCTGCTTCTTACGACTTCAAGATCTTGCCATCCATGTGTGACATTGAACTCGCGCGCAAGCGTGAGCAATCGCTCATCGTCTCCAAGCAGGCGAAACTTGTAGAACTCCGTCGGTCGCAGGCGGATCGTCTCAACGGGCTGTACCTTCGAAGACCAATCGACTTCGGCCGGATGCTGGGGGGCCAAAATCAATACGTCCGTCGGCTCGGCGCCAAGTGGTCTCAGAATCTTCAGAATCAGGGCAAAGGTGTCACCGCTATTCGGATGATCATCCACTACAACGATTCGGCCACCCGCCTTTAGGGCCTTTTCAACGAGACGCCGTTCCTTCGTTGTCAGTCCAACTTTAGGGCGGATGCTCAGCCATCCCAGCGTCGGTAAACCCGCTCGCACCAGGTAGGCTTCCACCAACGGAGCAAAATAGGCGCCCGCCGTTCGTGGGCCCAGGATAAAGGTTGGCCGGCTCTTGATGTCCTCGCGCTCCGCTAGGCGATCGGCCAGCCTGAACACATCCAAGTGCGTAAGGTCCTGGCACCGAAAGGCCTCGGGAATCCTCATCCGCCAACGCAGAACGGGCTCCGGCAGTTTGCTGTTGATTACAGTCGGAAGAGTTGTCTCAAGCGTTGCACGGCTCTCCGCGCCGAAACGGGGCTCATCCAGCAGAATGCGACAGATCGCGCCAAGGCAGCGCTCCACGTGCCCTTGCCACACCTCAACTGTGCGGTGGGCCGCTCGATTTGCAATCCTGTGCGGCCCGTTCACCAGGCCCTTCAGCAATGGCGTCAGCGATTGTGCTCTGCCCAGCCGCCGGTTGAGCGCGGAAAGGCCAAATGGCTGTGCTGCCAGGTAGTCCGCGCCACTGCAGTGCAGCGCACTTAGAAAAAGATAGAGATTGACGCGCGCTTCATCTTGCTGCCAGGCGATCCCTCCCCCGTTGCAGCCCTGCCATTCATCCTCAAGATGAGTTCGTAACACTCTCACAGGCAATGCCGGGCTCAGGCACCACTCATACCGGGAGTAGTACTGCCTCTCCGGGTCTTTCGGAAGGGACGCTTCTTCACCTTCAGTCATCATGTGCGACCCTCCGGAGTCTCGACAGTCTGTCGAGCGCCTGCTGGCGATTCGGTAATACCGCTGTTCCGGAACGAATGCAGACACTTACTCATTCCCCAACGGCGGAAGTCCTCTCGTACGGATCTTCGCGGCCTGGTTTAGCAACTGAAAAGCAATGCTGGAATCCAGGAGCAGAATGCCTGAGGGGAATGGACGATCCCACCACTTCCGAAGAGCTCCGCACAGTCCCGGCCCGGCGACAATAGCTTGCGTCGTTGAACCTTTTACGCAACCAGCGCTTCTACTTCTCACCCTTGATCGCCTCTAAGAGGCTAGCAACGGCATCGTAGGCCAACAATACCCGGAAAGTCGTACAATTCAGCGAAATCCGCAGCCGGAATCACAACTAAGTTGTACGCTCGCTTGCCCGTTCATCGCATCCGGTTTTCATTCGAGTTTACAGCCGCACCCGAACGCTGGTGAACTGACCTGATTCGAGGCATTCACCCACCTCGCCATGAGCGAAAAATCCGCACTCGCTTCCAACTTGGGAGCCTTTGAGTTCGCCATCCGAGAATCAATTTCAACGGTGTAGAGAAAGCCCGGTCGGCGTCTTACATATCGCGACTCGTACACCTGAGGGAATCCTGCGGAAAGAGAGACTGAGGAATCGTCTCGGCTTGCATTGCAACTCAAAGATTGCTTTAAATTCATGCCTGGGTGTGCCCGGAGGAGCGCCACTTTCGCTTCAAGTCGCGCAGGCGAGAGGCGGCATTTGAGGCAACTGAGGCGATCCTGGCTTTGGCCGGTGCAGGTTCCATCGCCCATTCCGACCCAACCTCGACCACGTTTCGGCTGAAACTTCTCTTAAAGCGAGATATACCTTCGAGGGCGCTCTCATCCGCACCTTCCAGCGTTACGCCGCCCATGTCAAACCATTCGGCTCCCATCGCCTTCGCCCATCGAATCACTTCCCATACGGGCAAATATCCAAGAGGAACAGGAGACTCGATTCGCCTGTTGGAGCCCGCTGCGCGATATTCCCCGTGATCACCGTTATTCAAGAACCAGCTGAATGCGGCCATTTTTTCCGGCGCCGTATCCTCTCCCAGGAAAAGTCCGAATACGCGGGAAAGATCAGGATGCTGCTGCGACATTTTCAAAATGCCTCGCCAGTCTTCAGCATGAACTTGTCCATCTGTTCTCTGCAGTGCCTCCATTTGCAGCTCCCTCAGTCGATTTGCGTAAACCGGTTGGTCGATTACGCGGGACTGCAGAGACTTCTTTAGCGTTCTTCGAATTTCGTACCGGTAACCTTTGTCGAAAGCTGCAAAGATCTCGTCCTCTGTCGGGTTGAGATCAATGACGAGCGCGTGCCTATAAGAGTTGGGGGGCCTAACCTCACCAAAGCCAAGTTCCTTTAGTATTGCTTCAATGTCTTCGCGGCTATCCCGTATACGTTCACTTGCAGACGCAGGACGCTGGGTTCCAACTTTGCGAGTGCTGCCAAGGCCGGCAGCAGCGCCTCGCACACAGGCGCCGTCAGCCCATTTCCAAACCGCCTTGCTCCCTCTTGCTATAGCCGCTCACTGGGCACCCCGGCTACAAAACTCGCTCAAAAAAACTTGGATGTTCTGACCGACCGAGGATATGTCTTTGCCCGCATCGGTAGCGGGAGCGTATACGATCCGCTATCGGATAGTCCAATCCTGGCTCCTGGTTTCAACGCGAATGGAACTGACCCGAGGCGCGTTTTCGATGCGATGAAGCAGGCCCGAGGTGGCAAGATTGTTGTTCTGAAACTTCATGCCATTCCGGATTACGAGCATCCGTGGGTAACAAGGACACCTCAACGCTTTGCGCAGTAGACGGAGTTTCTTCTCAAGAATCAATGTGAGGTAATCGCGATCCAAGATTAGGTTAAATATGTCGTCTCGGGTGCGCAGGAGCAAGACAATCCCCGGAAGGCTGCATTTGTCGGGAAACAGCGATAATGTCTTTAGCTCCAGCGATGCAAACTTGAACCGATGGAAGCGGGCGTGGCCTTAGGATGGCCTCCGCTATGATGGAACCACGCTGAACGTCAGTGTTGGTTAGAGTTGAGGGGCGCTAAGGCCCATATGTTTTGCGACCTCTACGGAACAACTGAAGTCATGCCCTGACACAAGGTCAATGCATGTTTCTTTAGCGAACTCCAGACTCAGGGCACTACCGGTGGTCAGCTGGCCTTTGCCGTCCCTTTCTGCTCTATGTCAAATACGGCGTTGCATACTGGGCAACTATGCCCCCTGCCGTCGGTTACGCCGACCACCCGTGTCCCGCAGGCTGGGCATTTGCCTATATGCTCGCCGAAGCCGAAGACCGGTCCGGCCAGAGGGGCGAGGATTCCGAGCACGATCATGGGCACGCCCAGGAAGATGCCCCAGCCGAGCAGGCAGAGCAAAACGCCCGGGAAGATGAGAATCGGCGCGACAATCAGCCCGATGTACATGCCGCCGAAGGCGCCACGGACCGCGTGATGTTCATGTTTGGGCGGGACGATTGAGTGGCTGACTGGCGTGCCGCAGTGGGCGCAGTAACTCCACTCGATGGCAAGATGTGTTCCGCACTTTGAGCAATTTGCGTCCATAAACCGGCCCCTCCTCCAGGTCCTAGCCGACGGATCCAGGTCAGGTCAAGGCAGGGCAGGGCATCGAGGACGATCGCGGCCCACGGAAGCCTGCCCGGAACGTCTGCAGTGAGGAAGTCTAGGCCGATCAAAATGCAGTTGCCGGTGATTCACGTCACGTATGACTGCTTGCGGAGCACCCGGCATTTTGATCTAGTTGGTCATGACTGTGGAAGCGGCGCCGGATTCGACAGAAGCTTTGCGACGGAGGATGGCAGCGGAGATGAGAGTGATGAGGAGGCCCACGGGCAGGGGCTCAATGAAGGTGTAGGCCATGTTGACAAGGGGGTTCTGGTAGAGCTGCTGAGAGTGCTGGATTTCAGCGACCTTCGCGGCGGTGGTGGCTGGGTCAAGTCCTGAGGACTGCACCTTGTGAATCTGCGCGGCGAAGTAGCCGTCCATGAAGTGGGGCATGAAGTTGAAGTAGAGGATCTCCCAGGTGGCGACGTAGCAGACGGTGGTGATGAGGGCGATCAGGATGCCGCAGGCGAAGGCGCGGCCGAAGGAGATTTGGCCGTCCAGGTTGTTGTCGCGGTAGCTGCGGATGCCGAAGTAGATGAGCAGGAACGACGCCACCATGATGGTGTAGCCGAGCAGCATGCTGTGGCCGGACCCGATCTTGTTGGCGAGCAAAAGCGAGCTGTCCATAAGGACGGAGATCATGACGCCGGCGATCAGGCCGAAGGTGAGGACGGTTTTCTTCATGGCTGGCTCCTGGTGTGAGTGAGGATGGATTCACGATGCTTTGGTACGGGGCCGGATGTCGTCATCCTTTCGGATGATTTTGCGGGAAAGGAGCGGAAATCGTCCTTTCGGGTGATCAGCTCCCACCCCAGCGACGAAGACCTGTCGCTGGGGACCCCGGCGTTACGGCAACAGGCCCAGTTCTTTTCCTCGCTGGACGGCCTGGGTGCGGCGCGCGGCCCCGAGCTTGTCGAAGGCGCGGGCACAGTGTGTCTTGACGGTGTTTTCTGAAACGAAAAGTTGGTTGGCGATCTCGCGATTGCTCAAGCCGCGGGCAACCAGGGCGAGGATTTCGAGTTCGCGCGCCGTGATGCCGAGGTTCTGCTGTTGGGTCGTGTTGGGAGCGAAGGGGACCGAGTTGGGAACGAAGGGGGCCGGAGCCTCGGCGGGCACAAGCACTTCCTTCACCACCACCGTTTCCCGGACGATCTCATGGGTTGTCTCGCGCCGGCGCGTGATGCGCAACCCGAGCCAGATGCCGAAGGCCGCGAAAAGGATGGCGACCAGCGCACCGTAAACCTCGACGGAGTGTTCGATGATGACGAAGCGGTATTCGGTGTATTGGAGGGTGGCGATAAGGAGGCCGCCGACAAGACCGAAGATGAGGACGTGGCGCTTCATGATCGGGTTGTGAAGAAGTATAGCGGAGACGGCAAGGAAGTGGTTTCACCGGCCGAAAACAGAAAGGCCGACGCGTGATTCCCTGGCCCTTTCGAGGGACGCGACCTGATTCACGATACCCGCGCAAAACGGGGTCCTGGGAAGGGTAAAGATGGGATGTCGGGGAGGGGTTGGCTCTCCGTCCCACGAAAGTGGGATTCAGGAATCTTGTTGATAATCATAGTCTGCTCCACAAGGGTTTGCTGTCCTCTGGGGAAGACGGCATTCACCAGGAGATCTATGATGAACGATATGCTTCTCAGGTTCTCAATCAGAATCCAGGATCTGGCGACCCGCGAGGAAGCACAGGATCTGGTTGAGTATGCTCTTGTTGTTGCTTTGATTGCCTTTGGTGCGACCGCTGGAATGAAGAACCTAGCCTCCGCGATTAATACTGCATTCAGCAACGTCAGTTCCAGGCTCGGCACTTCCATCAGCTAGCGATTGGAAACCTGTTCCGAAGCAGTTGCATCGCTTCTGCAGGAGTCCTCGGCTTTGCGCCAGTTTCGTTGAACAATTCGACAAATCGAAGTGTTTTGAAAAGCAGTCCGCAGGGGCTTGGGCCCATTTGCGGCGTTTTCGGCATCCGCCGCGGCGGAAAGTCGTGCCCTGATAAGAAACTGAACCCCAATCGGGCGGTGAATTGGGTAATTCAGGTGGAGAGGATTAGACAATTCAGCAAGTTGGCCTCCGCTACGCGGAGATGGCGAGTTGGCAAGTTCGCGGTGACTATTGCGCATGAGATTTCATTCCTTGCGGGTCGGCAGCGCCGGTGGGAGACTAAAAAGAAACTGAGTTCCAGTTGGATGGTGCATCGGGCAATCCAAGTGGAGCGGATGAAACAAATGCAGCAGGTTAGCCTCCGCTACGCGGAGACGGCAGGTTGGCAAGTTGGCGGTGACGATGGCGTATGAGTTTTCATTCCTTCGCGGGTCGGCAACGACGGTGGACGACTGATATAAACCACTTCGCCGATGGAGTTTTTCCGCAACCTGTGAAGCCCACGTCGATTTTGTCGCACTTATGGCACGACTAAGGTCGTGCCCTTTCAAAACATCGCGGCTATGGGAGTTTTTCCGCCACCTGTTTAGCCGAGCTGATTCTGCCGGGATGAGTACCAATCTCTTTGCGGGGTGGTGTGGGGATGCGCGTAGCTTTCAAATGGACAATTTGTGTTGTTGCACTGCTGCTGACGGTTGATTGCGCGGCACAGCAGAAGGCCGGGCTGGCGCCGTATGTGAAAGTCGATGCGGCGACGGTGGTGCTGAACCATGTGCGCGTGATTGACGGAACAGGCAGGGCGGCCACGGAAGACATGCGGATCGTGATTGCCGGAGGGAAGATAACGGCTATTGGGCCGGCAAATGCGGCGGGGAGTTTTGCGCCGGATGCCAAGGTCCTTGACCTGACGGGCAAGACGGTGATTCCGGGCCTGGTGGGGATGCATGAACACTTGTTCTATCCGGCGCAGCAGCGGCCCGCGGACGGGCTGGGGTTGTATGCCGAGTCGGCTGACAGCGCTCCGCGGCTTTACCTTGCGGGAGGCGTGACGACGGCGCGCACGGGCGGGAGCCTGGAGCCTTATACCGATCTTGAATTGAAGAAAAAGATTGACGGTGGAGAGATACCGGGACCGAAGTTGGACGTGACCGGACCGTACCTTGAAGGCAAGGGCACGTTTGCCGTGCAGATGCACGAGCTGAGCGATGCGGCCGACGCCGCGCGCACGGTGGACTACTGGGCGCAAGAGGGAGCGACATCGTTCAAGGCATACAACTACCTCACGCCGGATGAGCTGAAGGCGGCGATTGACCGCGCGCATGCGCATGGGCTGAAGGTGACAGGGCATTTGTGCTCGATTGGGTTTAAAGAAGCGGCGGCGCTCGGGATCGACAACCTGGAGCACGGTCTGGTGGTGGATACGGAGTTCTTTGCGGGGAAGAAGCCGGGAGAATGTCCTGACCCTGTGGCGGCGCGGAACGACGTGCTCGGCAGATTGGAGGTTGCTGGACCCGAGGTGATGGGGACGATCCACGACCTGGTTGCGCATGGAGTTGCGGTGACTTCGACGCTGGCGATTTTTGAGACGTTCATCCCGAACCGGCCACCGATGGAACGGGAGATGGCGGCGTTCAAGACGCTTTCGACCGAGTCAGCGAAAGAGTACCTGCTGCGCAGGGCACTGTATGCACAGCATGGTGCGAATGCGGGATTGCTTGCGACGGAAATGAAGTTTGAGCGCGAGTTTGTGGCGGCGGGCGGCTTGCTGATGGCGGGCTGCGATCCGACGGGCTACGGCGGAGTGGTGCCGGGCTTTGGCGATCAGCGAAATCTGGAGTTGCTTGTGGAAGCGGGGTTCACACCGCTGGAGGCGATCAGAATTGCGACGTTGAATGGCGCGAAGTATATGGGCAAAGATGCGGAGATTGGCTCGATCGCCGCGGGCAAGCGGGCCGACATCGTGGTGCTCGGCGGCAATCCGGTTGAGGCGATTGAAAACGTTGAGAAGGTGGAGACGGTGTTCAAGGACGGCGTTGGGTA
>Ga0302140_10006734_pt1 | contig 14404 bp, 11 predicted proteins | sample I_Bog_E1_1_FD_202095 | JGI IMG/M metagenome (GOLD analysis project Ga0302140, IMG submission 202095) | Peat permafrost microbial communities from Stordalen Mire near Abisko, Sweden - I_Bog_E1_1 | ecosystem: Environmental > Terrestrial > Soil > Wetlands > Peat | place: Sweden: Abisko, Stordalen...
ATAAACATCGAGCGATTGCGACAAGGGATTATAGCCGAGGAACTTTACAAAGTCTTCACCCAAATCTTTTTGCAGGTTGCGTGCAGCGAGCTCTTTGCTTACATACTGGGTTTGTTTCACCATCGGGTTTGCCTCTAACTCTTTTTCAAGTTCGAGCACATCTGTTTCATGAGCGGCATCGTCAACATAAATGTTTAAAACGATATTCTCTTTTACATATCTCGACAGGTTGTTAGCCTCAACCAATATCAGGCCTAAAAGCCCAATCATTGACAATACCATAGCAATGCCAAAAACTGTCGATATATAAATAGTCTTCGTTTTATTCGCCGAAGCGCTTTCTTCAAATTCTTCCATGCTTACATAAGATTTGAGGTGTGAGATATGAGACGTGAGATTAAAGCAAAATTTTATAATCTTTATCACAAACCCTTTCACCTGCCTGAATTGCGAAAATAAGAAACCTTCGGCTAAAGGTAAAAGTTTATCTGTTATTATTAATGATTAAATTGATTAACAAATATCGGTTTAACAAATTTTAACACGCCTCACCTAAATCCTCTCCAAAGGAGAGGACTTGAAAAAGTCTCCCCGCCAGATGGCGGGGGAGATTTAGAGGGGGCTGGCCTATTGCCCCAAAATCCACGCAAATATCAGCGGCGCAACTATAGTAGCATCCGATTCGACGATAAATTTGGGGGTGTGGATATCCAGTTTGCCCCAGGTTATTTTTTCATTCGGTACAGCGCCTGAATAAGAACCAAATGAGGTTGTTGAATCAGAAATCTGGCAAAAATAGCTCCAGAAGGGTATTTCGGGCATTTCCATATCCTGGTAAAGCATTGGTACAACACATATTGGGAAATCGCCGGCAATACCGCCGCCAATCTGGAAGAAGCCAATACCTTTTCCTGCTGAATTATTGATATACCAGTTTGCCAGCCAGGCCATGTACTCGATACCACTTTTCATCGTGGATGGTTTTATCTCGCCTTTAATTACATAGGATGCGAATATGTTCCCCATGGTAGAATCTTCCCATCCGGGTACAACTATTGGTAAGTTTTTTTCGGCAGCAGCCAGCATCCATGAGTTTTTAGGATCAATTTCATAGTATTGCTCCAGTTCGCCGCTCAAAAGTATTTTATACATATACTCGTGCGGAAAATATCTTTCACCTTTATCATCAGCCCCTTTCCAAATTTTATGGATATGCTTTTGCAAACGCCTGAAAGCTTCTTCTTCAGGGATGCAGGTATCAGTTACCCGGTTATAGTGATTTTCAAGTAAATTCCATTCATCCTGCGGGCTAAGGTCGCGGTAGTTAGGCACTCTTTTGTAGTGGGAGTGGGCTACCAAATTCATGATATCCTCTTCCAGGTTTGCCCCGGTACATGATATTATTGCGATTTTATCCTGGCGGATCATCTCTGCCAGTGAAATCCCAAGCTCTGCAGTACTCATGGCGCCGGCCAGGGTAACCATCATCTTACCGCCTTCGATTAGGTGTGTTTCATAGCCTTTTGCAGCATCAACCAATGCTGCCGCGTTAAAGTGCAAATAATTTTTTTCAATAAACTGTGAAATAGGGCCCCTGATTGTACTCATTATAAATTCATAAAATTTGCTGCAAAAGTATGGATTTTGATTGAACCGGCGGATTTAAATTCTAAATGCTGAAAACAAATACCTAAAATTTATCTTAGCAACTTAAAGGATGAGAAAACTTTTTACGTTAATTATTATCACGTCTTTTTTTCAGCCGCTACATGCGCAGACGAACATCATTCCCAAATTTATACGGAAAATGTTTTTTGAAAAAGACAGCAGCAGGCGCCCAAGCCTTGTGCTTGTACCCGTAATTACTTCGTCGCCCGAAACGGGGCTAGAGTTGGGGGGTACCGCCCTGGTTTCGTTTTATTCAGATACCACCAACAAAGTTACACACGTTTCTAAGGTGTCCGGTTACGGAACAATAACGACCAAAAGCCAGACGATTCTTACCTTAAGCGCCAATTACTGGTCGCCGGGAAACAAGCTACATTTATCAGGCTCTGCAAGTTATATTTATTATCCTTTTGAATTTTGGGGGATAGGCAATGCGACCAGGCAGGTAAACGAAGACAATCTTATTGAACACCGGTCTAAAATAAACCTGGAAAGTGAAAAAAAATATGGTGATTTTTTGATCGGCGTTGTGGCAGGCGCATTTCATTATAAATTTAGCGACAGTAACCCCGATGGCATTTTTAATACAAGTCCTCAGGTTGAAGATAAGAATGGGGGCTCAACTATTTTTGCGGGGCCAAGTGTTATTTTTGATACCCGCAACAATAATACCTATACCACCAAAGGCACCATTGTTACTGCATACCTTAACGTAATGCAGGGCGTTTTGGGGAATAACAATTACGAGGGCGCGTTTTTTAATATAGAATATTCAGGATTTTTCGCATTTACCAAACAACTTATGTTGGGTTTCGATGTGCAGGAACAAAGCCTGCTTGGCGGCCAATCGCCGTTTTATTTATTGCCGGCTATGGGCAGTGATGAAATGATGCGCGGTTACTATACCGGTCGTTTCCGCGACCGTAATTTTATTGCCGGGCAAACCGAATTACGTTATCGCTTTGCAGATCGTTTTGGCGTTGCAGCCTTTGCCGGTACCGGCGAGGTTTTTCATGCCAATTTCGTGGCCCGCGTCCTTAAACCCGACTATGGCGGCGGTGTACGCTACTTCTTTGATGTACAAAAAGCTTTGAGCATACGGATGGATTATGGCGTTGGAGAAAAACGGCCGGGCGAATCGCGGCAAAGCGGGTTTTATGTGGCGCTGGGGGAATCTTTTTAGCCATGATTTTCTTGATTTTATAGATTGACACGATAAGATAAACACAGCCGCAAAATAATTTCGCAGATTGATCAGATTTACCAGTGCTTTAACCATTATATCCGAACTAACGAGGATTCCCCGGTAGTTGCTCGTTCACTTAATTCACCTGCTTCATAAATGTTCCTGATATGAAGGCATGCAGTACTCTAATCTTTTTTAATAAATCTGTCATTTGATTCTGATTTAGCCAAACCAAACGTAGGGGCTACACCTGTGGTCGCCCTGGATGCTGTAAATGAAACAGACGTAACAAATGAAACCGGGCATGCAAAAAGAAACGGATATGCACGGGGCGACCACAAGGGTAGCCCCTACGGTCGTTTCCCAAATGATAAAACCATTACCTAAATGATGGCCCTGTTCAAACCCAAACGAACTCATCCTAAAAATCGTGTTCAGAAGCGTATTAAAAAATCCTCCCTCGCCTGCCCAGTCCTAAAAAACACCAGCCCTATCCAAAACAAGTCGATTGTAACGGTAACCTTTGGATTTGCCTTTATTTGTTTCCATGCCTCTTTCATGCCTTCGCTCCAGTAGATATCGTCGAAGATGAGCAAGGTGTTATCGTGTACTTTTGGCAGGCACCATTCAAAGTAGTTAAGTGTAGCGTCCTTCTGGTGGTTTCCATCAATAAAAACAAAATCGAGCTGTGTTAATTTATTGATAACATCCGGCAGTGTACTGTCAAAATTTCCGGTTACTAATTCAATAGCATTTGCCCCCGCTTTTTTAAAGGTTTCTTTGGCTATGCTTGCCGTTTCCGGGCATCCTTCGAGGGTGTATACTTTGGCGGCAGGGGCGGCTTTTTGTAAATAAATGGTGGTGAGGCCGAGCGAGGTACCCAATTCAATAATGTTAGGGGGGTTCATGTAGGCGGCTAGCCTGTACAGCAGCTTTGCCAGTTTCGGCGGCTTTAGGGAATGTTTCGCAATATCGCTTACTTTTTTCCGGTTGTTTTTGTTTACGTGTGAACCCGCCCCTAAATCGGTGATATTAATAATCCGGGAGTCAGAAAATAAGGTATTGCGCAATGCTTCAATTTCTGAATATGTTTTTTTTTTGTGAAAATCGTAAATTACCTCATCGGTTAAGCGGTAAACAAATGGAGAGTGCAAGCCATGCCTGTTTTTTGCCATTATTTGGTGCAACAGGTAGTCTTTTGTGAACCTTAAATTAAACATGACCGTAAAAATATATAAACGTTTAGTATTTTAGCAGAACTGAAGATGATTAATCCAATAGAAGTAACTTCTTTAATACGATTGCTTGATGATCCGGATGGGGAAATATTTGAGCATGTACATCACAAACTATTGTCGTTTGGCAATGAAGCCATTGAGTACCTTGAATTAGCGTGGGAAAAGGCTTTTAACCCGGTACTGCAGGAAAGGATTGCCAATTTGGTGCACGAAATTCAGTTTGGCATTATTAAAAAAGACCTGCAGCTTTGGTACAAGGGTGGCGCTTTTGATCTGTTACGGGGCGCCCTCATCATCAACCGCTACCAATACCCTGACCTTGATGAACAACTGGTTATTAACCAGATAGAAGCCATAAAGCGGGATATTTGGATACAGATGATGAATGAAGCTAGTCCTGCAGAACAGATTAAATTAATCAATCATGTTTTTTATAACATTTATGGTTTTAGCGGAAATACCAGTAACCACCAGGACCCGCAAAACAGTTATATAAGCCAGGTGATAGAAACCAAAAAAGGAAACCAGATATCGCTCGCTATTATTTATTCCATTATCGCTCAAAAATTAGATATTCCTGTTTATGGTGTTAACCTGCCGCAACATTTTATCCTAGCTTACCTGGACGAAACCATGCAGAGCGGCTTTGAAAGCGGCATTTTATTTTACATCAATGCCTTTAACAAAGGTTTTATTTTCGGGCGCAGGGATGTGGATATGTTTTTAAAACAACTGAACCTTAAATTCGACAAGCAGTTTTATGAGCCCTGTTCAAATACCGATATAATAAAAAGGGTAATACGCAATCTGATCAGCGCCTATGAACATTTAGGGTCGGAAGAAAAGGTTTCAGAGTTAAATGAGTTGCTGAGGATTCTTGATGAGCCGTTGCCGCCCCTTAATCTTACCCGTTAAGAAGGACTTTACCTTCCCCGTTAAAAAGCCACGCCAATCGTGGTGCTTTGATTTTGTTAACTAAACAAAAACACAATATCTTCTTTAGTCAATTTTTTCACAAAACTCGTGTCCTCGCTTATCAGCTCGTCGGCCAATGATTTCTTTTTTTGCTGCAATTGCAGTATTTTCTCTTCCACTGTGTCTTTACAAATCATTTTATAGGCAAAAATTTTGCGGGTTTGACCAATGCGGTGTGTACGGTCAATTGCCTGTTGCTCGGTTGCGGGGTTCCACCAGGGGTCAACAAGGTAAACATAGTCCGCTGCTGTTAAGTTAAGCCCTACGCCGCCTGCCTTTAACGATACCAAAAATATCTTAATGCTTTCATCTTCCTGGAAACGTTTTACTTCAGCCTTGCGTTTTTCACCAGGGGTACTTCCGTCAAGATAGCAATAGGATAAACCAATAGTATCCAGCTCTTTTCTTATTATAGCCAGCATTTCGGTAAATTGAGAGAATACCAGTAGCTTGTGACCGCCGGAGTTCTCCTGTATTTCACGTAATAGTTCCTCCGTTTTTACCGATTCGCCGGTGGCTTCCGCATCACCTTTTATCAGCAACGGATGATCACAAATCTGGCGGAGCCGGAGCAGCCCCTCAAGAATGTAGATGCCTGATTTCCCCATGCCCTCGTCGTCAATTTTTTTGAGGAGCATATTGCGGTAATAGTTCTTGTAATCATCGTACATTCCGCGCTGGGCTTTGTTCATACTGCACCACAATATAGTTTCGGTTTTATCAGGTAATTCGGGGGCTACCTGCTCCTTTGTGCGCCTCAGCATAAAGGGATAAATCATACGCCTAAGCTGCTCCGATTTAAGTTTCTCGCCGTATTTGTCTATGGGGGTGGCAAATTCTCTTTTAAAAAATTCACGGTGGCCTAAAAAACCCGGATTTATAAAATTGAACTGCGCAAAAAGATCGTAGGTATTATTTTGGACAGGCGTACCGCTCAATATCAGCCGGTTTTTAGCTTTCAGTAATTGCAATGATTTAGTAACCTGGGCATCGGGGTTTTTAATGGCCTGGCTTTCATCCAGAATTATATAATGCCAGTTAAATTTGGCCAGGTGTTCAATATCAATCCGCACTACACCGTAAGAAGTCAAAATAATATCAAATTTTTCAAAATGACTGTCATCAAAACTGCGCATGTTTCCATAATAAGTATGATATTTTAATGCCGGACAAAATTTATCAAGTTCATTTTCCCAGTTAAAAATGAGGGAGGTAGGACAAACGATTAACTGTGTGCCTGTATTGTCCTTCTCTTTTAAAAACTGCAAAAAAGTTATTGCCTGTAGTGTTTTACCTAAACCCATATCATCGGCCAGGCAACCGCCCCAGCCCAGTTCATCGAGTGCCTGTAGCCATTGAAAACCTGTTAACTGGTATGGCCTTAGTTGGGCCACGATTGCAGCCGATGGCGGCAAGTGATTTTGTATTCCGGTAAAACTTTGCAGTTTCCGTTTCTTTTCGGCAATTTCCAGCTGTACCTGCTCATTGTTCAGTTTACCGCCCAGATCATCAAGCAGGCTATAGTGCATTTTGCTGATTTGGATACTATTTCCTTTTTCAGCGCCGATTTTGAGCAACAGCCCGTATTGTTCCAGCCATTCAGCCGGTATCATGCCAAGTGTGCCGTCATCAAGCAAAATAGCTTCCTGTTTATTCAGTAGGGCTTTACGGATGTCCTTAAGGGATACCTGCTGATCGCCCCAATGTATTTCTATTTTCAGGTCAAACCAGTCTATCCCGCTGCCTGCTTCAATATTAAAAGTTGGCACATTGGTATTATACCGGAAAGTTTTAAGGTCCTGTAAGCCAAAAACAGGATAACCGGCGTCCTGCACCTGCTGGATCATGTTTAGGAACCAGCCGTTTAGCATAACTTCGGCAAACGGTAAAAAGTAGTACAGGTTGTTGCGTTGCGATGCAAATTTTGGATGAAGCGTACGCAGGTATTCGTAAAGCCGCTTTTCTTCCGGTTTGTTCCGTTTTATAATTTTGAGGCCGCTTTCGCTTTGTTCGATGTATTCAAGATTATCATCATATTCTATCAATGTATTGTCGTATTGAAACCGGGGTTTAAGCATCAAAAACTTATCTTCAAATTCACTCAGCAATAAATGCGGAACTGGTTCAGGACTGCTCGTATCAAAGTTGAGGGAAGCGCCGGCATCTACTTCATATTTGGATTGTAATGGAAGCAATACGTTGCGTATAACGTCCAATTTGTCCGCAACCGGAAATTTAAGCGCCCCTTCTTCAAATTTCTCAATCAACAAAATATCCTCTGCATTTTGAGGCAGATAAAGCACCCCGTCAACCTCTAAAATAAATTTGCCTTTTAAGGACGTGACTTTACCTTCGGTTATATCGGCGCTATCTGTTTTAAAGCCTATTTTAATAGTGATAAACCGGCCGTCACCGGTGGCAGTAAAAATTAATTTAAAGGGTGTTTCACTTAATTTTACAGGTTTAACGGCTGCATTGCTAAAGTGCCCGTCGCTTAACTGAAAAACAAAAGGCTCTTTGCAAAGAAATGGCCATAATCCCTGTAAAAGCTCAAGGTAATGTTTTCTTAATTTCTGCCTGTCTGTTTCGCCTATTTGCTGCCAGGGATTTGCATAAATTTTTAAATAATTGCTCCCGTTATTTGCCATCCAGTCAACCAGCTTAGTGTCAGTAAATTCCATTAGCTGGTCAAAGATGCCATCGCTTAACGATTGCAGGTACGGAAGGTTGCTTTGATTATTAAAGACTAGTTTTTTAACATCCGTTTTCCCTTTTTTATCCCGTACGAATACGGTTTCAAGTTCAAACCGGATATGCTTTGCCGATATAAAATTGAAAAGGTAGCCAACTTCGTAATCCACGATGATATTGTCGGGAAGCCGGGGCCTGAGCATATTAAAACCGGCTTCCGTATTCCCTAAAATGCTCTGTTTAATGCCCTGTAAAAAATCCTTGCTCCCTGCGGCGATTAAATAGGCCGGTTTTTTCTGCAATGTTAAAGCCCCCCATTGCGAAACATGCCATTCAAAATCTTTGGCCTCCGGGTCGTTTACTGTGAGGCCATAAGCAGAGAGTATTTTATTTTTTTCGTCGGTAAATTGTTTAAACTTGCTGAAGTAATAGGCACTGTAATGATATTCAAGGTACATAAAGCCGCCAACAACATGTTTACACAATGGGAAGTATTTATCGGTGCATGTGCACCGGGTTTTGAAACCACTGTTCTCATCGTATAAAATGTCTGTATCACAAATCTTTTTAGATTTTTCGTAGTAACTGAAGCTTTGGTGCGCCGTTCCAATAGGTCCGGGTTTTATGCTGTTAACGATTTTATTTATAACTGCATGGCTGGGATTTCCGGCAAGCTTTAATAACCTGAAATTTTCAATGTTAGCCATCTTAAAATGAAAATACCCATGTTCATCAGCCGGTTGAATTTCTTTTTGCGGAGGGAAAAGCGGGATTACATTTCCAGAAGCTCCTGCTAAACTATCCCTTACAGTAATAGCCGCAGCAACACAGTGTTTACAATCATCATGGTCCCAAAATGCGGAGCACTCGCACATTATACTTAGCTCGCCGAATTCGCCATCGAGATCCAGGTCCACATCATAAACGTCGTTCCTGCTTTCACTGGGCACACGGACTGTATAACTTCCGTCCTTGCTTTTTTTGGCCGTTAAAGCATAATGGGCTAAATTGATGATCCTGTCGGCCTTATTCAACTGAGTTTTTGACTGGCTTTCCAGGTATTCGTTTATTTTATCAAGCAGTTCCATTTTTTAAAAATACCGATCACAAAAACCCATTCCCATCCAGCCATTCCCTGCACCAGTCAATCCATTTGTCTTTACTTTTTGGATTGTTAAGCCCAAAGCCATGGCCCCCTGCCTGGAAGATATGCATTTCGGCTTTTACTTTATTTTTTAGCAGGGAACCGTAAAACATCAGGCTGTTTTGTACAGGCACTACGCCGTCGTCTTCCGCGTGTACTATAAAAGTCGGCGGGGTATTTGGCGTAATTTGGTTTTCGTTGCTGTAAAGGTCTACCAAATCTGCCGATGGTGTTTTGCCAATCAGGTTCTCCCGAGACCCAACGTGGGCCATAGGGCCAAAGCTGATTACCGGGTATAACAACACCATAAAATCGGGCCGTACACTTATGTTTACTTTATCATCAATAACAAGCTTATTAAAGTGTGTGCCTTCGGTTGAGGCCAGGTGCCCGCCTGCTGAAAAGCCGATAATGCCTATTTTAGATGGGTTGATCCCCCATTCCGCAGCATGTTTACGTACTGTTAAAACAGCCTGCTGTGCATCCTGTAACGGACCTATGGTTTTATCAACCATAATATCATCGCTTGGTAAACGGTATTTAACCACAAAAGCAGTTACTCCGAGTTTATTAAAAGCATTCGCAATGCTGGATCCTTCGTTTACCATTGAAAGCCCCGAATAGCCGCCACCCGGAAAAATAATTATCGCGGTACCATTTGCAGTTCCCTTTTCAGGAAAATAGGGCCTGATGGTTGGAACGCTCACCAGGGTGATCCAGTCAACGTTAAGTTTTTCGATGTAAGCTGCGGGGGTTGGTTTTGAATTTGGCACACCATCGGGATACAAAGGGATTTCTTTTTCCTGGGCGTATATAAACACGGCTGAAGTCACGAGCATTAAAGTACAAAATATTGTTTTCATATTTTTCAACTAAAAATCATCTAAAAATAACTGTGCAGACGCATACGGTGTAGAGACGCGATGCATCGCGTCTCTACACCGTTATCCAATCAACCAATAAACTAACTCTTTGGTCCGCCAAATTCCATTAAATAGGCTTTCAAAAAATCGTCAAGGTCGCCGTCCAGTACGGCGGCTGCGTTTGATGTTTCGTAATCGGTGCGTAAATCTTTAACTAGCTTATACGGGTGCAAAACATAATTGCGTATCTGTGAGCCCCATTCAATCTTTTTCTTGTTTCCTTCTATCGCGTTGGAGGTTTCCATTCGCTTGCGCATTTCTGCTTCATACAATTGCGATTTTAATAACCTGATCGCATTTTCCTTGTTTTGAAGCTGGGAACGTGATTCCTGGTTCTTTATTATAATGCCTGATGGTTTATGGTATAGACGAACCGCCGTTTCTACCTTGTTTACGTTCTGGCCGCCTGCGCCGCCAGATCTGAAAGTTTCAAATTCTATATCAGCATCTTTTACTTCTATATCAATAGTGTCGTCAACCAATGGATAAACGTAAACTGAAGCGAATGAAGTATGGCGCTTAGCATTTGAGTCAAACGGTGAGATGCGTACCAAACGGTGCACGCCATTTTCGCCTTTTAAATATCCATAAGCGAAGTCGCCCTCAATTTGAAGGGTAACTGTTTTAACTCCGGCCACATCCCCTTCCTGGAAATCCTGTTCTGAAACTTTATAGCCATTCTTTTCAGCCCACATTATGTACATCCGCATCAGCATGCTGGCCCAATCGCAGCTTTCGGTGCCCCCGGCCCCGGCGGTAATTTGCAAAACAGCGTTGAACTGGTCTACTTCTGCCGAGAGCATATTTTTAAACTCCAGTTCTTCAACAGCCTTTAAGGCCGCACTGAACTGCTCCTGCATCTCACTTTCGGTGGCGTCGCCGCTTTGAAAAAATTCAAACATCACGCCGGCATCATCTACAATTGCTACAACTTTCTGGTAGGCGTCTGTCCAGATTTTTTTTACTTTAATGGAGGCCAGTACTTTTTCAGCCTCCTTGGGATAATCCCAAAATCCGGGGCTAACCGTTATTTCCTGTTCCTTTTGCAGGGCATCAAGCTTCTTATCAATGTCAAAGATGCCTCCTCAGGGAAGTTACTCTTTCCCTTAAATCCTGAATCTGTTCCTTAGTCATTTGGCAAATATATACAATTGCAATAAACGAGAGCCGAAGTTTTAAAACTTCGGCTCTCGTTTACAGATCAGATGTAACACATTAAAATTAAACCGGATGGGGGAAATTAACGGCTATTCAAAATTCACGCTTCCATAAGTTGAGTGAATATTTACCTGTACGTCATTGCTGGTTTTTCCAAAAAAGCCTTTATAATTTTTGGTCATGCTGACGTGCTTGCTGCCGTCGGGCGGTGTTTTGCTGGTTATGGTAACTTTATTATCATTATAACTAAAACCGCCATAGGTTACCGTTACATCAAAGTTAAAGTTATTGTTGTCGGGCACGCCCAGCGAGACGCCTGAATACGAGGCGTTGACATTCATCCTTTTAAAGGAACTGCCCACTTCTTCAATCTTAAAGCCGCCAACATATGACAGATCAAAGTCTCCTGCCCCCTTCAGTTTTCCTAATTTAAAAGAACCGTAGCTGAGATCAGCTTTCAGGTTATTGCATTCGTCTATGTCAACGCTGCCATACGAATAGTCCAGGTGTCCCCCATTAAGTGAGCCAACTTTTAGGCTGCCATAACTCCCCTCAATCTCGTCAGACGGATTGCTCAGATTTTCTGCAGCGACGCTGCCATATGACGAGCTTATTTTTACCTTCCCATCCAGTTCGGGTAATTGGATGGAACCGTAGCTGTCTTCGACATTTAAATCAGTTTTGGCAGGCATGTATACGGTATAGTTTATTTCCAGCTTATGGTTTTTTTTGCCAATCCATTCCCATATTTTCCATGAACTCCCGTTATTGGGTTCAATTGAGGTTCGGAATGAAACGGTGTTACCATCCTTGCCATCACGTACCTGAACGCCATCCAAAAGTTTTTGGGCTTCACTATCGTTGTCGGCCGAAGCTTTTATTTGTACATCAACTTTAACTTCATGCCTGTCCCAGGTGTTGACGGTGATTTTGCCGTATTGGTTACTGAGCCTTATTTTATCATTTGCGTCCAGCGGATAACTTTTGCTGTAGCTTTTAAATTTATCTGTCTTACCGTTAAGGTTAATATTATTTTCCAGGTTGTTATCTGAAAAATCAAGATCAAGGCTGTTACTTAATCCTCTTAAATCCAAATCAATTTTAGGGACTATATCATTAACGACCGAAACCAGGTTTTTTTCCAGGTATTTCAGGTCAATTTTTATATTGACATTCAGGTTGTCTATTTTTAATTGAATAGCTTTATCGTTGCACGCCGAAGCATCTGAGACTACCTGCGGTTGGGCGGTAACGGGGCCTGTTCCTGTTTGTGCGAAACAGGCGGTATCGACAGCTAAGAAAGCTGCCAATGAAAGCAGGGTTTGTTTATATATTTTTGGATTCATTTTGTTGCTCTTTTTTCATGTCGTTCATTTGACCAATAACTTTTAGTTGCTGGTTAAGCACCTGCGTTTGTATCTGCAGGTTCCTGATCATTTCGTGCAGTACACGTTCCTGGTTTGGGCTCGTAGCAAGGTCACTGTTTAATTGCTTGTAGGTAGAGTCCATTTCGGCTATCTGCGAACTAAAGTCTTTATATAATTGCGGGTCGGATTTTGCCAAAACTTTTAACTCCGAGCGCTTACTTTCTATCAACGAGGTATATTTAATTTGCTGTTGGGCATAAACCGGGTTAATAGCCTCCAGGTCAACCTTTTCTTTTTTATCGTTTCTCACATACATGGCGAAACCTATACCCATAACTACTACAATGGTTGCTGCTACCCTCAGTACAAATCCCAGCGAAAATGTTTTTGTTTCCTGTGTTTTTGCAACACTTATTTCAGCAGGTAAATGTTTTTCAATTCTTGCCCACAGATCTGCAGATGGTTCCAGGTCGTCAAATTCTTCCCGGTTCATCCTCATAAAATCTTCTAATCGCTTGCTCATGATGGTATTCCTTTTCTATTTAAAATTTCAATCAATTTTCTCTTTGCCCTCAAAAACTGTGTTCTTGAAGTGTTTTCTGTAATATTCAATATCTGCCCTATTTCCTCGTGGTCATAACCCTCCAGCAGGTAAAGTGATATTACTAACCGGTAACCTTCCGGTAATTCTTTTATGGCCTCTTTTACGATAGCCGCTTTATATTTTGTTTCCTCATCGTCTTCTGCCTCCTCTTCGGCTATGTTTTCTATTTGTTCGCCATCAAGATCAATCAGCTCAAGTTTTCGTTTGCGCAACAGGTTAATAGCCCTGTTCACCACTATTTGTTTAAGCCAAAGACCAAAGGTAGTATCCTGCCTGAAATCTTTTACCTTGTTGAAAGCGTCTAAAAACGATTCCTGCAAAACATCTTCCGCTTCGGCAATATTCCCAACAATCCTAAAGGCGACGTTTAACATCGCTTTAGAATACAGTTTATACAACTCGTAACAGGCTTTTTTACTTCCCTGTTTGCATTCAACCACCAGGTTATAATGCTTGTCAACAAATACGGCTTCCAAATTTTAATCAGCTTGCATGTTATATGACGCGGCGTTTTTCAGAACGTTGCACGGGGGGGGGATTTCGGAATGCGGAATGCCAAATGCGGAATTATTTGAATGCGGATCCCGATGGCTATCCGGACGGAATGCCAAATGCGGATTTGTAAGCGGGTTATCATTCCGCATTCAACATTGCGAATTCCGAATTTCGTTCACAAATTCATCAATAGCCTTAACCGCATTGTTATATCTTTCCGACCCTGTACCCGAAATCAACACATAATTAGCATTTAACATTTCCAGTTCTTTATACCAAACCTCCATAAAGTGTTCGCGCATGTCTGGGAAATCGCGTAGCGGGTCTTCCTCCCAGGGAAGGTCGATATTTAAGAGCAGGTAAAGATCATACGGGCGATTGGGTAATTCATCCAGTACTTCCTGCGGCGATTTCCCGAAAGTATAATCGCTCCATATTTTTACTGTAATAAACGTGGTATCGCAAATAAGCAGCTTGTTTGCCTGCGGCAATAACTGCTTTTCGAGGGCTAACTGGCCGTAAAACATATTAACCTCGTCCTGCCAGGTTGGAGGGTCGGTTAACTTTTCACAATACTCCCGTGCAAATTCAGGCACCCAAACTGTGTTATAATGTTTAGCCAGGTATGCCGACATGGTTGACTTACCTGTTGATTCAGGGCCGACAACAGCTATTTTTATTATTTCAGATTTCGGATTTTCCATTTTATTTGAAGTCGCAAGTCGGAATGTCGAATGCGGAGTGTAAAATCTTTTAATTGAATATTTTAATTCCCTACATTCCGCATTTGGCATTCCGACTTCCGCAATTTCTATACAATCTGTTTTTTATAATCTTTCTTCCAATCTATATAACCTAACAGGGCTATACCCACATAAATAGCATACATCACCGCAGTTAAATCCAGGTGTTTATAGATATAAACGCCTACATATATTACGTCCACAAATATCCA
>Ga0302140_10006736_pt1 | contig 14403 bp, 18 predicted proteins | sample I_Bog_E1_1_FD_202095 | JGI IMG/M metagenome (GOLD analysis project Ga0302140, IMG submission 202095) | Peat permafrost microbial communities from Stordalen Mire near Abisko, Sweden - I_Bog_E1_1 | ecosystem: Environmental > Terrestrial > Soil > Wetlands > Peat | place: Sweden: Abisko, Stordalen...
AAAATAAAAAAATAATAAAAGACCTTATGAAATGGAACCCTGCTTTCAACCACTTCCTTGAAAAATGGTCTAATATCAACATCCAAAATGTCATCCATATACTTGAAATTCAATTTCACAGATTGACATGTGAGCAAGAAAAAGTCTTCATAAGCATTGTTGGCTTTTTTCTTTTTGTCTTCGTAAATCTTATGATTATCAACCTCGGAAAGAAAGTTAGGACTTGGCTTTTTATTTTCTTCTTGATTCGTCGAAAAACAAGTTAAAAAGCTTGGATTATAATCCAAAGATAAATTCCTATTTTTCATCCCTGAATTTTTTTTCGATGAAAAAGCTCCAAAAGCGCCTTCCTCATTGAAATTCTCATCAATGCAATCCAAATTCTCAATGTTTCTTAAACTCACTATTTCTTCAAATAGAGAGCCTGTTCTTCCAAAACTCACTTTCGGCGGTTCCTTGGCTTTGGTGTTGGTGTTTGTCGCTTCGGTTGTCTCTTCATCTTCAGACAAACGCACAGATTCTTCTTTTTCTGAAATCTGGTTCAATAATTCTTCATTTTTCATCATTAGCTTGTTGTTTTCTTCCAAAAGTTTTTGATAATCAATGGCAATTTTCTTGTTGATGAGCTCAAGACCTAAAAATAATTTGGATTTTTCTAGTTTATTGTCGAAATTTAAAGAAACTTTGGGTGGAAATGGCAGATTGTTGTTGTGTTTCAAGGGTTTGGAAATATTTTTCTTGGATAGAAGAAAGCTCAAGTTGCAAATCTGTGAAAACAGCTTAAAAAGGAAGAGATTAAGAATTTTTTAAACTTTAACAAAAATTCAAAACTTTTCAATTGTTTTTGGGCTGTTTTTAATTGCGCTTTTTCCTGCTTTAATTCTTCGATGATCTTTTCTTTGGGGTCCTCCAAAGTTTGCAAGGCTTCCTTTTTACAAATTTTATAAAATATCCAATAAAATGAAATACTTTAAATTTCTGTTGGAAGTCTGAGAAATTAATCAGTCTCTCTTGACTATCCATCAGATCTTCTTTGATTTTTTCGTTCTCAAGTTCTAATTTGCCTATTTCTTCCATCAACTTTTTATTTTTCTCCTCACTTCTCGCAAAACCTTCCTAAAAATTTCCGTTTTTCTAATATTTTTATTAAAAAATTGACCTTAAATTCCAATAGGTTAGATTTCATCAGAGCGAACTCATCCTTTGCTTTATGAAAAAGAACCTCAATTTCAGCGTTTTCTTCTTCCCGATTCATGACATTTCCATTGAATTTTTCAATTAAGTTGCCTTTAATTTTAAAGCCTCATTAACATAAAAGCAATAATTTTTTACTAGTGATAGAAACTAACATTTTGATATAATTTTCTCTAATGAAATAGCCATGGCAGAAGTTTTCCAATGTTTCTGAAATTAGCAATTTAATTAAAAATAGCGAAAATCTGACCTGGATTTGTCGAAAGATCCTGAAAATCCGGAGGCACGTTTTGTGAACTAGACGAAAAAAGCTCGGCCTCGATTGAAACAAGGAATTTTTTAATGAATTCGTTCTCCTCGAAAATCACATTTGCATTTTGTATGTTCGCAAAGTCTTTGAATTTGTTTTCGAATACCAACATTTGTTCTTTTTTTTTGAATTTTATGTTCGGTTTATTTTTCAGAAATATATAAATTATATTTAATAAAAATGCGAGAAAAAAAGCCGTCAGATTATGCGAAGCTTTATGATTTTAACGTAAGTTCCGAAAAAATGAGCAGGTTCGAAAATAATGTGAAACATCTGACCTTTCGACATTTCAGAAATGCCTTTATATTTGGATTTTTTATCGAATATGCCGTTATCAAGTCAAAGATTTGTGTTCTTTTTTTTTATGAAAAAACCTTTATTTCTGATTTTATTTTAGATGAGAATTTGTTCAAAAGAATCGTGATAAAACGTCTGGGTTAGAAAAAAAGAAAAAATGTAACTGAGTAAAATTATTTTGTTACAGAAAGCAAAAAACTGGAAGAAAATAATCTACGTGAGAGGGAACTTTTACAAAAAAAAGAGAAATCTTAATGTTTTGAGTTTGAAAAGCAGAATTAAAATACTCAAAAGAAAAATAAATAAATAATTAAAATAAATAAATAATAGCTAAACAGGCAAAACATCATTTTTTTCCTTTATAAATCATAAAATTCAACTGTTTCCAACATTTCTTCCTTATCCATATCATTATTCCTTGCAAAATTCAAAATGTTATGGATATTTTCCATTTCATTTGATTCATTTTCGTTTTCTTTTATCGATTGGTTTTTCTTAATAATGTTCATATAAGCAATTTTTTTGTTTTTTTTCTCGTCTTGATTTGAGACGAAGGTTTGTGGGAAAATCTCCTTTATATTTTGGGTTTTCATGTCGATTTTTTCAATGGTCTTCATTTTTTGACAATTGCAACAATCCACGGGTAATTTTTCGGGTTTTGAGTTGAAACAATCGTGGATCCCCACAATCAAAATGCAGAAAAATATGAAGACCCCAAATTTGCCGGGGCCATTCATCGTTTCTTTCGCTAGGCGATTGGCTTTCACTTTAGTGAAATGCAAGAGTTTGTCAGTGGAAGAATGCATTGGGTATGGTGGGGGGACTCTAAAGGTTCGTAAGAAAGAAGAAACTTGATATTAAATTTGAAAAAAAAGGGATGTTTTTAAGGGAGGCTAAGAAACGAATAGGGGGAAGAAAACGAGTTTGGATAGGGAAATTAAATGGCTAAGAGAAAAGATTTTAATGAAAAACGGTTAGAGGAAAAAAAACGGAATGAGAAAAAACGACTTCCTTCTGAAAAAAATAGTATCCTGAGGTCTTTAATTTTGTTTTTTTGTTTTCAAAAAAAAATCAATTTTTGTAAAAAAGTCGAGCAAATTAAATTTGTTTTTTTTTTGTTTGTTTAGAGATTTCAAAAAAATATTTAAAAACCAAATTTTTTAAGAGAAAAAAATGAATTAATTAATTAAGAAAAAAATTTTTCGAAAAAAAAAAAAAAAAATTAATTAAATAAATAATTTTTTTTTTTTAATGCGATCACCTTGATTTCGTAATATAATTTTCTCAAAAAGGGTTATTTTTATCATTAACAAAAATATCTTTTTTTTACCTCTTTCTTCCCCTCCTTTTTCTATGCCAAGCAACCCAAACCACTAACGAAAACGCTCATTTTATCAAACTCACTAAAACAGAACTAACTTCCGATTCTTCATCGAGTAGTAGTGAAACAACCGAAAGTATTCCACAGATACATGGTTATGGTTCAATGTTTTGTTGGCTCGTTGCTTCTGAGTTTGGTTTAATAGCTGTACAATATTTTAAAGGCTGGAAGCTAGCTTTAAAATTTCATGCATATATTTTTGGGTTTCTCATTGTAATTACGCTCGTCGGCACAGCTTTATTGATAGTTTTAGGTAAATATTTTTGAAATGGGGTTAATAAAAATATCTTCAGAGTTGAAACTTGCAGAAAAATTTGAAACGAGCAAAACATTCGCAACCCATTTTGTTTTTGCAGTCTTAATAAATATTTCACTTGTCATTCAGGGCATTATGGGTTATTTCTTGAAAAGATCTCAGGAGAACAAAACAGAAAGACCGTTTTTGAAAGCTTCTCACTCAATTTTCGGAAATATCATGATTTTCATAATCAAATGCGAAGCGTTTATGGGATTATTGCTTAATTTATGGCTTTATGATTTTGAGCATCTTTTGTAATCACGATTTTCAATTTTTACTAAAAAAAAAAATTTAGTCTAGGTATGTCTATTTATATGGCAATTGTGATCGTTTTAAGACTAAGTGTCGATATTTATTTGAAATTTCAATCACGCAAAAAAATAGGAAATCAATTAAGGAAAATTTTCTCAGATTTAATATTTGAACTGGAATCAGAAAAATGTTTGAATTAATTATTTTTATATATAAATTTGTTTTTTTTTTATTTTAAGACACCAGAACTCAATTACTTCAACGTTATCCAGAATTGAAATGGTGTGTTTTGAACAACAAAGTTTATGATTTACGACATTTCTTTCATCCTGGAGGAAATTTCATAATCGAGCAAATTTACGGTGTTTTAAAATTTTTTATGCTCCTGGAATTTAAACAATTTTTTAAAGGAAGAGACATCGAAAAATTCATTTATGGGAATTATTCGTTAGAAAAACTAGATTCTTATCCTCATAATCATAGTTCTGATGCTGATAAGATGTTGGAAGGCAGATTCAGAGGGAAAATAAATTATGAAAATTCCAATATTTTCACTCTCACGTTTATAAATTTAATATTTAGAAAATGAAAAATTTTTTTAGTTTGAATTCAAACGCTGATAATAATTGGACTTTGGTTAAAAAAACGAAAATGGCTGAGTCCTTTTGGAAATTCGAATTCACTTCAAATGTTTATAAAATCAAAACTCATTTGTATGGTGTTAACTGGTTCGGAAAATTTTTTTTGGTAAAGAAAATTCTTAATTTTATTACAATTTTTTTTCTCAACAGGTGTCTTGCGCAAAAAAACACAAAAGCAAAAGATTGTACACCCAAAATTTATGTTATTTAGATTACAATATCAAACTTCGAAACAAAATGCTTGAATGTTTTGAGTCCAAAATTGAAAAGAAGGAGAATGCAAAAACAAAGAATATCCTTCCTGAAGAAGAATTTTCTAGCAACTTTCATTTCATTTTTAAGGCATATGATTTCCGAAATTGTTTTTCCTATTTCCTTCATCAATCAAATATTAATGAAACCTTCGAAATCGAAGGACCACTTGTAAATTTAATAATTTATTGAATAATAATGTAATTTTTAATATAAAAAGGGTTCCGGATTAGAACTAACTTCTCAAAGTGATGGAAATCATATAATTTTTTGCGGAGGCACTGGAATCTTTCCGTTTTTAGATCTTTTCGATTTTTTGTTGAAGAAAAGCATTTATGAAGTACTTTACCATAAATATGGCAAAGAAATTGCTGAAGAAGTCAACATTTTCCATGAAAATTACCTCCATATTTTGGGAGCCAATTTCAAGATAATTTTATACGCGAGTTTCCAAACTTTGGAAGAATTCCTTTGTTTTGATTTTATTCTAAAGCTCTATAGAATCAATAAGAAGTTTGATTTGAAGAATTTTGATATGATATTGAGATTCCCAAAAAAAGTTCAGATTGAAGCTATTTTGATGAATTGTTTTTTAAAGAACATTTGAACAACCATGATATATCTAAAGTCTTTGTGTGTGGAAACCCGAAAATGAATAAAGAAATTTCAGATTTGTGCCTAAAGAAAGGGATTGAACTTTCCAAAGTTTGCCTTATTTAATAATAAAAAAAAGTTTTGGATAAAAAAATTGAAAAAAAAAACATTTTCAAAAGAAGAAAATTTTGAATTTTAAATTTAGAATACAAAAATCTTTCCCCTATTTCTGAAAAAAGTTTAAATACAAACAAACAACAAAAAGAAGAAAAAGAAACAATTTAAAAAAATTATTTTATTTATTCTTAAATTAATAGTCTTTTTTCAATGAAATCCTCGATGTTATTAAAAATGACATTTCCTTCTATTTTAGATGACAGGAGTTAAGAAAATATTTAAATTTTTTTTATAATCCCGAGAGTTTAACAGTTTCATTTTTAATTATATAAAGTATTTTTTAAATAATGCTTCACTTCCTAAAAGTCCTTTGATAGTCAGGTATATGAAAATATTCATAATATATTGAAAAAGAAATTTCAAAATTTAAACCAATTAAACCCAAAATTTACAACTTTTGATGCTTCCACTTTCCACCAACCCTCAACAAATCTACGAAATTCTTGACAATATCGTTTTCAATTCCTGTTTCGATTCCGGTAACCTAGGTAAAGTTCAAAAAATCGCCCCATCTCATGTAAAAATCCTAAATTACTATCGCCCCCGAAATTTTTTTTTTTTGTATAGTATGAGCTATTTATTTCTCCTGATTGTGCAGGCACTCCCAAAGAAAACAAATATAAAACATGGTTCCATTTCAGTGTGGGAAAGGTTCCCAAGGATATTACTCTGACATTCACGATAAAAAACATGAATTTCCAAGGCAAATTGTTCCGAGAAGGAATGTTGCCGGTGTATCGCAACACTCAAATGTCACATTGGCGTCGGATAAAACATCCCATAGTTTCTTTGGAAACAACCGATAAAGGATTGGAAGTGACCTTCAAACATACTTTCGAAACTAATAATGACATTGTATTTTTCGCGTTCACCTATCCCTGGAGTTATTCTGACAATCTTGAATTTCTGGATTATTTGCATGAGAAAGTGCCTCCATTTGTCTATTTCCATCGAGACACAATAGCTTTTTCTAGAGAGAATCGGAAAATCGAGCTTTTGACTATTAGTTCCTACAAGGGACTTTGTGAATCAGAGGAAAAAACCATCCCGAATCTTTTTCCAACTGAAAATCCAAGAGCCAAACGCTTTGAAAACAAGCCCTATGTGTTAATAACAGCCCGGGTGCATCCAGGTGAAAATCCTGGGTCATTTGTTCTAAACGGCTTATTGAAATACTTATGTTTGCCAAAAAGCACAGACTTCAATTGTATGAACCTCTTGGACAATTTCGTTTTCGTCATCATTCCAATGCTAAACCCTGATGGAGTATACAAGGGACATTATAGAACAGATCCCCAAGGGTTGAACCTGAATAGGTTTTATGTGAATCCAAGCCACATAGAGCATCCTTCAATCTATGCAGTTAAGGAGTTAGCAATTTATTTGGATAAGAGATTATATATGTATGTTGACTTGCATGCGCATGCTTCTAAGAAAGGGTGTTTTATATTTGGCAACTCATTGGATTATAAGAATCAAGTCGACATATGTCTATTTCCAAAACTATTGGGCATGAACTCGCGTAATTTCGATTATGAAAATTGTGATTTTTCACAGAAAAACATGTTCGCGAAAGAAAAAGGGGATGAATTCTCGAAGGAGGGATGTGGTAGAGTTGGTATATACAAGGCAACAGGGGTTCTATATAGCTATACATTAGAATGCAATTATAATATAGGAATACATGGACCTGAAGTGGATGAAATTGAGGAGAAAAAGTTGCAAGAAGTATGGCTCGGGAATAAAAATGATATGAACTTGGAGGACTCTCGAACTTTAGAGTTTATCATGGGGAATGAAATCAAGAAGATTGACTATTTAGAAGCTTCTCCTTATACAATAGAAGCATATGAAGACATTGGCAAGGGAATATGTTTATCGTTACTTGATTTGAATGACTTAAATTGTGAGGTGCCGAAAAACCTCAGGATTTTGAAAATGAATCTAGCAGCGAATTTATTGAAAAAAGCACCGTTTAGATTTGAGCCCGCTTTGAGGAAAATCATGAGGGCGTTAACAAACCCCAATGAAATGAAGAAGGCTTTGAAGGAAATAGTTGGGTTGATTGAGAAAAATAGGAAAAATAGTGAAAATAAACAGAAAGTGGAAAAAGAAAAGCTGGCTATTGTAGCCAAAAACATCACTAATAATGCCAATGGGGGCGGATTAAAAGCAGCCCAGATGAAAATGTAATGTTAATTAATGAGATTTTTACATTTATTTTTTGATAAATAGAATAAATATAAATTTTGATGAGAAAAAAAACAAGTTGGTCAAGAAAGTGTCTTCATCTTCGGGGACCACTGGGAAAACTTCTGCGACGTTGCCTCCGATTTTTGCGAGAAAATTAAAAGCCGCTTCATTAAAAAATATTTGACCTGAAAATTTTTATAGAGAAAAAACATTTTTTTTTCTTTAAAACAACATTTTTCTCATTAAAAAAGTTTAAAAAAAAAACCTGAAATGAAATATTTTTTATAATTTAATATAAAAAACATAATTAAATATTGAAAAGTTCTAATTTTTTTTTTTTCCTTTGATGAGAAAAAGTAATTAAAACTTTTTTTTCTTTGAAAAAAATTCAATTTTCTCATTATTTATAAAAAAAACCCACAATAATTGTTTTCCATGAAAAAAAAGCTAAAATTTTTCGGTTTGTTTTCTCATAAACAAGCCAACATTCCCCCCAATAACACTTTTTCCTCATACATCCAAAACCAAAATGATCATTCTCCTCCTCCGGACCCTCATTTCAACATGAAACTTCCATCTCCTTCCCTTTTCAAGCCAGGTGGTGATGTGAATTTAAGCGATCCTGGAAATGATTCCAATCCTGACAGTTTTTTCAGATTGAAGGGATTCAGTATGGTGGCCGAGGATGTGGGATCAGAGCAAAAATACAAGGAGATTCAATTAAGTGTCGCAGTGAACAAGCGGCAGGAGAAATTTAAGGATGTCACTCAAGAGTTGGTGAATTATCAGCCGAATCTTTTAATAGGAGGTTTGAATGATTCGGATAAATCAAAGACCAAGGAGCCTTTGGTGGAGTTAGATAAAGCTAATAAAAATGGAGACATTATTAATATAAATGGTGATGAAAAGAATAATGATGTTAGAAAAAGCAAGCTGAATGGAGAAATTATCAAGGAAAATAATGAAAAAAAAGGAAAAATCTCCCTAAAATGTTTCGAGATAAAAAGTATGCTTATTAAACAAGCCGATTGGCTAAAGAATCGAACCCAAGGCATTATAAAACACATATTAATCTGCTATTTTCTTACATTGAATTGCTCAGTCTATGGAGAAATCTGGGTGGGATTTTATACAACCCCCCTGCTAGCTTTTCTACTTTCAAATTTAATGTTCAAATTATTCGAAGAAGTCATCAAGGAAACTCAATATACGGGTCTCCTCAAAGAATTGCAGGTCTTTCGAATCGACAAAGAAAGGAAAAATTATGTTTCTGAAAATATGAAACTCGACAATATTGATGACCTTGAATTCTGTCGAAAAGTATGTCAAATAGGTAGTTTCTTTATGGGTCTTCTCGTTTTCCCTTTGATCATGACGCGTCTTTATTCTTTTGCTGTTATTTTGCAATGTTTAATAATTTGGATCTATTTTCTTATAATATCTCTTTTGTTTCGTTTCAAAAACAATAAACGAGTGCAGAATTATAGGATACGGGAAAGAGCCGCTAGTGATTCGAAAATCAATGAACAATCGAGATTAGCTTTAAAAGATCTGAGTTCCTCTTATTTAAGATTTCTCGCAGATTTCGAAAAAACCAAAGGGAAAATCATGGAAAAAACGAACCAAAATAGAGAAAACATATCATCTAAGTTTTCTTCCTACCTCACGAAAAAAACCCTCGAAGTGGGCTTGCAAAGGATGAAATTATTTAACCTTTCTTATACTCCATTGATTGAAAGTTTCATGAGTTTCTTACTTTTAATGCTACTGCTTTATAGTAATTACCTGATGATTTTTGCTTTCCAAAATACTAATTTAGCACCGCTCCTGGCAATTCTCCTGATCTTCTTATTTCTCTTATTTCGCCAAATAATGAGATATGTTTTTGAGCGTTATTTCCTTTCTCAGAAGCTATATAAAATGTTCAGAGCCTTGATTTCCTTCACAGTGCTTTTCCCTTACAAATTAATGTTTTTCATCATTCCTTCATATAATTCCGGAGACATTCATGACGTCTTTATTCAAATGGTTGTGCTCTTCATGATAAAAACCAGCCTCAAAATTGGTGCGTTCATCGTTATGGGACTAGTCCTCTTTAAAGTACGAGCCTACCTTTATCAAAAAGAACAAAACCAAGTGTCTCATCGAAAAAACAGAAGGAAAAAAGATAAAGCACCTGAATCTTTAGCCGCAGCTAGTTCGCAATATTTTTTTGGAAACTCAAATAAAGACTCGATGGAGGAATATCTCGATAAACGATCCAAAGAGTTCTGCTTAAGTTTTTTTCTGTTCAATTTTTGTGATTTACTTTTGACTTTATTGATTTTCGTGGGTTGCGTGACTTTGCATTACATACCTAGGACACGATGGTATTATTTGAGAGATGAGGTGTTTTCAGGGTATTTGAGATATGTTGGATTGGATTTTGGTTTGGATATTTTTGTAGATTTTTTGTTGTTTTTGGTGTTGAAAAAGTTCAGTGTGGTGTTTAAAAGAAGGGGATGGATGAGGGATGGATTGAAGTTTCTGAAAAAAAGGGGAGAGATATTTTATGTAGGATTGTATTTTTTGCTTTTTATCAACTTTTATTGCTTCGAGTTGTTTTTTTTGATGCCGTTTAAGAGCTAATGTTGAATGATTAATGGTGTGATTTCAGGGTTTTATATTAATAATAATGGAAGAAACTTGATAACAATATTAATAATAATTTAATGTATTTATTAGATGTATTGGATAAAAATTTTGAAAAAATGAAATTTTCTTATTTTTAGTTTTTAATTTGAATTCAAATAAAGAAGCTGATTGCATTTGCGAAAATCCCTCATTAAAAATATTAAGATTCACATTAATCATATTATAAAAAGCTCGAGATCTGTTCCAAAGCTAAAAACACAAAATAAATTATTAAAAATTCCTAAAAGCAAATGGAGGATCAGCCAGAAAATCTTGAAGGTCTCGATCATGCTTTGGATGAAATGGAGAATAAATTGAACCTGACAGCAGATGAGAAAGAAAATGGTTTTCCTTTATTTTTTTATAAATCCTCTCTCTAAATTTTTTTTATCTTCTCCCTTAGATGAATTCACCAACCCAGAGCTTGAAAAGGAATTCACAGACTTCATGAAAGGTCTTCAAGGAGGTGGAGATGACCAGAACTCAATGAACCAATTGACCAATATGATGGGTGATTTATTTAAAAACATGGGAGGCCCTCCGAATGGCGTTCCTGGAGAAGGCGAAGAGCAGAAGGGACCTGAGGATGCCCATCCTGAGCTCTCCAAGAAATTTGAAGATATGTTTTCGAAATTTGAGAAAACCCCACAATTCGACAACTTTGCAACGAAATTATTGCATGAGTTCATGGATAAAGAAATTTTGGAAGAGCCATTAAAGGAGGCGAAAAAAAGCTATGAGAGCTTTTTAGTCGAGAAAGGGAGTCAATTAAGCAAAGAGGAAGTTGATAGGTTTAAAAATCAAGAGAAATGCATTGATGAGCTCATTTTGGCGCTGGAGAAGGAACCAAATAACAAGGATCATTTGATTAATTTGTTTGAGAAGATGCAGGAATATGGTGCACCTCCGGACGAAATATCCAAAAACATCGAAAAGGATAACCCTTTTAAAATGTTCCAGAACATGCAGGAAATGGGAGAAAATGCTGGACAACAACAACAAATGCCACCACCCAACATGCCAAATATGCCCAACATGACTAATATGGATAATTGCCGTTTGTTTTAAATATTAAAAAAAATTTTTGGGGGAAGGAAATTAAAGATTCAACTATTGATAAATAATGTTTTGTCTAGTTTTTTTAAAAAATAGCGAAGGACAATTCAACTTAATTTATGGGGCGGGGGAGGGGGGGATGCATTTTTTGATTTTTTTTGTAATAATTTAATTCTGTTTGAGAAAAAATAATCTGGAAATTTTTGCTTTTTTTTTTTGAGGTCTTGTTTTTTGTAATTTTAGATTTGGGAAATTCCAAATAATAAATTTAAAATTATTTGGATTTCGAAGGCCTTTCTTATATCAAGAAAAATATCTGAGTTTTTTATCAAAATCCTAAAAGATTATTTTCAAAATTTCAAAGATCCTTGTTTAAAAAACCCCTATGGTGATCAAAACGGACATATGTTCATTTAGTGAATACCGTATCTACCCAGGTCGAGGCACACGATTCATTGCCAAAGACGGCAGAACTTTCCTCTTCATCAACAAGAAGTGCCTCAAATTTTCCTTGAGAAAAATCAAAGCCCAAAGAATCACTTGGACCACAGCCTGGAGAAAACATAATAAGAAGGTCAAAACTGAAGACGTTGGCAAGAAGAAAAAGAGAAGAAATTTAAGAGTTCAAAGAGCCATTGTCGGTATTTCATTGGAAGACATCAGAAAAAAAAGAAAGGAAAAGCCTGATATTAGAAAGGCCCAGGCTGAAGAAGCTTTGAGAGAAATTAAGGAAAGACAACACAAACAAGTCGAGAAAAGGAAAGTCGAGAAAAAGAATATTGGACCAAAGGTCACAAAGAAGGCCGAACCCAAACAAGCCCAACAAGCACAAAAGAAGTCAGCGAAGGCTAAAGGCAAAAAATAAGTTAAAAGTTTTTTAATTATTGTTTGTTTCGCAGGGGCTACAAAAAAAAACATCATTTGAACGTAAAAAAACCAACATTTTTTCATTTTAAGATTTTTTTTAAATAAATAAGGATTGCATGGGCTCATTTTTTTTTTTTTGTTTAATGGCTTTTTTTCATGAAAAATTAAAAAATCACTATTATTTTGAAATTAAGAGGGATGGCGTGGGGTCTTGTTTCTTTTCATTTAATATTTTTTATTTTGTTGAAAAAATTTGAAAAAATTTGAAAAAATACAAAAAAATCTGAAAATTTTGAAAAAATAGAAAAATTTAAGAATTCACAGATACCCTTAAAAATATGAAAACATATGGATAATGGATAATAACTAATTTTTGTTCCTTAAAGAATTTGCAAAATTTATAAAAAAAAAAATATTAATTTAACTATAACGTTTATCGTCGTAAAAAACCAGAATTCAATAGTTAAAAATTATAATAAATAAAATAAAACTTTTACCTAATAAAAAATGGAACCAGCCATATTTGACCATCAGATCATGATCTTAAATCTCAACGAACTCCTAGAAAAGCTAGAAGACCCTCCAGTTCCTGAATTTAATGCGATGTTGGGTGAAACCCTCAAAATTTTTCAACAAATGGGAGGAGCCTTGGCAATGGCCTTCTCTGGTTTTTTCTAAAAATAAGTATTTTTATTAAAAACACAAAACAAAAAAATAGACATAGAAGCCAAAATTGGCATTATCAGGCGTTGCAAAGTTTCAATGGAAATTGAAGCTAAAGCTCCTGAAACTGCAGGACTTTACTCTTTAATGAATGAGGAAATTAAATTAAACGTTCATGTGTTAAATGGTGAAAATTGGGCTCAATTGGGGGATAAAAGAGTAGTGTTTAGGAATTATGAATCAAGTATTTCTCTAAAAACATCTAATGGTTTTTATAAAAAAAAAATATAGTTTCAAGAACTTTGGTTAGAATTCATTGGTTTTTGAATTTTGTCGTTTATTTATTGGAAAATCTATTGACTGATAGAAAAAAATTATCCAGCACTTGTTGTGGAGACGCTTATAGCAGAGCCTTTGGGGAAAAACATAAATTTCATATCAGAATGGCTGCCAGAGCAGCTATGTTATTGGCTCCTTCCAGATCAAAAATGCTAGAGATATTTATTGGTTTGTTCTTTTTTTTGGTTAGAATTAACTCTTTATATATTAAATAGGTGAAAAAAATGAAAAGAAAGCCTATGAAACGATAGAACTAGCGAAAAACAATTTGGAAATTCTATGTGGATCAATTGATCAGTTTTTAAAGACGAAAAAGCTGGAAGACTTACCTTAAAGAATTACGTAAATTTAACTATTTTCGGATTTTTTAAAGTTCGATTTTTGTTTTCAAATAAAAAAAATTCTTTGTGAACGAACTGAAGAAATGGTTTTTTTTCAATAGAAATTATTTTCCAAAAATAAATGTTTTTTTAAGAATAAAAAAATAAAAAAAATGTTTTTATAATAAAAAATGTTTTTTGAGGAAACCAAAGAAAGGCTTTTTCGACCAAGTAAAAAAAAAACAGAAATTATTAGAAATTTCTTTCTAAATTTAAAAAAACATACAAATTTAACAAATAAAAACAAAACATATCGTTTTTCAGAGAAAAAATGCAAGGATTCTCCGAAGTACTTGCCTTAACTAACAAATTCTTTACGTTTAATTTCTTAGCGAAACGCGAGAAAAGAAAGCCCAGTATTCGGTTTATCAAGTAATACCCATATTTCAAAGCCGACTAGCACAAAAAGTCAAAAAAGTTCTGTTGGATCTTTAGATAAAAGTATCAATAAAAAGTAAGTCAAAATCAGGTATTTTCAAATAAATTTGTCATTTTTCATAGCAATTCTTCAAAGGGTTTATCAAAAGAAAACGCTCTAATGAAATTTTATTCCGATTATTCGAAGGCCCTTAAGATTTTGAGCTATTTTATGAGGAAAAAGTGTATAACTCTTTATTTTTTCAATAGTAATCTTTAAAAGGCAGAAGGTTGTCTTGAAAACGTGTTTTAAGAGGGTCTTAGGGCAAAAATCCATCGAGTATTTAGGTTTGCGATTCCAAACTGAATTGATTTTTTCGAATTTTTATGAAAAAATGGAAAAAGTCATTAAAAACTGCGAAAAAATCAATTTAAAACAGAAAAATCGAACTTTTGTGCAACTAAAAATGTTGGCAATA
>Ga0302140_10006738_pt1 | contig 14399 bp, 13 predicted proteins | sample I_Bog_E1_1_FD_202095 | JGI IMG/M metagenome (GOLD analysis project Ga0302140, IMG submission 202095) | Peat permafrost microbial communities from Stordalen Mire near Abisko, Sweden - I_Bog_E1_1 | ecosystem: Environmental > Terrestrial > Soil > Wetlands > Peat | place: Sweden: Abisko, Stordalen...
TGTTGTTCATGAACTTCCCTTATATGCAAATCCAAGACTTCTTCTTTGAAAAGACTGGGCTTTTGTAAATAGGCTATAGCCTGTAATTTGAGTTCTTGAATGATATCAGTTTCTATGAAGATATTGGGATCAGTTCTATTCATCATATTTTCGAGTTTCTAAAGAAAAAAGTCTCAATTTTTCTAATAGTTTGGTTTTTTCTCTAATACCTTCTGATTTTCTATATAAAGATATAAGTCTTTTATCATTATTTTGGTCCAATTGTTCTTTCCTTTCATTTTGAATTTCAATTCCTTAAGAAAAAAAGTCGTTTTTCTTCATAAAAAAAAAAATAACTTCATTCATTCCTGGATCGAATATTATCTGAAAGAGATTAGTCCTGGAATTCGCATATATCGTCTCATTCAAAATCATAGGCATTAAAAGCCTATCTTCTGATCTAATATTCAGAATCTTGAAATTACGAGAAAACGTGCTTCGAGTTGAAATAGTCCTTATTTGAGCAAAACCTGGAAATCCTGGATCGAATAAAATGATTTTCGGGATAAAAACCAAGTTTCCTTGGAAAGATTGATAATTCATAGGAATTCTATAAGATTTCTAGATAAAAAAGTCTTTTTTTATATTAGAATTTATGAGAAAAACAATAACTTCATTCATTGAAAACTCAAGACTTCCATTCTTCAGTTCTTCTTTCAAACTAGTCAAAGTAAAAGTCAAACATAGGAATTCATTAGGATTTATTGAGAAAGCCGTGTTTTTGGCTATTTTGCTTAGAAAAGTCAGATTTTTCTTTGAATCTTCCCTGAAAACATCGAGTTCTAATATTATTTTACTTAGGCCAATCAGTCCAAGATCACGAAAATGGAGTTCTTCAGGATTCACGTTTTCTATGAAAAGCTGGAATTTCCTGGTTTCTTTGATTTTAAGCAGGCCCAATTCCAATTCAAGACTTTGGCATGGAATTCTTTGGAGAAAAGTCCTCATGAAAATCGAGATTCTATAGAAAACACAAAAAATTTTAGGCTCATAGAAGAAAAGCGGAATTGGATAATAGAAATTCGCGATTTTGAGGTTAAATACAAAGGAAAAGATCAAATTGAAAAAGACATCGATTTTCTCAGGAAAATTAGAAATTCTAATGAAAACCCGGAAAATTGGCTCTAATTTCAGCTTTTCCAAGACGATTTCGTGTTGAAAATCATTGATTTTCAGGAAAAAATGCGAATTCTTGAGATTAAAAGAGGTTGAAAGAATGATTTCATCCACAGAAAGACTGGATAGGAAAGTATTGTAGATTTTGAGCTCTTTATCAAAAAATAAGGTCGAATTATGATCTATTTTCTCGAGAAATCGATCATGATAAAGGAAATCCTGGATATTGGCGATTTTGAATTTAAGCTTTGAAAAGTCTTTATTAAAATAAGAAGCTTTTAATAAAGGAAATTACCTGTTTTAACCCAAAAATATTAGAGGAAGTCTTATAAATTATCAGGACTTTCCCATAATAGATCTTTTGCTAAGAAAAAAGGCTTTTTTGAAAATCATGGCTTTTTAAAGGCATTACAAAAACATTTTTCTGAGGCAAAATCACGAGTTTGAATAAAAGTCTCGATTCCTCATAAGGATTTATCAATAATTCCTCTTCAGCTTTATATATTTGCAAATATAAGTCCTTATCATAATTACTCACGATATCCACGATTTCATAGGTTTCATTAATATTATTGAAACCCCAGATTTCCGCTTGACTCGCGATCTAATTAAAACCCTATATCTTTCTTAATAATTAATTAAATACCTGATTTTTCTCAAGAAAAACCCCGAAATCGATGAATTTCCTATTGAGATTAAGGCCTTTTTCCTGGAATTCCACAATAACAGGAATTTCAATTATTTCATTATCTCCGAGATTCAGGAAAAGCATATTTTCAAAATCTTTGATTTCTAAGGATTTGAAGTTGATTTCTAATATGTTTTTCTTAGCGAAAGGGTTTATTTCCCAAAGATGTTGGAGATCAATATTGAGATATTTATAGGAGATAAAGGCAGGTGAATTCCCTTGTTTCAGATCTTCGATGATTTTCTTATTATAATTCTCGATTTTATAATGCGGAAGGGTCAAATTCATGGTTTTACTCGAGGAAACAAAGGCTTGATTTATAATGATTTTCTAGAGGAAATATTTATTGAAAAATCATGGTTTTCGGATTTTACTTTATTAGAGGGATTTGTCACAAAAACCCGGATTTTATTAGAAACTCCTTCTATAGCGTCTTTCTTGATAATAGGCTTGAGACCATAGATATTCGGGATGATCTATGAGGAAATAAGCGAAATTAAGCAAGAAAAAAGGTTGAAATACTCACATTAGCCAGGATTTCATAACCGAAAATCATAGGATCTTGATTTCCCTTGGCGAATTCTATGAGGAAAAAGACTTTACAATCGATTTTCTTAATAAAAACAGGCGAAATCCTCAGATTTATCTCGATTTTCTTGCCTTCTTTTATATGATAACTGTCCTATTTAAGTTCTTTTCCTATATCAATATAATATTAATTACTCTAGAATCGCCCAAAGTTATCTGTAAATCGTCTATTCCAATCACTGTGAGCGTAATCGCGACTTTCGCTTTATTTCTCACATTAATGATTCTATTGATCGGCATCAAATTCACTCTAATATTAATTATAAGACAAACCTAAAAGCTTATTTTCACTAACAAATCGTTTAGAACTAATTTCTCTGGTTGAAATTTGAGGTTTTTCTGGATTTCATCGCTTTTCCCCTTATTCAATATTTCATTTTCAGAATCTTGTCTCAATTTCTGCACGGGATCTCTATTTGAGGACTTATCCAAGAAATTCATTAGACTTTCCAAGTCCTCATCGTTTTCTGGCTGCTCGTAATTCGAAAAACATTGATTTTCATAGAAAAAACATGAGTTTTCTCTTGAAAAAAGTGTTTTCTCAGGGTTTGCGTCATGAAGTTCTGCAAATTTCATTGAAAAGAACTCTTTCTTATTGTCCTTTTATGAGGGTTTTAAGGCTATTATAAAGAGGACTTTTTACTAGGGAGGCATTGTTTTGGATCAGAAAATTGATAAGCCCGTTTTTCTGAAGATATTCGAAAGCTGAAGGTCGGGTTTCTAAGTAAAATTAAGATGAAAAACTGATATTTTGGGAGATTTTACCAATGGAAAGAGGAAATCCAATCATGGTTTTTAAGAGAAATATAATGAAAAAAACAGCTATTACCATTTTTGTATGGTGTGTTTTTGGGGCTATTATTAAAAATAATATTGAAATTGTTAAATTTCTTTAATAAATCGCTAAAATTCTTTAAAATTCCCTGCAAATTGCAAAAACTTCTAATTAAATTGGTTTCAAGTCCAATCTTTTCTCATATTCCTTGATTCTTCCGGCCCCGAACTTCATTTCCCAATATTGTCCTTTTCGATGTACTTCCATCCCCTCTACATAGCTCCAAGCCAATCTATTTTCCGAAACTCCTGTATCCAAACTCCAAATAGCTTCTCCTCCCATTTCGATAATAAGTCTTAAATTCGCAGAATGGACAGCATCTAATTTTTGTGTTCTGAAGTTCGGAATAGCCACATTAACCGTCCTTCGATTTCCATCAGCAGGATATTCCTTTTCATATAAACGTCCAAAGAAAAACTCAGAAAAAGGCACATGTCGATATTTCATTGAATGAATCCTTCCCCATTGCCAATAAGAAATATCCGGACCTAATGATTTGAGCAAATATGCATATGTTTCGAAAAGGGAATCTGTTAAATGATAGATACAAGTGAGGCTTTTCAAATGAGCAGGGACTGGGAATTCAGGGTTTTCGCACCAAGGCTCAGAAAACTCGATTTCTGAGGAATTCGCATGGAAAGATGAGAGCTTTCGTAAAACAAATTGCTCGAAATTCAAAGAAAAAACCAACCTTTCTCTATCCACGATATCCTCGATTTTCCCTAATAACCTATTGAGGAACTTATATTCCCAATAATTGAAGATACAGGCAGAAACTGAATCTTTTTTGACTTGAAAATCCCAGGTTTTCAATATCCTGATCATTTCATTGATATTTTCAAGCTTTTTGCTGTTAAATCCGAGTTTTTCCTTGAATTTCTCGATTAAATCAAGCATTTTTGGTGCTATGAGTTCGGCATAAGGGTCTTTGACATCCATTTGCATTTTCTTGATATCTTCAATTCCTATTTTCTGATTATTATCAATAAAACTCTTGATCATTTGTTCGATTCTTAAAGCCCTACTTGAAGGTAACATATGAATGGATTTCCTATATATGATATTATCAGTGGCCATCTTATTATTCGCAGTCACTATATACCCCTTTTTAGGGTTAATTATCTGAGGACTTTCCCTATTACCCACAAATCCAATCCAATCATTTTCCTTAAGATCCCCCCTTAGGAAAAAGGCTTCTTCAGGATTTTGCCTTATTGGCAGCCAACCTACTGCATAATATCCTATATCTCCTGTTTCTGTGGCATAAACTATATTCATAAAAGGACAAACAAAACCCCCGAATATTCTATTGATCTCTGAGGTGTTACTAGTCAATTTATATAAAGAAATCAAGGTTTTGAACGTCGTGTCTTTAGGCAGATAGCCTGTCCAGGCGAAGGAGATATTAGCATTGGGGATATCATAATCAACATTATATATGTCTTGAATCGAGGTAACGAGAGGGCCATGTCTGGTCTTTTTGATCACTAATGAATGAGGCTTCGAATTCTTGACTTTAATTTCTTCTTCCATTATCTCTAAATCCAAATATTCACCTTCATAGAGATATTTAGTCCCATCCTCAGATAAGACCTCCTTATAAATATCCGCAGTATCTGTATGTAAAGTCGTAGACCCCCAAGCGAAAAATTGTGTTTTTCCTATAAAAACGAAAGGAAGTCCAGGCAAAGTCGCACCTATGAGATATTTCTCATCATTATCATATATCATTTCCACCAAATACCATAAAGTTGGCATAAGATTATCGAGATGAGGGTCATTAGCCATAATTGGTTTACCTGTCTTGGTATGATTGCCATGAATCACCCAATTATTGGACCCACGTTCCATATTATCTATTGTATCCATCATATCATATAACACATCCTGAACATATTTCTTATGACTATGATGAGAGAAATTATGAGGCTTTTTAGTCCTATTGCTTTTTGGAGAACTCGGCTTATATTCCTCATAAAGACCACTTTGTTTCAATTCCTCATCATTCAATATCACGGTTTTATCGAAATGGAATCGAGAATAAGCTCCGGTCATTTCCTCAGCCTCTTCCTCAGAAAAGAACTCAGCCAATTTCTCACGAAAAATCTCATGTTGCCAATCGAAAGTCAAGACATAACCCAGGAATTTCCATAACACCAAGCCATCTTCGATCTTAAAAGGCTCAAATGATAATCCCAAGATATAGAATTCATTGGGAAGGAAATAGAGGTTTTTAGCGAATTCATTAAGACCCTCCATATAATACTCTAAATGTTCACGATCTTCTGAATCTAGATTCCGAAGATTCTCCTTACAAGTCTGGCTTAAAAGCAAATTACGATAATATATATCCATTTCAAGGAAAGAAGCACCGAAATGCTCAGCTAATCGACCTGAGAAGATCAGACGCTTTATCGCTAAAGAAAAGAGCCTATCTTGAGCATGAACATAACCAAGACCATAAAAGGCTTCTTGGAGAGTAGAAGCCCTTATATGAGGTATATCGTTTTGATCTCTATAGATTTCGATAGGGGATTTGAAAAGCGGAGAAGTTATGGAAACGGTTCCTTGATAAAGTCTAAGGTCTTTGAGATAGAGGAAAAGAGGAATATTGAGGATAATGTAGAGAAGAGTCTGCAGGCTACAACAATAACTCATGCTTTTATTCTGGATTTATTATAAGAATTTGACAAGATTCTAAACGCGACTTTTAAGCAAATAATTATAAATAATATGAGGAAGTAGGGATATTAATAAATGAGATGTTTTTCACTTTTATATTATCATTTTTTCTTAATAAATGAATTAAATTTTAAAGCCTTTTTTCTAAATCCTCTCAAAAACCTCTCTATTTATTTAGAAAAATATTCTAAGTCTTTATATTTATTTATAGATCCACCTTCAAAAAACCTAACAAAATCTTGATTTTCTCCTTAATAATATCATCTTTCATTTCTATATATACCTTTTTCTTCAAATATTCATAAAACCCCTCACAAAAACTAAGATTTTCCTCATTTCTCTTCACTTTTTCTACCCATTCGCCTATTTCCTTCCTATTAACCTCATCATCCAATAAACCCCTGATAAAAGCCTTCACAAATAACAAGATATGTTCATTTTTCTCATCAAATTCCAAGCCTTTAATACTTCCAAGTCCCAAAGTCTTTTTCCTGATTAAAAGTGCTAATAACTTTGCTAAATTGCATATTTTCCTTAAAGTGAAATTCTCCAATAGTTTGAATTGATCCCAAAAGGCATATTGAATAGAAAATTTGAGTTCTTTCCTTAATTCAATGAGTTTTTCTATCAGGAAAAGATAATATTTGTTGAAAGTGGATTCCTGGGCACAACATTCCACTAAAACCACTGCGAGATCTTGATTTTGTTTACGATTTAGCTTCATTTTCAGGATGTTTTGGAAAGCGTCGATATAATCTTCGGCATTCATTATTACTAAAAAAAGCTTTTTCCTTAGTGTAGTTAGGAATTTCTGTTCCGAAGCCAGTTTTTCTAGATAATCCTTACGTTCTGAAGTTAATAATTGAGATAAATCATCGTTTTCCTTTTAAAAAACTTTGTTTTCTTAAGAAAATAAAAAGAAAAACCTCGCTTTTCATAGGAAAACTAGCGTTTTCTACTAAACTCCACCATTTCGCCTTGGTGAAATCCATAGTTTCCATAGCTTTTAGGCTAAAACTGAAGATCTTAGGCACGATTTTCCTTTTAGCAATGACATTTTTCTTAAGCCAGTTAATGAGAAAAGCTAGACTTTCAAAAGGATTGTTTCTAATGTTCTTATTCATGCGGATATCAACTAAAATACCCATCAGGAAATCACCTTTTTCGGAAACCAAGCCATTTTGGGCTTTTTCCCTTTCAAATGAATCTTTGATCAGATCTATAATTTCCTTTAGGACTTTGGGACTATCTTTTCTGACTTTTAAGCCTATTATTTGAAGAACTGATAGAAGGATTTCTATAGAAAAAGAACTCATATTTTCACATAGTAAATTAATGAATTCCCTTAGGAAATCAAGCGACAAACTATCGAATAAATAAAAATGGCTGAAAACCTGACTGATATTCTTGAGGATTTGGAGAGGTTCTTCATCCAGTTTGGAAAGAAATCGGAGTTTTTCAAATAAAATCAAAGAGATCTTACGCATGAGTTCACTAAAGAACTCGTTATCGTAAATTTGATGAAGTCCACTAGTGAAACAACAGGTGCAGGCTAAAATATGTGGTAGATTCTATTAGAAATTATTGAGAAAATGCAACAAAAAACTATTGAAAAAAAACCTTTGAGTTTTCAATTATATGCTTTATAAATAAATTAGTGAAAAGCTCATTGATAACGAATTTGCTATGGGTATTGAAGACTTCTAGCTAATTTTTTCTTTATAATGAAATTTATAAAGAGGAAATTTACTGTTTGAGTAAAGATATTGTCTATATTGCCTTCAGCTAATTTGTTTAGGTTGCTTTGAAGTCTCTTTATTAATTCAGAATTGGCTTCTTGATTGATGATTTCCGCTTTTCTTGCAATTTTCGCTAAGGAAATCGAAGGTTTTGAGGAAATCATAGGAGTTTTGCTTGATTTTAATATAGGCTTTGAAGGATTTGGCGATTTTCTATGCAAAATAGCGATTTGTTCTTGATATTCCTGAATTTCCTCACCATTTTCTTCGAAATCCTCATCATTTTGTTCATTTTCTTCGAAATCCTCAACATCTTCATTATTTTCATTAAGATCATCATCATTTTCATCAAAACTATCATCATTTCCATTATTTTCATTATTTCCTTCAAATTCCTCAACATCTTCATTTTCTTCTTCAAAAGGTTTATCATTTTCCTCGAATTCCTCATCAATTTCTTCATTTTCCTCAATATCTTCTGGAACCTCATATTTTTCTAAAGGGTTTCTATATGATTCATGGATCTTATCAAGCAAACTAAAGAAATCCCCATCTAAGCCATCTTTACTCATATCCCTTTGGAATTTTGCTTCTTTCTTCTTATCCTGAGAAATACCCAGCTTTTTTTCATATTTCTTTATCAAAACATCCTCTTCATTTTCTTTAATTTCTTTAGATTTCTTAGATTTCTCCATTTTCTCATTGATTTTAATGATCTTTTTAGATTGAATCAGGACTTTTTCCTTTTTCTCAGGCTTTGTTAAGCTTTCCTCTTGATTTTCAGGCTTTTCATATAATTTCTTATAATAAATTTCCTTTTTTTGTTTCTTTTCATGCCTTTTTTCCTTTCTCAAGGCTTTTCTCGAAATCATGACTTAAATTAAAGGATTTTTTTTTCTATATACGATTTATTTTAATTTCTTAAGAACTCAATAAATAATAATCGGATTTCCTATTAAAACATCAAAGATTCTATATCTTTTTCCAGACTTTTCTTTAATCTCCTTCATCCTCCATATCATTGATATATTCCTAAATAAAAAACCCTAAGAAAAACTCGATAATTTCAATAGAAATAACCTCGTTTTTCCTAATAATCACATTAGTGAGGTTTTTCAGGACTTCACTATCTATTTCCTCAATAAATTCCCTAAAGACTCTTCTAACGACTTCTCTGAGGAAATCTAAATAAAAAACACTTGGAAAAAAAGCTTAATTTTCTAATATACTTGGTGCTTTTGTCAAAAGACTCACTAACAAATCGATCAAAATCGCCACTGCTTTACTATTATTCGAAATTTTCTTAACACTTCCATCGTTGATTTTCCTTTTCTTGGCTGGTTTATTTGAGATTTCAGAGAAAAACTCATCTTTCGCTTGTAACAGTTCTATTAGAGAATCGAAGGATTCATCAGGCATTTGGAAACTCATTATCGCTACTGAAGATAGAAGCAATAGAAAAGCTAGTTTTTTCCTGAAATCGGGGTCTTCTGAGATTATAGACTCTGAGAAATTAGTGATTTTGGTGATGAAATCCTTTCTTTTCTATTAAAATTAGGTTTTTTAAAAGGAAAAATAATATTTTTCATTAGAAAAAACCTCAAAAAGCTCTTCTTTTTCCTGATTACAATGAGTCAAAATCTCTAAAATTATAGGCTTATTATTCAAGCCCAATCCTCTCCAAATAAGTCCTTTTTTCAATTCAAATCCCTTAGACCCTCGTTTTATCACTAAATTCAATAAGGAATATAGATTATCGAACACTTTTTCTCTAATTTTCTTCACTTCAACCTTAAAATCTAGGAGGTTTTCCTTATCTTCTTCGTTTTTCTCTAGACTTTTTCTTATCTTTTCTTCATTACTTTCCTTATAAACTGCAGCCACAATTTCCTTAAGTCTCTCTTCGCTTAAAAGGTCTATTCTCCATTGTGTGAAATGCAGGATTTCGCTTAAAATAAAGCCTTTATTCAGGTTATCTTCAGCCACATTAAGTCTTTTCTTCAGGAATTTCCAATATTTCTCACTAAGTTCCTCATTCAAAACCTCCACAAAAAAAACCTTAGCGATTTCATTGTTTCCAAGGAACTTATAAACTGGCTTTTCTTTCATCTGGCTGACCCAATCGAAGATGATTTCACGGTTTTCCTGGCTTTTCTCACAATTCTTCATAATCTTTATAATCCTTTTTTCGATTTTAATGCTCAAAGTTCTGAGCACTTCATTTTGAACAGTGAGGTTCTTCACCCAAAGGCCTATCAAACCAGCGATTTTTATTTCCTTGAGGTTTTCTATAGAAAACTTCGGTCTTTTCAGAAAACGATAGAACAACATCAACACAATGAAAGCCTTCTTATAATCAAAATTACTAGCAAGCTCCTTATTAGTCAATTCCTCTAATAGGAATTCGAAAAACCCTGTCCAAACATTGGTTTCTCTAGAGGAATTCTCTAGAAATTCGATAATTCCTTCTAATAATAAGGGTTCTTTCGGGAATTTCTCAGTGGATTTCACTAATAATTTCAAAAGATTCGCATAATCGCCTATATGTTTCTCTAAAACCTTCCTAAAGGGATAATCCATAGTGTTTAAAGCCTGAATCGAGGATTTCGCTATAGCGAAAACCACTATATAATGACTTGGGATATCTGGCTTCAGAAATGCCTTATATTTCTGTGAAATCACCTTGATTTTCAACTTCAAATCCTCTTTCTTTTGCGATTTCAGGCTATCTGCTATGATCTTCAACCCGAAATCCTGAATTCCTTCATAATTCCCTATATCTTCTAATAAAATCTCTATCAAATAAGCGAATAATGACTCATCAAGCTTCCTAGCTCTCATTAAAGCTTGTAATCCGAGCATTTTCGCTATTAAGAAATGGATTTTCTCGCTTTTCTTGGCCGTTTTCTTCAAATCGCATTCCTTCACTAGGAAATCCACGAAATTCGAGCTTTTCACATGTGAAAATCTAGTTAATAATTCCTGTAAAGCCAAAGCGAATCTCATTTGAAGCTCTATATCATTGGTGGTTAGGGAACGAATTAAGCGTTTTAACGTATAATCGAGATCTGGAGTGATATCAGAACCGAAAAGAGAAGTTTCTGAAGAAATTGGCTTGATTTGATGGGAATGCTCTAAGGTCAAAAGAGTCGAGAGGAGATCCTGACAGGACGAAAAGAGAAGAGGGTCGGGAGAAGAAGAAGAGGCCAAATTATCGAAATAGCCAAGAAATTCTTTATCGTTCATTTAATATCTTTGCAGAAATTTGTTTGCAGGGGATTTAGTTTTTATTAGGGATATTAATTTATTAAAAGGAGATCCATAGTTTTTTTATTAAAAGAACTCTATTTTTTATTGAAATTATTGAAAAAATATAAACTTTCGTTTTTATTGAAAAAACTCTTAGATTCTTAGAAAATAACATAGTTTTTTAATAAACCCTTCCCAATCCTTGCTAGCCTTGATTTTTTCTCTAATAAACTCGCGATTTCTCTTATAAAACTCCTGCATTTCAATCAAATTGCCTGAAAAGTTCCTTTTGATCCTTAATTCCCCTTCAAAGATCTCCTTCAAGACTCCATTTTCCTTATAAACTTCCTCCGCAATATCATAATAAACGAGGAATTTCTCCTCTAATTTCTGGTTTTCCTTATCAACAATTTCTATCCATTGACTGAGTTCCCAGCTATATTTCTCATTAAATCCTATGACTTTCACTATAAGTTTCCTGAAAAACATCGCGAAATAAGCCAAAATCAGGCTGATTTTCACAAACTCAAAATCTTCCTTTTCGAGGTCAATTTCTATAGAAAGCAAGAGTTTATGAATTTCTATAGTAAAAAGCCGGATTTCTTTACAATTATATTCCTTAGAAAGAAAGCCGATTTCGCTGATATAATGCCGTTTATAGAAGTCTTTTAGTTCTCTTTCTAATTCAGCCAAAAGTCCTGTAAATGAAAAAGTCTTGCTATCGTAGTTTTCATTAATATTGAGCATTTTCTTCAGAATTACAGCCAAATCATTACTAATATTGAAACCTTTCAGGTGTTTTATCTTGAATTTCCCGGCTTTATTAAGCAAAGTCTCCTTATTATTCGTGAGCAGCTTAAAGAAGATAATTCCTAAGAAATAGATGCTATTGATTTCTCTTTTTGCGCTTTCTTTATTCTTTGCCTTTAACACGAACTCCTCCTCTTGAAATCCTTTCATAATTGGCTGATGTCTCCTTAAAAGACTTATGAAGATATCAGTTTTCAATCTCGACCCCTGTAAATAGAATTGATAAGGGTAGATAATGAATGGGATATCGTTGATTTCATTAGCCGAAAGCTTGAAAGTATCTATAAGTTGAAACATTAGATTCGTGATTTCCAGCAAATTCAGGGATTTCTCCAAAAGAGTTATTAGATTCATAGATCCTGATAAATGCTCCATTAAAAGGAAGAGACTGTCTGGATCTCCTCCGTCTTTGATTTCCTTGAAAATCAAGAGATTATAGGGGTTTTTATTGAGAGATTGCATGGAATCTTCCTTATAAGTAGGAGAAGTTCGAGCCCAAAGGAAATATAAAGGAGTAGAACCTGGAGGCAGAGGAGAGGTGGTTAAAGGACTTGAAAGAAGAAGTCTTTTGACTTCAAGATGGTCTTGGAAATAATAAGGCTTTTTGAAATCGAAGGGGAGGGACTCGAGGAAATCAATGATTTTAAGTGATTTGTGCATTAGAAAATCTATATTATTTTTTTTTTTGAAAAGGACCTGAAAATTCAAATAGGAGGAATTCTATATAATTATCTTATTTAAAAAATTTATTAGGTTTTTTTTAAAGAAAATATAATTAAATTTTCATTGAATTTCTCAATTAAATTTTATATTTTTTCTGACAATTATTAAATTTGATTCAGATTTTTTGTTCCATAGTTAATACTTTTTTTTTAGATTTTATTAGGTTTTCCAAAATCATCATTTTCCAAATCCAAAGACCCTTCGATTATCTCTTTTTGTTGAGGTTGTATTTCTAAATGATCGAAATAGAACTCCTCTCCTCTACTTATCTCCATTTTCTTCTCTAGAGCCATTATAGGACTATGTTCATCATCAAATTCCAGCATATTTTCCTGATTTTCATCCATCTCTTCTTTCTGTTTCCCTTTTTCTAGGTTGAGATTTTTATTCTGGATCATTTTCTCTTCAGGGATGATATCTTCATTGTGGTTTGTCTCATCTTTCCATAAATTCATAGCCATCGCAAACTTCTCTTTCATAGGAATAATAATCTTTTTGATAAAAACACATGAATATTTTTAAAATAAATGTAAGAAAAATTTAGACTGAGTTTGAATTGGTAATTGGGATCCGATTTCTCTTCCCCTTTGCTTTCCGTAATTCCTTCAAAGCAGCCTTTTCCTTCTTATATTTTTCCAATAAAATTCCAAGTGAGGTTTCCTGGATCCTTATTTTTTTCTCCAGATGTGAGATATACCTAAAAATCCCATAAATCCACATTAAATTGAAAAAGTGAATTTACTCCGAATATTTCTTCTTCTTTTCATCTAATTCATTGCATTTCGAAAATTTATCATATGCGTTCACGAGACTCAGAAATTGGCTAAACGAATAATAATGCGAATATATTTTATTTTGAAAGGCTTGGTTCAAATCCGATTCGAATTTCCCAATCAACAAGATATTTTCATAGAATTCATGAATGAATAAAAGGATCTAATGAACCTTTATAAATTAAATAAAAATAGAAGTCTATGTTACCATAAATTCAGCCACAACGCTTTCTCGTTCTTCATATATCATTTTCTAAATTAAATGATTTGTAAAAAAAAACTTTATGAAAAAAAATCAACTATTCTTTCTGAAGGAGAGGTCAATAACCATAATAGCATTTTTTCGTCATGGGTTTGGGTTTGTATTTCTATGAAAAAAAAGGCATAAATTGGAAAAAAAAAATGGAATTTTACTTATTAGAAAGGCTAATTTCTCAATTTTGTTCATATTTTGAATGTTATACATTTTATTCCCATATTCACTGACGAGATCTTAAAATATTCAACAATTTCAAATAAAATTGATTGTAAATATAATCAATAAATTATTTACTTGAGATTAATTTGAGATGAAATTCATTGATTCTACGTTTGGGAGCATATTTCAAAGCATCATGGTCATTTTTATTTTTTTTATGAATACTAAAGTCATTAGAATTTATATTGCTGTTATTTTCATCGCTAATGATGTCATTGTTAAAATCTTCCTTATCTTTATTCAAGATGATCCGATCGCTTGGGATTAAAATGTCATCTTTCGTCTTTTTCACATCCTGAGATTTTTTTGGTCCTTTTCCATCATCATATTCATCTTTTTACAAAAATAATTATTGTTAATATAAATAATTATTTTTATTATAATTAAAGAATTTGATAAAAGTACAGATCGCATTCCAAATTTGAATTAAAGCAGCGTTATTCACATGTCTTTCAACTTTTCGAAGAAAAATTTAGATGATGTTAAAAATGGTCAATTTTATACTTTGTAAAATGTTTTTAATTTTCACTTTGAGTTCATTTTGTGCATCCAGTTTCAATTTATCATTTGAATTCAAATTCATAAAACCAACAGCATGATCCAATGCGATATCAAGTCCAAATATATCAAATGATTTTGAAGTGAAATCAAGTTGGTTCCATAAAAACAAACGATGCAA
>Ga0302140_10006741_pt1 | contig 14398 bp, 16 predicted proteins | sample I_Bog_E1_1_FD_202095 | JGI IMG/M metagenome (GOLD analysis project Ga0302140, IMG submission 202095) | Peat permafrost microbial communities from Stordalen Mire near Abisko, Sweden - I_Bog_E1_1 | ecosystem: Environmental > Terrestrial > Soil > Wetlands > Peat | place: Sweden: Abisko, Stordalen...
ACCTGTTACTCTTACAAGTACAACCATTACAGGAACAGTAGCTGTCACACAATCTACTTCACCCTGGGTAGTTTCTTTAGCTTCTACAACCATTACTGGTACAGTAACAGCAGTAGGCAACCTTACCAATAATAACGCAGCTCCTGCTGCTAATAATATTGGTGTATTACCAGCCGTAGCTGCAGCTGCAGCTCCTACTTGGACAACTGGTGATCAGGTTCTGTTATCTGAGGATCTATCAGGTAACTTACGTGTAATCACTGGTTCAGGATCAACCACAGCCGTAACAGGAACAGTAGCCGTTACAGAATCAGGTACTTGGAATATTACTAATATTACAGGTACAATTAGTTTACCAACTGGTGCAGCAACAAGTGCATTACAAACAACAGGCAATACAAGTCTTGCAACTATTGCCACTAATACAACAGGACTAACTGTTGCTCAAGGTTCAACGACAGCGGGTGAAAATGGTCAGTTGACTTTAGGTGCAGTAACTACTGCTGCTCCCACTTATGTAACGGGAACTTCGAATGCATTATCATTGACAACTGCAGGAAGTTTGAGAACTCAAGATGCAGCTGATGGTCCAGTTGCTGCTGGAACTGCAGCTCTATTTTCTCAATTAGTAGGTGCCCAGTATAATACAGTACTTCCTACATTAACAAATGGTCAACAGTCAGCATTACAGATGGATTCTAATGGTAGACTACTGGTTGATATTAGTTCATCTCCTGAGCAAAATGTTAACTTGAACCAAGTTGGTGGTGCAGCTATTGCACTTGGGCAAACAACAATGTCTGCCTCAATTCCAGTTACCATTGCTTCTAACCAGAGCGCAATTCCAGTTACTCTTACAAGCACAACCATTACAGGAACTGTAGCAGTAACACAAAGTACTAGCCCTTGGGTTGTTAGTGGGACTGTCACTACAACTCCTCCAGCAAATGCTTCGACAAACATTACACAATGGGATAGTGTAGCACTTGGTGCACCCTCAGCTTATGGTACTGCCCCAGGAGCTGTTACTGTTCCAGGTGTTAACGCATTTATTACCAATACAGTACCTGTCACTGGTACATTCTGGCAAGCTACCCAGCCAGTAAGCGGAACTGTCACTAGCAATCAAGGTACTCCTAATACCGTAGCTAACTCTTGGCCTATAGAAATAACAGATGGAACAAATGTACTTGGTACAGTTGCTCATCCTGTTAATGTCTCTTTTGCCAATGGTGTTCCAGTTGTTACTTATGCTACAACAGCAGCAGTTGCTTCTAATGCTTCTGCTACACAATCAGTTGCAGGGCCAATTAACTTAGACCAAGTGCATGTCACAGCATCTGGTGAAGTTAAAGTTGTAATTGCTATCGGAGTAACTGGTAGTGAGGCTACAAAGTGGGTTGGCTTTACAAGTGCAGCAGACAAGAACTTTGATTGGGTATTACCAGAGACATATGCTATTCCATCAGGTTCAGATGTTAAGATTACTATTACAAACAAAGATACTGCAGCTATGGATATCTATAGTTCAGTTGTCAATCACTAAAGTTGAATCTCTAATAAGCAGTGGGTATCTAAAAAATATCCACTGCATGTTTAGGGATTTATAAGATAATTTAAAGGAAAAGAAAATGGCTGATTTACCTATCTCAGAAGATAATGGACAGATGCCTATTACTATTAACGATCCTACAACGGTTCTTAATAGTGCTAACGTTAAAGGTGCTTCAACAGCTGCTGTAGCTGCTGATAACTCTTTAGTAGTGGCACTTTCTCCAAATTCACCTATTCCTACTGGTACAAATAATATTGGAAATGTTGGGGTTGCACAAGGATCTACTACTTCTGGTGAATTGGGTCCATTAGTACAAGGTGCAGTAACTACTTCTGCACCTACATATACTACTGGTCAAACTGATCCTTTATCATTAACTGTTGCTGGGGCTTTACGTGTAGATGGTTCTGCTATTACACAACCAATTTCTGTTGCATCTTTGCCTCTTCCAACAGGGGCCGCTACTGCTGCTAATCAAGCTTCAGAAATTGCTTCTTTAGCTTCTATTGATTTAGGCATTCCAGCAGCTCTTGGTCAAACAACAATGGCAGCTAGTATGCCTGTTACCATTGCTTCTAACCAGAGTGCCATTCCTGTTACTCTTACAAGTACAACAATTACTGGTACTGTAGCAGTTACTCAGTCTACATCTCCATGGGTATCTGATATTACTCAATGGGCTACTATGACTCTTGGTTTTCCTTCAGCTTATGGTACTGCACCAGCACTAGGTAACGTAATCGGTGTCAATGCTTTTATTACAAATACACCTACAGTAACAGCTAATATTGGTACAAATGGTGGTTTAGCTTTAGATTCCACACTAACCAGTGGGTCCTCTAAAACACAAATTTCTAGTTGGCTTGGTTCTGCAGCTCCTACTGTTGGGCAGAAGACAATGGCTGCTTCTATTCCAGTCGTCATTGCTTCTGATCAATCTGCTATTCCTGTATCAGGTACAGTAACAGCTAATCAAGGAACAGCTAATACGATAGCAAATGCTTGGCCTGTTAAAATTACCGATGGCACAGATACAGTAGCAATTAATACAGATGGTTCTTTAAACGTTAAGCAAAATCCTGCAAATCTATCGGTAACAGCTACAGCTGCAACAGGGGTTGCTGTAACAGCCACTCTTCCTGCAGTAGCTGCTGACTTTCATTATATAACTATGATTGAGATTATAAAATATGCCACTGCTGCAATTGCTGGATCTGCTACTCCTGTTCTTGTCACAACAACTAATTTTCCAACTGCTAATGTATTTACCTTTGGAACAGCTCAGGCAGTTGGTGCAACACTTAGCTATGTTTATGCTCCAGCTTTACCAATACGTTCAGCTGTTGTGAATACTGCAACAACAATTGTTTGCCCAGCAACACTAAGCGTAATATGGCGTGTAAACGTATATTATTACGCAGGAGTATAAAATGAAAATAGCTCCATTGGATTACTCCACATTTTGGCCATTAATTTCTACTAAGAATCTTCTTCCTCAGTTTCTTGATACTGGGGATACTTATCAAGTATTTGCTTTAGAATCTAATATTTCTTGGGAGACTTTTATAGCAAAAGATGGTGGACCCAATCAACTAGATTTTGAAATAAATCATAAAGCAAACTGTAATCAGCCTCTTGAATATAGAAGTACAGATGGACTTCCTAAGTATGCTTCTGCTATGTTTGTTGATAATTTGTCTTATTGGGTAGATGGAAGCAATGGGATTCTTTCAATTCCAGCAGGTCAAACAGGTTATCTTAAGACAAATTTTTCTTTTCCTTTTAAACTTCAAGGAATTGACTTTCATTGGGATGGTTCCAATTTTGGTGACTATATCAATTTTGAAGCGGGTGTATACAATAATAATGATGTCTCTTCTGAGGCTAATTTTATTCAATTGTCACAGTATGCAAATAAATATCGAGTTATCGGCTCAGATACAAAGTCTTTTACAGTAGATACTGTTAAGACTCTTCCACCAACATATAATGGGCTAAACATGTATCTTCGTACAACTTATGTTAATGTGGGTAGCACATCGGTTAGCTTATGTGTTAATTTGATAGGATACAGGTAATGATAATTACTGTAATTTCTGTTTCTGATGATGCTAATCCAGTTGAAGTTCAAACTTGGCTAAATAATAATCCTAATGTAAAAATTATATTCATGACCATTAAAGAGAACAAATTTTATATAGTATATATTTAAATAAAATGATAAATAAAAAATTGTTAAAGCCTTGCGATATTCTTCTTTTTAGAGAGACGCATAGGTCAACTTGGATTCAGAGATTGATCGTTTGGGGCCAGTGTACTTTCTACCATGTCCCAAAGCAAGCTAGGTATTGCCATGTTGCTCTCGTAGCAGGGGATACAAATCTACTAGTAGAAGCGGTATGGCCCAAAACTCACATAACGACAATAGATTTTTCGACTTATAAAAATCGTGAACAAATTGAAGTGTGTAGAATTAAAGATCTTACCGATGCTCAGAGAGAAAAGATCTTAACTTGGGCATATAGCCATACAGGTGAATGGTATGATGTTTTATTATTGTTGACAGGTTGGCTATCAATTAGGCATACTGAAATTTGCAGTGTGTTTGTGTCAAAGGCTTGTAAGGCAGCAGGACTAGAAATACCCCATATGCATAGAAAAAGTGGAATGGTTTTACCTGATGATTATGTCGAGTTTAATACAATGTTGGAGAGAGTTATGTGAAAGAAGGTTAAAAATGTGCCCTCAATGCAGCCGAAAACGCTATAAAGAGCAAATTATAAAAAGAGGCAAAAGAAATTTTCTCATTCGCGTATGTCTCGGATGTGACACACAATATTCTTTAATAGAAGTTCATAATTCTAAGGCAATAAATGCCTGGGTAGAAAAAGACGTAAAAGAAGATAAATAAATTTTTAGTTTGAATTAAGGAGAAATAATATGAGCTACTTACAAGAGTATGAAATAGATTGGAATACATGGAAGACTCTTAGAGCAAAATTTGTTGCTGGAAGTGATTCAACTATGTATTATCTTCAGAATGATTTACAATACGTTCCATTCTTAGTTGCAGATGGCACTACAATTATTGAAGGTCAAGCATTATACTATGTTAATGTAAATAGAGATCCTTCTTCGGTGAAGGGACCCTATGCTGCCCTAACATCTGGTACAAAGGCATCAGCCCATATTCAGAATATTGTTTATACTGCAACTTCTTATGGGGCAAGCAGTGTTACAGTGGCCTATGTGAGTGATGCCACTGTAGTTGGACAAGAATATGTTACAGTTTCTGGTAATGCTATTACTGTCCATATCGTTAGTGGACAATCCTCAGCACAGCAAGTTCAGGCTGCAGTTAATGGTTGGAATGCCTATACAGGACTTTCTTATTATAATTCATCCGCTTCTACTTATTTAGTGTCTGCAGTAATTGATACCGGAGCAGAAGCAATTGCTCAAGTAACAGTTGGAGCAACTGCACTAGCTGGTGGAGTAGCTGCAGTAACCGTGTTGTCGGATTGGGAAGCAAATTTTAAATCTTCCGCAACACTCGTAGCAAGTTTTAGCGATGGAGTAGCACTATCGGTTGCAGCATAAGGATAATTTATGAGTCTTCAAATTCCTCAACCTCCCTTACTGACTAATATTGGTACAAGTTACCTAACCATTAATGTCATCCCCAATGGCAATCCAGTAGGTACTTGGTATGCTATGCAAGTTATGTTTAATGGGACTGGTGGATTCGTTACTGCACAGGGAATCGTGCAACCAGTCCAAATGTGGATTCAATCTACATTAATTCAAGTAACTGGACTAACACCAGGGACTAATTATTCAGTACGCTTATCTGCTGCAGATGATAATATTGGAACAAATGCAACAGCATTTGGTACGGTAACGAGTACCACTACAATAAGTGGACAAGCAAATGGGTCATTGTGTGGTGTACCTTTTACAAGTGCAGAACAGCAAGTGATTGCTCAATCTAGAAAACTTATGCCTGAAATTTTTAGTCGAAACACACCTGATTTTAAAATTCTAGCGTATGCTAATCTAATTTTGGCTGATATTAATGCATTTCCCCCATTTACTAGTTTTACAATTGGGGATATTGCAGGAAATCCTACTTTGGCTAATTTGTTATATTTTGGTATTTCACTTATGACTGAATTATTCTTGCAAGCAAGGGCAACTTTGGAAGATTTCCAATACAATGACAATGGATTATCTTTGAATGTAGATCAAGTAGGTAAGATTGCACAATCCTATGCTAATATGTTGGAATTTTATAGAAATATGATTCTTAATTTCAAAAAGACGCAGATATTTGCTGTGGGAGCAGTCGGTTTGGGAACTCCCCGCTACCAAAGTCAGATCGGGCAGTTCCTCAAGATCTCGTTGGGCAGTGCCTTCTCATGGAATACACCCTAATCTTAATTTTTGTTAAGATTATCAGAAAAATAAAGGTTGCAAAATTCTGTAATATCTGATATACTTTATATATGAGAATTAAACTTTCCTTACAATATATTCAAGAGCAACTTATCAAAGTACATGGTGACTTAATTACTATTGCTCCCGAAACTTTTATTCCTGGAAATAACTATGCCACATTTATAGATAAAGAGTTTGGTCCTTGGAAGTCTAAAATTTATCGTGTGTTGCATGGTGGAGCTTGTCGCAAGCGGTCCAAGAGATCTAAATTAGAGAAAGTGCAAGAGAAATTGAATAATTTATATGGTAAAGATATTGTTGTCATAGTTCCTGAAAGTTATAAAAAAGTTGGTGCAAAAGCTACTTTTATTGACAAGGAATTTGGGACTTATGACGCTTTGGTAATGAATGTTTTATTAGGGCATCGTAGTATTCCAAAATGTAAATATTATCATCCTGGGACTAATGAGCCTTTGATAGATTTTTGGCAGCGTTTTGGTGGTAACAAGATTACAATGCAAAAAGTAGTTTCTAAATACGGTGTTGATTCTGCTATTAGATATTTAGAAGAAAATTTAGATGAAACTGGGAAGTATAAAGCTTACATTAGTTCTTTAGAATCTAAATTTCAAGAGTTATTTGTTGGATCGGTATTACAGTTTGAACGATGGAATAAAGAAGTTGAAGAATTAAAAAATACAGATAATGAACGTTCTCGTCCTGATTTTAAATTAAACTACAATGGAAAAGTTTTATTTATTGATGTACATGGCTTGTTTATTCATAATGAATTATATAAAGATAAGAAGTATCATTTTAATAGACGAATAGCCTTTGAGAAGACTAATTTAAGATATATGCAATTCTATGAAGATGAGATTAGATTTCATGGAGATATTGTAAAGTCTATAATTTTAAATTTCTTTGGGTTGTCTCAGTATAAATTTGCAGCACGAAAGCTTATCATAAAAGAAGTTTCCAATATTGAGGCAAATAAGTTTTTTGTAAGTAATCATTTAATGGGTCCTCATCATACAGCAAGATCAGTTGGTCTTTATAATAATGATATTTTAATTTCATGTTTATCTTATAGGTCTTCCTTTAAAAATGGAGCCTTAGAAATTTCTCGTTTTGCTACTAGATTAAATACCTCCTGTGTTGGGGGATTTGGTAAACTTGTTAGTTATTTGAAACAGTTTAATAAATCTATTGTGAGTTACTGTGATTTAAGATATGGAACTGGCAAATCTTATGTTGCTCTTGGTTTTAAAGAACTTGGAACTACTCTTGGATGGGAATGGACAGATGGGATAAATCGCTTTAATCGTACTAAATGTAAAGCTGGAAATGGGAAGACTGAGAAGGAAAATGCAGCTGAGTTACATTGGCATCGAATTTATGATGCAGGTCAACGTAAATATCAAATAGAAGTCCATATCAATGAGCAGAAAAATGTATGAAAGCGTTTGTAGAGTTTGTGGGCATGATAATTGTCACGGATTATCCCAGAAATTAGGTTGCTATAGAGATATTGAAGGATTTGGCCATATTTTAGAAGTTATTTATAAACCATGGTGTACTGAGCATGTGCCTTTAGACAATCTAGAATATTTGGAGTATTTAAATGAAAAGAAAAGCAAAGTTTGACCAAATTTTATTTGAATGCCAATATGTGGCTGCTTTAAAAGCAGTAGATGGCTTTTTTAATAATGAATCCAAGTCAATTGATTGGATGTATACCCGAAATCCTTTGCTTGAAGATGTTATTCCAAAAGATATGATAAAAGTAGGCCGATTTGATAAGCTTATGGGATTCATATATACCCAGTTAGCTGAGGATAAAGTATAATATTTTGATGTATAATGGAGACTAGACATGCTAAAGAATTTTATAAATAAAATATATCCAAAGATTTTAGCTAAAGGTTTAAGTGTGTTTGATATTCCAAGTGGGCCAATTGTTGGTCTTTGGAGTTTGGTATTTTTAGTTGGTTGTGCCTACAGTATTTGGACTACAAAGCAAGTTACTCAGCCTGTCGCTATCATATTTTCAACTGTTATAGGTGCCTTTGCAGGTCATAAGATTGTGAATGTATGGAAAGGGACGAATGGTGGTAGCACAGACGATAAGAATATAGATGTGCAAGGAGATAGCAATGAAGATGATTCTGACAAATCTAGTAAACCGAGCTAAAGCAAATTTGAAGAAAACAGCCATTATAGTGGGTGCTATTGCTTTGGGCTTAGTTGGATTCAAAGTGGCCCATAAAGTGCAGCAGAAGCAAGATAAACAGGCTACAAGCACCATTCTACAGCCAGGACAGGCTGAGAAGATTGTAGTTAATCCTACAAATCATACTATTGAGATTGTGACACCTAAAAAGACAACCACAACGTTTCTCCCGGATCGCCCAACCCAGATTATCGAGAATAGGGATGGCTCAATTACTGTAATTGACCATAAAATGGGAGTGGAGACAAAGCCATATCTAGGAGTAGGTGGCTCTTTAGATGGGACACCAAGAATACATGCAGGAGCTGACTTATTCTATTTCCATAAACTGGATTTAGGTGCAGGACTTGATTTCAATGCAGGAGTATTTAAAGACATTTCTTCATTTCAAGATACACGACTTGCTCTGAATGCCAGTTACAATGTTTGGTCCAATACAAGTCTTGCCCTTTCAGTTGATAACAGAAGGTTTGTTGGATTGTTTGTTAAAGTTCGTTTGTAAAAATTCTGAAGTGTAATCCCTAAAACTCTCGTATAATTGAGGTCTCCTATGACTTACAATAATTATTTGCCAGAAGATGAACGCCATGATGATTCCAAATTGAATGGAATCTATCGTGTCTCGTTTGAGGTAAAAGTATCATCTGATGATGAACTTTCATTGTCAGATGTTACCCAAGCTCTAACGGAGGGATTTGATAGAGGTTTTGGGGCAGGATTCGTGGATAAAGTTGCTGAATTATCTGTAGAGAAAATTATTAAGAAAGCAGTTAAGGTATTAAAAGTTGGCGATAGAGTTCTAGTTAAGGAAAATCTGCAAATAAAAGCGAATATATATAATGATGATGGATATTTATTTGTTGGCCAAAAGAATGATATTTCTGAAGTTGCTGGAGAAAATATAGATCTGAAAATTGAAGCTGGCTCCATTGGTTTTATCAACAAGATTGCAAATGGTATTGTTGAAGTTGTTGATTTAGATAGATCTGTAGAAGATGTTAATATTGATTTAATTTCTGTAAATGCAGAGCAACTTGAGAAAATTGATTTTGAAGAGGTGAAATAATCATGCCATTTACACCAACAACTCCATCAGTTTCTTCAGTTACTGCTACTTCAGCCCTTATTACCAAGGGTGTAGATAGTAATCCTTCATCTACCTATTATGCATTTCAATTAAGTTATACAATTAATCTTGCTCCTCAGATAATGTATTTACAGTCTGACGGGACTTTCTCTATTATTCCAGTTTGGCTTAATGTTACCTCTCTTACAGCATCAGCCCTAGTTCCAAATACACTTTTTAGTGTACGACTTGCTGCTGCCACAGATTCTTTTGGGACGGGAAATACTGGATTTGGCCCACCAGCCACTTTTACTTCAGCAGCAGCAATTCCCATATTTCAACCTTTTAGTGGGATCTATTCGACACAGGTTACTGCCAATTGGCTTCCAAATTTTAATAATGATGGGACTGTTTATCAAGTCCAACTCTCGACTGATCCCTCATTTGTATTTGTCTCTTTTGATACTGGGTTAACAGTTGTAGATGATTCCTATACTTTTTTTAATCTTCTACCTAATACAATTTATTATGGTCGTGTGCAATCTACTAATGGTTTTCTAACATCAGGTTATACAACTTTAGGTTCTGTAACTACTCAAGCTGGTCCTGGAGTTGTGCAAGGAATTCGTTCAACAAATCTTTTAGCTAATCGTGGATTTTTGATCCAGTGGTCTGCTAACCCAGCTCCAAATATTTCTGTCTATAGAGTTTATAGAAGTAGTTCACCAACAGATAATAGTAGCTTCCAAGTGATTGGAACGACTCCAGCTAATGTAACTTCTTATATTGACAATGTGCCTTATACATTTGGCATAACTTGGTATTATAAAGTTACAGCACTTGATAATGGGAACAATGAGAGTAGTTTAGATCTTACTTCTCCAGTGCAAGATATGTCGTTTTCACAATTTGTTGAACAACCTTTTCCTACTCAAGTTGAAGTAGGTGATTTGATTAATGATGAAACCCCAAGTGGATTAGTAAATGGAATATTCACTACCATTACTGCAGTAACAGATGGTACTCATTTAGTTGTAGGAAGTACGGCAGGATTAGTACCTGGATCAGCTGATGATTCAACTGCAGGTATTCCATTCACAATTACAACTGTAGTAGATGGCGCACATTTGATTGTTTCTGCCACTACAGGAATGACTACTGGTGATACAATTGTGCAGGGAAACACACTTTTTACTACTGTTTATCCGTTCAAAGGCAGTTCATTGTCAGTTTACCTTAATGGTGTTAAACTTATGAATGGTATTGATTTCACTTTGAATATCCCCCAGCAATTTACATTATTAGCCCCACCTGAAACTGGTGACTACCTTCGTGTGAGTTATCTTAAGTACTAAGGTTTAAATAATTTATGAAAGATCCTAAACCATCTATAGAGACCCCTTCTCATAGAGCTAAGCGTACTCTTTCTAAGAGAGTTAAAAAGGTGCAACCAATAATTGCACCAAAATTATCTAAAGAAGAAGTAAAATTAACTCTTGATCCTTCAAATCCCCCTCCTGTACCTTTTAAACATATTAATGCTCCAGAACAAATACGGGGAAATGTTGGATCGGGGGGAGTGGCCTCTTTACAGATTGATTCAAATCCCTCTATTACAGGTAATGTGCAACTTGTTTCAGGCACGAATATTATTTTGAGTCAAGTTGGACAAGTTGTTACAATTAATTCTACTGCTTCCACCGGATTATTTGTTAAAGATATTTTTACTGTTACAGTTCCCTCTAATAAAGAATTTAATTTGTCCTATGCCCCAATAGCTAATTCCGAGATCGTATCTTGGAATGGTTTAGTTTTAGCTCCTGGAGGAAGCAAGGATTATATTATTGTAACAACTCCTGTGAATCAAGTTCAGTTATCAGGAAGTATTGTATTAAATATTGGGGATATTATAACAGTTTCATATGCAAGATAAAATTTTGAAAAAGAGGTAAATAACAATGTCAGAAACTCAGATTCGCTTAGACACCCAGGCACAGGATGGCACATTAATAGATTCTAAAATTGCAGAGAATACTATTACACTAGATAAATTAGCCTCCATTGGGGATGGAAAAATTATTGTGGGAGCTGTCTCTACAGGGTATCCCACTGCGGTTACTACCACAGGTGATGTTGCTATTAGTGGCACAGGTGCTACTACAATACAATCTGGAGCTATTACTGGGTCAAAAATTGCTTCCGCAACTATCACAAATACAAATTTAGCAGCAGGTGACTTTTCAGCCGTGACTGGCATTGGTGCTCAAGATCAAGTGTTGAATATGAATAGTCACAAAATTAATAGCGTGACTGATCCCTCTAGTGCCCAAGATGCCGCTACAAAGAATTATGTTGATACTACTACAATTTCGGCAACTCTGCCAACTAATGATATTTTGATTGGAAATCTAAGCAATGTTGCTACAGCTGTTTCCATGTCGGGCGATGTTAGTATTGACCATACAGGGGCAACAACAATTCAAGCTAATACTATCACAGATTCTAAAGTTTCTGCAACTGCCGCAATTAATATTACTAAACTGAACACAGGTACAAATACTCAGATTATTATTTCCGATGGTAGCACAAATCATTGGGAAAGTTTAAGTGGTGATGTTATAATTAGTAACACTGGTGTAACTACAATTGGATCGGGAGTTATTACTGATGCTAAGATAAATTCCTCTGCAAATATTGCCCTCTCAAAATTGGCTGACGGAAATAATATTTTATTGGCTGACACAAGTGCTACAATTCAAAATGGAGTTCGCTATACTTATTCAACAGCGCAATCATTTACAAATCCTGGGGATCTTATTGACAAAGCGTATGTTGATGCTACTGCCTCTGGTTTAAATGTTAAGCAAGCAGTCCGATTAGCTACCACATCTAGTTTAGTTGCTACCTACAATAATGGTGTTTCTGGGATAGGGGCTACTTTAACTGCTACTTCAAATGGTGCCCTATTTGTCGATGGTTTTCCTGTTGCAACAAATGATAGAATTCTCGTAAAAAATCAGGTAGATATTCCTCTTACAATTACTTCTGTGGCCACTGGTGTTTTAAATGTTACCAGTAATACTGGAGTTATTGCAGGAGATCCAATTGGGCAAGCCTTATTAATAAATATTACCTCGGTCAGTGGGGACGGTGTAACATTGAATTTAACAAGTTCTACTGGAATAGCAGTAGGAGATACCATTACCCAAGGAGCTGCTTCTTCCGTTGTGGCTACTATTCCTGGTGGAACTTCCATTACTGTTGTAAGTAACTCTGGTTTTACGGCTGCTACAGCAATTGATGCAACACAGTTTAATTATTATAATACTTATGTTACTTCTACCTCTGGAAGTACTATCATTAACGTCTCTAGCAGCGCAGGTTTCTATGCGGGATCTGCTACAGATATTAAAGCCGCCACTAATGGTATTTATATTGTCACTCAGACTGGAAGTGCCTCTCTTCCCTATATTTTAACTCGTTCCACAGATTTTAATGGAAGTATTGGCTCAGTAATTGTAGCCGGGGACTTTGTATTCGTTTCAATTGGTACTGTAAATGGGTCAACAGGTTGGGTAGCTAACACACAGCCCCCCTACACTAATGTTGTATGGGGTGTTACTGAGATTGATTGGCTTCAGTTTAGCTCAGCAGGTGTTGTTACTGCAGGTTCTGGATTACAACAAGTAGGATCTGTAATTAATGTCGTCTCCGCAAATGGGGGCATTGTAGTTAATGCCCATAATATTGCATTAACATTAGCTGATAGTACATTGTCTATTAGTGGTAGTGGCTTGTCACTTGCTTCTCTTCCAAGTGGTGATATTTTAGTTGGTAATGGATCAAATGTTGCCACTGCTGTTGCAATGAGTGGTGCTGTTACTATTAGCAATACAGGTGTTACAACGATATCTTCTAGTTATCCTACATATTCTAGCTTCGTTACTCGTGAGGTACCTACAGGTTCAATCAATAGTTCTAATCGTGTTTTTACACTTGCAAATGTTCCAGTCACTGGCACTGAGTGCATATTCTTGAATGGCTTACTTCAGACAACTGGAGTTGACTACACTATTTCGGGAGCAACAATTACTTTTGAATCGGGTGATGCCCCTGAGACAGGAAGCATTCTTGTGGCAAATTATCAGAAATAAAAAAATATCCAACTTGGCAAAAATTTAAAGCTTCAAAAAAGGTAACTATTTATGTCAGGACGAACTCAAATTTATGGTGATCAAATTGTGGCTGGGGGTATTTCTGATTTAGAAATATCTGCAACTGCAGCTATTCAGATTAGCAAGATATCTCTTAATTCTGATCTTCTTCCTCTTACAAATAATTCTCAATCTTTGGGCAATGCTGCTGATACGTTTGAGAATTTATATCTGAAGACAGGACTTATATTACAACAGACTGGTATTGGCACAAATGGTATAACCCTCAAATCCCCGGCATCGGTTACTTCGTATAGTTTGGTATTCCCAAGTGCTCAAGCTACAGGTATTGAGGTATTACAAAATGATGGATCTGGAAATCTTTCCTGGGTAGTTGGTGGCGGTGTTGGTTTTAGAGAAGATTATGTAGTAGGAACTCCCCTAAATAATTACACAGGGTCAACTACAGTTTTTAATCTAGTTAATTCCTATAATGTTGGAGGTCATACTTTACTTGTTATCTATGATGGTGTGACAATGACCCCAAGTGCAACTGTTGACTATGTGGAGACAAATAGTACTACAGTTACTTTTGATTATGCCTTGGTAGTCGGGTTGAAAGTTAGTTTTATATTCTCGCAACCCCCCTCTTCTACATCTGGCATTGTAAATAGTGGTACTACAGGGCAGATAGCTTATTATGCTTCTGGAGGCACAACTTTAAGTGGTGCGAATCTTTCGTCCATTAGTGTAACATCCATTACAGGTACAGCCAATGAAGTTATTACTTCTGCTTCAACTGGAGCAGTTACTTTAAGTCTTCCCCAAGCCATTGCTACAACGTCTTCTCCAACATTTTCTTCATTAACCCTATCCAATCCTCTAGCAATATCTAGTGGAGGTACAGGAAAAACTACTCTTTCTGCATTTGTTCCAACCATTCAAAAATTTAC
>Ga0302140_10006744_pt1 | contig 14397 bp, 12 predicted proteins | sample I_Bog_E1_1_FD_202095 | JGI IMG/M metagenome (GOLD analysis project Ga0302140, IMG submission 202095) | Peat permafrost microbial communities from Stordalen Mire near Abisko, Sweden - I_Bog_E1_1 | ecosystem: Environmental > Terrestrial > Soil > Wetlands > Peat | place: Sweden: Abisko, Stordalen...
ATTCAAACTGCAAGGGAGTTTCATCTCATATCTAATTTCTTTTTTATCTTTTCTATGAAAAAATGATTGCATTTATATAAAATTCTAAAAATTAACTTGGTTTTAACAATTAATTGAGGGAAACTGATTGGTATGCATAAAGATTTTAAATATATTTTGATGATTTTGATTAACGGATTGCTTTCTTCTCCTTTCGGTTTTGATTCTTCAAAAATCACTGAGAATTCTATGAAAAATTATAATTTTTATTTAAAACAAAAGTTAAAATGTGCAAAAACCATCTCCTTCTTTCATTTCATATATAAATTCATCAATTTCCTCTTTGAAATTGAACTCCAACTTGATTTTCATGTAATAATCACTAAATTTGTTGTTCTTTAATTTGCATTTGCTCTTCGTGCTGAAAAATGAATTCAAAACCAATAAGTTGCTTTCATTGAGGCATGCCAAATTATAGAAATATTGGTTGTTATAAATCTTATTAATGAATCCTGAAGCTTTCTGAATCCCAATCTCGCCCTGATCTTCAGTCATTTTTTCCTCTGGTATTTCATTTCCCAAATCAATTTCACTTGGTTTTTTCTCCTTAGTCAATTCCATAAGTTTATCCTTAATTCTTTCCTGTTCTAACATCAAAAGATTATATCTTTCCATATCCTCCTGTCCCCTCTTCAACAGGATTTCAGTCAAAACGAACAAAATCTTTTTCTGTTCTTTTTTTTCTTCATTTGATAGTTTTTTCAATGGACTGAACAGTTCCTTTTTAAGACTGGCGTCATAATTTGACTTGAAAAGTGAAATGGGTCGTGATTTTGATTTGCTGATTTTAATAGGAGGGGATGGCAGTGGAGAGTTTTTGGAGCTGAATTTCCTAGAAAAAGTGGCCCACATTGAGCTGTTTCTAATCGAAGTTTTGAAAGTTTTGAGTTTGGAAAAGAGCATTTCTGATTTTTCCTTCGCTTGTATGAGTTTCACCTTGACATTGTGATAATAGAAAGCCTTTAAAAAATAGGCCAGGAAAAAGCAATTGGCAATGACAGTGACTAAAATAAGGAAAAAAATGATATTACTGTCGATTATTCGACCAACGACCGTTTCACCGAAATAAAATAATGTCGCTAGGATCGTTATGACAAGAGTGCTTAAAGAAACACTTTCCACCTTATTAACAACATTGAATTTCTCTTCATCAAAGGGAGCGAAATGATATTGAAGAAGAACACTGACGACCATGATTAAAAATACCAATAAAATCGGAGTTAGGTCCGTATTAACATCTACCAGGGTCATGAAGAATATATTTATAAATAAAAGCAACAACTTTCTGATCAAAATCAACAAATCCCAAAAATATAGCTTGTCTTTATACGCATAGAAAAAGAACCCATATTTTAAAAGAGTTTCTCTATCTCTTTCCTCCATTTTCTTCTTGTAATGAGCCCAACCCATATTTATCATCACATATAAAGGGAAAATGACTCCTATTATAATCAGAAAGGGGACCGCAAAAAAATATGTCCAAAGTTTATGGGTTTTGGTTTCGCATTGCACCGTGTAATCACTCATCAAACGATATTCAACATTTTCATTATCTCCAAAATTCACACAAGCGAACATCGATAGAATCACTTTGATGATGTCTGGGAAGCAAAGAATAAGAATGCAAAGGAAAACTGAGACCATCACCCAACTATAACGAATCATCTTATCAAGATTTTCAAAGGACATTGTTGAATCTTTAATTTTGCTGTTCTTTGATAAAGGAGAAGGTGAGGCAGATGACTTCTTTCTGGCTTCTCTTATAGTGGATGTTCTAGCAACCAAAAAAATCATCTTTTCTTTTTTGATGCTTTGCACAATTCGAATGAAAATCAATGAAAGGAACGCTAAAATGAATGGGTAGATAGAACAAATGATGAGTTTGAAATATTGAGTGCTGATGTTGAAATAGCTTCCTTTCAACATGCATTCAAGAGACAATCCGTCACTGACATTAGGCGAAAAACTGAGGAAAATACTCAAGGCAGAATTGAATTCACTAGGCCATTCGAATGGGAACGCAAAAATAATGGTGAGGACCTGCATATGATTTACAAAAATCTTGAGGATATTGGTGGTTATAACCTCATTATGATCTATTTTTGAGGAGCAAATGGAACATACCATGATATATTCTTGGAACACGGAATAAACTGTAAATACCAAACGTAAAACTAATTCAAAAATCACATTAAAATTATAAGTTGCACTGCCACATTCTAAGCAAGTGTTTGGGTCAACATGTCCATAATTCCAGTCACATTCATTACATAACACTCCTGAATATCCTGGTTCACAAAGAGAAGTGGCATATAAAGGATCATAGGTATAATTTCCTTCAAGAATTTCCAATATGCTCATAGTTCTATTATCTCCGAGACAAGCTGTGTTCTTACATTTGATGAAATTAGTGGAAAGTTCATTCGAACGCCAATAGTTTTTCTTGGAAGTGAGATTACTGCCACCGAAACAATAGAAATTGGTGGTATCATCACATGCCAAACATTTTTCAGTGGTACCCATGGTGAAATCTGTGACAAAGGAATATGTATTTACCGCACAAGGATCACATGTTCTTTCATCGGTTAATCGTTCTCCTACCAAACAATTTCTGAAATTGAGATCTAAAGTCAACGATTCGGTATTTTGATTTCTGAAACTAATTTGATAGGTAAAGGCAGATTGTATTGGCAATTGATTCCTTTTGAAAATGCCATTGAAACATAAGAAACCCTCAAGCATAGTAAAGGAGAATTGGTTGTTCAGATCTAAAGATGAAATCTGATTAATTTGGATAAAATCGGAGTAATCTTCATTAGTTTGATATACCACATTGTTATATTCATCCAGTCCTGTGATGTTCGCTAAACAGTTAGAGTAATAATTACCACTTTGAACATCATTTATTGAGAAATATTTCACTTGGAAATTTTGATCGTCGGTCTCATAAAAACTGATTATCTTCACATCAGTGGCATCATCATTTCCGTAGAAATCTGCTAAGTTATTAACATATTGATTATCTATTAAAATCGGCAGATTCGAACCTTCTGTGTAACTAGCTCCACCGATTTGGGCAATGTTTTCTGTAAAATTATTCAAAATCTTGTAATTTGTTGAATTCAAATTGTAAAGAGCACCTCCTTTAGCTCGTGAATAATCATCTACAATTTTTAATATGGCTGAATTTTTGCCAAACGAGTTTTGTTTCAATGTAAAATTGTTTGCATTTTCAACATAAACTGCACCACCTTTCATTCCTGCTAAATTGAAGAATAAAATGCATTTATCAATCAATATGGTTTGAGAAAGAGCTGTATTTGAATTTTGGAAATAAACGCTCCCACCATTCTCATATGCAGTGTTTTCAAAAAACACAGAACTTTTAATTTCCACAGTATTTAGAATGTTTTGATCATAGGAGAAAGAAAAGACTCCTCCCGAAGTAAAGGCTTTGTTTCTAAAAAAGAAATTAAATTTTGAATTAAAATTGGAATTTAGCCCTGCAAACAAGGCCCCTGAATAATTGGAAACAATTGAAAAGGCCACATTGTTGTAAAATGAGACATTTGAACTTTCAGCATATATCATAAGATAATCTTTGCTAGATGTTTTGGTGAAGAGACTGTTTTGAATAATAACAGTTGAAGATAAAAATGTTAAAAAGGCGGACATTTCTGCATCTCTGGTTTTGAAGTTGCATTTCTTTATATTCACTATGGAATTTTGCACATTAGCAAAATAATTGGAGACATTTAAATCGAAAGCAATTCTTCTGATCGTTAAATTTGATGAATCGATAATGAACATTGTTACACAAATGGAATTTTTGTTAAAGGTGTTTTGACTGAAGACAGTGTTGCTGTTTTCATTGATTGCGATCACAGAAGCAACTGAATTAAGGTAAAATGCTGTGAAATGAACAGAGACATTGGAGGAAAAAACCGTACTTATCAGAGAACTTTGTGTATTTTGAAGCATATTAGTCAAGTTGCTGTTATTTAAAGTAAAGTTGTTGTTTTCATACATATAAACAAAACATCCATCTAAATTCGTTGTGCTATTTATAAATATGCTGTTGTTCAAATACATTTGATTTGATTTGAAGGCGGCAATCAGTCCACCTCTATCCTTTGAAGCTGAATTCACGATTTGGCATGAAAAAAGAACAAGTGTGTTGTTGTTATAAAGATAAAAAGCCCCACCATCGAATTGACAGAAAGACAAGGAAAAATTGCTTTGTATAACAGTCAATTGATTGCCTTGTTCAATATTAAAAGCTCCTCCATTTGCTGTGGATGATGAAGAGTTATACACATTGCATAATGTAATGTTCAATATGTTGTTCAAATCAGAATAAAGAAAACCACCTTGCAAGCTGCAAATCATTTGACCAAAAGAACTGTTATATAATAAGAAATTATTACTGTTTTCTATTGCAAACCCACCTCCGAATTCATAAAGAGCTTCCGAATCAAAAAATAATGAGTTGTAAATTGCTATTTGATTGAAATTATTGCTGATTGAAAAAAAACCTCCTGAATTATAAGCGAAACAAGAAAAAATAAACACTTCTGTAAAATTTAGGTTATTGGTTCCTATCGTCCCAGTGAAGCTTAAAAATCCTCCATTTCCTGAAACGGCCCTAGAAATGTTGAAAGTTGAAGAAAGAACAGAGATGTTGTTCGAGCCTCCAAAGAATGAAATGCATCCCCCTTCTATTTCTGAACTTGAGTTAATGCTAGAAAAATTCACAATTATCAAATTATTTGATTCTTCAAGATATATCAAACCCCCCTCTCCCGATTGTTGGGGGTTGAGTCCAAAACTACCAGCAGAAGAGTTTTGAATATCAACATTCAAGAAAACAATAATATTTTGATTACTTCCCATAAACAAACCACCATATCTTTGACAACCGACATTTTGAAAAATCAATTGTGATAAGGTGATGTTATTTTCAGAATTTACATAGAACACCCCTCCATCTAATGATGATGTGACATTATTACCGTAAATTCCCTGAATGTTAACATTGTTCAATAAATCACTATACAACATACCTCCAGAAGATCCCTCCACATCGTTGAGCGAAAGATTAGAGACCTCAAGAAAAATATAACTACTTGCGTAAATGATTGCTCCACTTGCTCCAGAAAAGAACTGTTCGATTGCACTATTGTTGAGAGTTAAATTTGATTTGTCAAGATAAATTATACCCCCAGAGACAAAGTCTTGTATTGTGAAATTTTGAACATAAAGAAAATCAAAGAAAATAACCGATGCCTCGCCAAAATAAAAGGCTCCACCGAGCTGATTGAAAACACCTGGCATTAAAACATTAGTGAAGGTAACATTAATGATTGAGACTGTTGCTTGAAATTCTAAATAATAAAGGTTATATGGGACGTAAATGAGATCATGAGTGCAATTAATAACATTTAGAACATCATAACCTTCTCCGTAAATAATAGCGTTCATTTGGGAAATGTTAAGATTGTTGAAAATAAGATTGGTGAAATTGATGTGATTGTAATGAATGCAGAAAATTACACCTCCTTGCACGTTCAAATTCAAATTTATGAACATGGAGTTGTCTATTGAAATGGTGTTGTTTTCAAACAAATAAAACAATCCATAGGTTGTTGAGTTGTAATAATAGGAATTGATAAATATGCAATTTTTTACAATTAAATTGGCCCAATAAAGATGCATAAACGCGTTTCCGTAAATATCCTCAAAGGTGCTATTCAATATGATAACACTCGTAGCATAATTCTGAATGTTCAAAATCGAACCACTAAAAAACGCTGTAATATTCTGAAAATTGCAGGCTATCATACTGATTTCTGCGATATTTTCTGAGTACACGATCCCACCTTCTCCATTTGGAACTGCCCCATTTGAAAAATTCACATTGCTCATGTTCAAAGTACAGCTGCCACCAAGGAAAAATACTCCCCCTTGACCATAATATGTCAGAGATGTTGATGTTTGAGAGGAGAAATAGTCAGAATACCCCGAAACAGTCCAATTTGTGAAAGAGGAGTTTTGCAGATTTATAGAGGAAATGCCTGCTGTGGTGAAAATGCCTCCATACCCAGTAGGAAATAAATTGGAAAAGGAAAAATTTGAGAAGGAGGCAATAACATTTTGATCGATGAAAATGATCGAACTATTAGAAAGATAATTGATCATAGTAATGTTGGACATGGATATTATTGAATTAGCCGAAATTCGTATCAAAATTAACAAAAAGGTTCCTGATGGTTTTAGTAGAGTGATGTTTGAAAATGTTACGTTAAAAATTGTGACATTCCAACGTAAATTAATGAAATATTGGGAGGTGCTTGGTGAGGCTTGTGAAGAGTTAACAAAACAATTAAAGATGCTGAGATTGGAGAAGGTAAAATTTGAAGTTTCCGCATTTAATGTTGAAGTACTTGTAATTTGAAAGCCAACAATGAAACCATCTACTGAATATAATAGGGAGGTATAAGTTCTGCTGAAATTTCCGAATTGGCAATTTGCTAAAGTGAAATTCACATTGTTGATTCTAAAGGCATAAGTGGAGTTGATAAAGGAGCTGTTATAAACAAAGATTCTGGAAGGCGTTGCAGATGGTGAATTTACATTAAAAAGCGATTTTTGCGCATAGGCATAGGCACTAGAAGAAGTTGATGCATACTCGAGAATTTGATAATAATTGTATTCAGAAACTGTGATATTTGTAAAATTAAAAGTCGAATTTTTGTTTGCGGTCATAAAAACAATTCCCAATTTGAGATTCACTCTGTAAAAAGTGCAATTTTGTAAGACCAATGACAAATTATTATAGTTGTTGGCACCATCATAGATGAATGTGGTAAATTGTGGATATGTGGTGGTTTTAAGTGATTGGAAATAAGACAATTCAAAATTTGTTAAGATTAGAGAAGCATTTGAGGTCAAGAAGTCAATAACTGCATAAGTTGTCACAGAGTTTTCATTTCTTATGAGCGAATGGTTCACTAATAAACATCTGTTGTTGGGAGTTCCAAAAACAAAATATGAGTCGTTTGCACAACAACCTTGTTCTTGTTGTGAAGTATTATAGCAAACAGAATCAAGGGAAGAATTATAGGCATAGTCGATTTCTTTTCCTGTGATTCGAATGTTCACCAATTTTAATGAAACATTCACCTGCATTTTCATTATTTCACATTTGAATTGAATTTCGACTGTGTTGTTGCTAGGACAATCATCACTGTTATTGTAGTAGTTATCATAACAAAATTGCGGTAGGATCCTTATTGGTACATTGATGGTGTTTAGCTCTTTTATCGTGCTCGTAACGGTAAAGCCAACAAAGTCATTAGGCTGTATGAGATAATAGCTGGAAAGAAGAACGAAATTGACATGTTTATCTGTGGCATTTTGGAGGGAGGAAATGAATGTGGTATTGGTGGAAACGTTCTGGAATGCTTGAAAAATATTGTTATAAGGCTGGGTAAGTGTTCCGACACCCTTGACTGTTGCAGTGAAATTTTGCGAGATGAAAAAGTCGAAGGAAGAATTCGCCTTGAAAAAGAAAAGAATTGCTAGGAGCAAAATTATATGCGTTTTTAACATTTTTTTTACAATGGAAATTTTGAAAAAACATCAAACTATAAATCAAATCATTAAAATAAAAAAAATTTGCTAGGAAAATGAAAAAAAACAATTTTGTTTAAAAAAGTATGTATACCCTTTTCACAAAATTCCTAGATGGATATTTTTTTATTAAGGGGGATTTTTAATTCAAAATTTTTTATTTATATTTAATTAAAAATATTTTTTTTGAAAAAAACATTATCCTTGAAGCTTATGCCAATGACAAAAGGCTATTAAATTCTGGTAAAAATTTTTCTTCAAAACAAAATTTTCTTTAATTAAAAAAAAATATCTTTTTTTTTTTAATTTTATTAAAAGCCCCCCCTTTTTTATGTATAACAGAATCAGTGAATCGGGTATAATAAATATATAAATGAATCTTCACAATAAATGAATTTTTGATTATTTTCAATTTCAGTAATCTCATCCACCATTTTTCAGATATTGGATTCTTAGCAAAGTTTTTAGAATTTTATTGTCTCCATTTTCGTCTATCACCCAAGCAATTTCATTCATTGTCCTTGGAGATTTCTAAGTCGAATGTTCCTTGTTCTCCTAACTTTCTGAACCAATTCTTTGAGGCTGGATAGCTTTTATTCTGCCTTACTAGCTGCACATATTCGTTATCGTCACTCACCCCTAACATATGTGCAACTTGCTTAATTTCCTAATTATACGCAGCGCGGTTTCTGCCATAGCAAAAAAATTTTCGTTTTAATTAAAATCTTTATTCGTTGTGTCTTTTTTATTGTTTATTTTATAACACAATGTTAATTCTAATGATTTTCATCTTAATTAAGAAAAATTGTAATTTTTTGAAAACATCTATCAGTTTTATTGCCTCATTAAGGAAACCCCATAAACTTTAAATTATTGTAAAAAATAAAGAAAAAATGTTTGAAAAAATAGGAAATTAGAGAAGATGACAAAAGGCTTTTGATTCTTTAGAAAAATAAATATTTGAATATCGATGATCTGCATTTAAAAATATACCTCTATTAAAAATCAAAGTTTATAGATGAAAAGCAAATTAAAATTAAATAAGGAAGCTCTGCCCTTTTTTATTGAGGATCGTAGTAATGAGACAAAAAACAATGAAAAAATCTTGGAACTGACCGGAGAAAATGAAAATCTGGGAACCAAGAAACATTTTCATAAAATCACTATCACTTCAGATCCATTTATTCCACCAAGTAAAAAAATTTGGAAAAATCGTTTATATAAAATAAAAACAAGATGTAGATGGGGATGCTCAAATTGCCCAAAAAAAGAAAAAAAAGAAAAAGAAAAGCAAAAAAAACATTCATTTGGGGGAATGGGAAAATGAAATAATAACCATAACGGATATAAAGACCAAAAATGTCCAAAAGGAAGAAGGTTTATGTGCAAATTTTAGCTTAAGTCTTAACCTTAAAAGAAAACAAAAAACTTAGGCTCAAAAATATCCAAATGTACAATGAAAAAAATGAACTAAAAGAGAATATCATAAAGGAGAAAAAGAAAAAAACGAAAAATAATATTCCCTCTTTTTTAAAACCTATTTCCAAAATGATCTCTGAAATGAAAGCAAAGAAATTTGGGGCAGTGGACAACAAACCTCTCAAATACAAAGCTGTAAATAAATCAAAATGGCTTTTTATTAATTTATTTTCAGATAACAGGCATCAATGATAAAAATCTGATCGTGAAGAAAAGCAAACGTGTCTCCAAAATTAAGAAAAGTTTGCAAAAATATCAAGAGGATCTTTTCAACTATCAAACAACCATGAATACAGAGCCCTTGACTCCCAAGGAAATTGCATCTATGACTTTTCATAATGAATATGTTACTGTTGAAGAAGTAAGTGAGGAAGAGGAGGAAGAGGAAAAAAAAATAAATGTTTTTACAATCGAAAAAACTATTGTTCAACACAGAAAAGAATCCATAAATACGAAAGGAACGAGCAGCAATAATATCACGGCAAAAGGACTCGTGATTTTTTCGCATTCTTATTTAAATGAACAGAAAACTCATATGAAAGATTTAGATCATCCTCAAGGCACCTATAACTCTATGAAAATTCGGAAGTAATTGATTTTTAAATCATTAAATTATATTAAATAATTGCTAGTTGGGTACATCATATGTTGGACCCAGAGATTGATTTAAAGGTTATGACCTTGGTGAATATCCTTAACTATGCCCAAACGAAAAAAAAAATACAGTTTCCAAATAAAGTATTAAAATAAGAAATTTCCTACTTAAAATTTTAAGTTTAAAAAAAGAATTGTTGCAGGGGTCAACGAAGTAAGAAGGACCTTAGAAACCACATTAGCGGAGAAGTAAAATTTTTATTATAATTGTCAATTACTTTAAAATAAGGTTTTCCAAATGTGTGATTTTAGCTGTCAACATTCAAGAAAACCCTTTTCCAAGTTAATAAAATTCTTCTTTTCTTAATTTTTCATTTTTATGAAAGACGGAACTGATGAAATAATTGAAGACATACTTAATCTTTGTAAAGAAAACAATGTTTTTGTTATTCATTCTTGCTCTCGAAGAAAGTTAGGTCTAATAAAATTATTAAGTAATTTTAAATTTAAAAGTTTTTGTAAAAAGGTTTAGCATATACTGGGAAATATGGACCAAAAATTAGCATCATAAGTATCATTAATTACCAGAATTATGAGGAGGAATTCAATGAATTGAAAAAATTGATAAATCAGAAACAAAGGGAGTACATGAATTTGGGAATAAAATTTTCTTAATCAGATGTTTAAAATTATTTTTTTTCAAACTTCTCTCTAAAAATTTGAAATAAAAAAATTTCCATTTTTAAAAAAAAAAAAAAATATCTTAAAAAATTTAATTTTATTAATTTTTATGTTTTTTTTATTGCTTTTAAAAATTTAAGTTTATTTGAAATTTTTATTTATTTTTTATGTTATTTTTAGAGAGACCTTAATAATGAAGAAAACAAAAAATACTATAACTCCTCCTTTGTTTTGATTTTTTCGATTTGATCGTCGCATTTCTGGTTCAAAGCCTTGAAAATCGAAGGGTTCCCCTCGTAATATTTGAGTTCGTTAGGGTTTTTGATGAAAGTCATGATGAAACTTGAAAGTTGTTCAAAGGTAAAGTCTTTTTGATGATTGGAGAATCTATAATAAATTAAAATTTCCATTTTTATCTAAAAAAATGAAAATACTTTGAATTTAGTTGATTATAAAGGACTGCTTGGGGTAACTTTTTGTCTCCAAAATCAAAGGGCTTCACAATTTCTTTATGACAAGTGGCGTTAACCCATAAAGTATGGAAGTTGATTTGATGAAATTGCTTTTTGATTTTTTGAAAGACTTCCATATATTTTTTGAATTGATTTAAATTTTTCTAACAACAAAAAATCTGGGTCATAAAATCACAATTTATTCTTTACTTCATTGAATTCGAAAAAACCTATCAAGCAAAATAAATGTCTTTCAGAAAAACATAAATCCTCAAACATCTTTTGATTTTCCAAATTTATTACCAAATTGCTTAAATCATCACCTTTATATTTAATCAACACCTAACAAATAACAAAAATGATAAATTATAAGAAGATAATAAAAAAAAAATTAACATTATGCAAAAATTTGGCCATTTCATGATAGATGAATACTCCTTCATACCCCACGACCATAGTCCCCCCTTCAGAATTGATAAAGCTTTGTGGGACGATTGCCATCATTTTAGGGAGTTTTTTGATCCCATATCTATTCTTCAAACTATCTGAAGGGTTTTTATAATTTAAGAATCTAAAATGGTTCTTGTATTTTGTCAAATGTCCAAATGTTCGGAAAGACACAGATATTATATCAGAGTCATGAAACAACACAACTGCAATTTTATCCTCATCGAAACTTTTCGCGATATAAAACTCCATGTTATCCTCTGAAGCTACTTTATTAGATTTATCCTCAATCAAATCGGAAATTATTTGCAAGCCCTCATTGAAACTTTTATTGATGGGAATTGTAATATTGGTCAAAACGGAGCCATTATAATAATAGACATGCAAAGCAGGGAACAACCTAATCTTTAAGGTTTTCTCAGCAAATATCAAGTTTTCAGATTTCTTGGTAGTGTTCAACGAGACGAAAATCACTGCATTGCTTAAATTAACAATTTTTTATTAAAAATTAAAATCATTTTTTAAAAATTTATAAACCTCAATCTTTCAACAAGTTGATTATATAAAGGAAAAGGGATCTTGCTTGAAGTTATATGTAGAATTGTGACTTTTTCTTGTTTGAATTGGTCGAATCCCAATGTAGAATTGAAATTCCTTTCTTGTATCGTTTCCCATTCAGTTTCAAACTCATTATATTTGAAGAGATAGTTTTTAACTTCTTGAACTACCGGAGCAGCATGGAACTTAATTCTCTGAGGAAACGCATATTTGTTCAGGAATTTGACAAGATTAGTCAGATTGAATTTGTTCCTGAATTCAAATTTAAAGAAATCGTTTTCCTTTGCAATATTTCGCTTTAGAAGCAATAAAGCTGGAAATTCTTGGATTTGATAATGGTCCAAGACCTCTTTATTTTTGAAATTGACATGAGCAAACTATCAAATATTATCAAATATTTACAATTCCATAGTTTTTTACTTGCAGTCGATCTTTATATTCAGCTGTTAAGCCTTTGAATAACATGGGAATTTCTGGTGTCTTGTAGAAAAACAACACCTTGTTGAAGCCATGTTTGGTTTCTTTGAGGAAATTTTGCAGATCTTGAAAGGTTTTGATTGAGAGGGAATACGTGGGTGCCATTTTGGTGGTGAAAGCCTTCAGGAATTTGAAATCCAATTCGGAAATTTTCAACACGTGTCGTTTGTATTGTTCAATGCCTGGTTCAATGAAGGAAACTTCAGGTAAAGTGGCAGTTTTTTTCCTGAAATTGATACAAACTTCTAAATCTTGTGGAATTCCTTCAGTTTCTTCGCAATATAACAAATAGGCTTGGATCATGCCTTCGAGATTATTGTTTAAGCTTTCAATGTTTCGGAGACATTCGTCACATTTGTTAGAAGGAGAATATGTGTATATGATAGAGGCTTTGATGTTTTTAGTGAGGATGTCTTGATATTGCTTTTGATTGAAAATGCGGGGAAGGATCTTGGTCGAGTTTTGACATGTGACCACGACAATCAGAAGGAAAAGAACAAAAGATTTCATTTTGATCTTTAAAAAAAACGCAAAGTTTCTATTTTGGCTTTTTTTCTTATTTGAATTAAAATAAAAAAACAACCAAAACTTTTTTTATAGAAAGTTTTTTCAAAAAACAAAATTATTAATTTTTTTCTGAAACGATAATCAAAATAAGAAAAAAAACCCAAAATGGCTCAAATAAATCAAGAAAACATCAAAAAAATCCTCTCCGGCCAAAGTATTCTCTTTTATTTATACGACTTATCATTTATTTAAGTTATGCCGGTTGATGAGATGTTCAGTATTTCAAGAAGAACCCATGCTGCCTGGGGAATCGAAGGTTATGAGGTGCCCAAAGAATATCAAGATCCGATGAAACAAATGAGGGATCGAGACTATGTGAAAAACGCGAAGAACAAAGGCAAAAAAAACAAGATGTATGTGACTAGAAAAGGACATTTTTTGCAGGATCTGGAAAAGGTTTACGGCAAGTTTCCTGCTCCAAACGCCTACAAAACAGAACATTTATGGTTAGAGGCGAAACCTAAGGTCAACAAGCCAAAGAAAGATGTTCCAAAAAACAAGGGCACCTTTTTAGACGCTATCCAAAATGAATATACACTGAAAAACTTCCCCATCCCTGGTCCCGGGACTTATAATTTACGAAAGGATCAGAAACTGCTAGAAAAAGAGCTGAAGGAAATGAAAAAGGCGAAACATTCGTAATTTGGGTTTTTTTCTTCTTTTAACTTTTTTTTTCAAAGAATCAAAGAAAAAACTAACTTCTTATGTGAATATGAGTTTCTAGGGAATGTAATTCCAGGGCCTGGCAATTATAATCCAAGGGTATTTTATATAAATTTCCAATGAGGATTTATTTTTTTTTATGGAAAAGGCTGTCAAAACCAAACTACATATGAATAACACAGAACCCAAGGATTGGATCAATAAACATAGAGATCTTTCGAAAAAATCCAAAGAGAAAAAAAATGACCAGAACATCAATCCTTTTCCCACAATGTATATGACTTTCAGCAAATTAGCTGAAATGAAGAAGGCGGAAGAAAAGGAAAAAAGTAAAAAAGTAGAAAAATTATGGGGGACAGCCACAAGATTCAGTGACCCGAAAAAAAAAAGTAAAAGCACTTCTTTTATTAATTGTCCAGGACCTGGAACCTATGATATGATCAGCTATTGGAAGGACCCGAAAGTAGCTTATATGAAAAAAAGCGAGAAGGAAAAGGAAGATAAAAAAGATTGGCAAATGAAAATTACGAAAGGGGTTGAAAGAAGTATATATTATTAAAGAATGAAAAAGGGAAATTTGAGAAACTATGATATTTTTTTGTTCAACTGAATTTTCAAGAAAAAATTTAATAAATTACATTTAATGTATATATTTTTTTAATGATATTTTTAGATTTTTTGTCAAAATACAAAAAATTTGGTGACAGAGTTGATATGTTTAATTTTGTTTAGTAAAATAAATAAAAAATTAAAAGAATTTTTTACAAAAACAAATAAATAAACAAAAAATTCAATAAAATCAAAAAAT
>Ga0302140_10006753_pt1 | contig 14381 bp, 16 predicted proteins | sample I_Bog_E1_1_FD_202095 | JGI IMG/M metagenome (GOLD analysis project Ga0302140, IMG submission 202095) | Peat permafrost microbial communities from Stordalen Mire near Abisko, Sweden - I_Bog_E1_1 | ecosystem: Environmental > Terrestrial > Soil > Wetlands > Peat | place: Sweden: Abisko, Stordalen...
ACCGATCCCTCACTGGAATTATTGCGGCAGTATTTCACGTCGCACCGGATGCCGTGGACGGAAGCGACCGAGATTGCGCCGCGCCTGCGTCTGGATGGCAGAAACTACGAGGCTGTCGAAGTGGACCTGGATGCCCATCACAAGAGGGATGTGCGGCGGCGAAAGAAGCGCCTGGTGACCGAAAAAGGCCCACTTTCGCTCTGGCAACCGTCGAGCATCGAGGAGGCCGAGCCGGTGCTCTCCGAGTTTTTCCGTGTGCACGACGAAAAGTGGCTCTCGCAGGGATTTCCGGGCATGTTCCAAAGCCCCGATCAGCAGCGCCACTTCAGAGCGATGCTGCGTCACCTGTGGGGCAAGGGTCTGCATTTCTCAACAGTGCGGTGCGGGGACGTGGACATCAGCTATCACTTCGGATACTTTTCCGGAAAGTGGCTGCAATGGTACCGTCCGTCCTATCGCACGGAATTCCACGCTTATTCTCCCAGCAAAATTCACATGTCGATGGTGATTGAAGAGGCGTGCCGCCAGGGTTGGAGTGGAGTTGACTTCCTGCTGGGCGAAGAGCCGTATAAGTTTCTGTGGGCCAACGAAACGGTGCAGGTTGTGACCGTCAATGCCGGGTTCCATGCCTGGGCTCCCGCTTACTTCTGGTTCAGCCGCGGCAAACCGTACGTGCGAAGCAAACTGGTGCAGCATTATACGCGGGCGAAGGCCTGGCTGCAGAAGATGAAGAAACCGGAATAGCGCAGCTGCTAACTGCCCCAGTCTCCGGTGGAGAAACGCTGCCATCGCTCTCCATCCAGTCCGCTGAGGGCCGCCTCTCCCAGACGAACGGTGTTGACAAGATCGGGGTTTCGGGAATGAATGAGGGCACTCGATTCGGGATGCCGGAAGACGCAGTAATTGCGGGTGAGCGTTGTAAGATACCCTGGCCGCGACGGCCCTTTGGCGACTACGCAGCCCTGTTCAAAGGCATCGGCGAAGAGCACCTGCAAGACGGATTCGTAGTCGTTCGCCGCGCGGATACCCAATTGCAGAAGATAGGCGGCGCCGGCGGCTTTCGCGAAGTACACCAGCCAGCCGCAGGCGACTCCGTCCGAGTCATGCACGATGAGTGTCCGTAGCTGCCCCACCACGGGAGCCTGCGCCGCCTGCGCGAGCAGCCACGCGAACGACGCGGCGCCGTAACGGGGGCTGAGTGGTTCCCGCCAGCCGATCTTTTCGATGCAGGCCAGGAGTTCGGCGGCGGACGCGGAGCGAAACGAAACAGCCGGACGCCGCGCGCCGAACGGGGGAAGGCGGGTTGCCAGCAGGTCCGCGGGTATTGTGGCCAGGGCGGCGACGCGGTGCAGAACTTTGCCAGGCGTCCCGAAGCGCACGAGAAAGCTCCGGCCGTTTTCAAAGGGACGGAGGACCCTCATCCAGTGCAGGGAATAGAAATGGGCGGGGAAGCTTCCGCACACCTTATGGAACAGGTGCACGGGGTCGGATGCGCCATCGACCCAGGTCATATCCTGTGGGCCCTGGAAGCAGCGGCGGAGCAGTTGCATGGCGGCCGGACCGCGGCGATGATCCGGGTCGACCATGAACTGAGTCATGGTGGCGGCGACGATATCCCGCCCGCGAAACACCATGGGGCGTGGCACGATTCCCAGAGTTCCGATCAGCTTGCCGTTCTCCAGGCAGACCCACGAAGGGACGTCCGGCGTGGCCCAGGGATTTCGGAGCAGGATCTCACAGAAGTACGCAGGCAATGCCTTGCCTGGATGCCTGGTTTGCCCGCGCATGGCGCGGAAATACAGGATGGCAGTGTCGATGGCGAACTCTTCACTGAATGGGCGGACTTCCGTCATAGCGTTCGATCTTCTCTATCTTGACATCGTCATGAAAACAATCGCGTGGATATACGGCGGCCGCGCATATTCAGCAGTCTGTTGTGTTTTGAAGGACACTGGCATACGGCCTGCAGTGATACCTGCGAGGTGGATCATATGCGAAAACTAACACTTGGATTACTGACGGCCGTTTTCGGACTTTCGCTGACGGCTATCGCGCCGACGGCACCGGCGCAGATCGGTGTGGGCGTTAACATCGGAGTGGCGCCGGATTGCCCGTATGGGTACTACGACGTCGCGCCATACGCCTGTGCTCCTGCGGGGTATTACGGACCGGAGTGGTTTAACGGCGGTTTGTTCATTGGCGCGGGGCCGTGGTTCCACGGCGGAGACGACTTCCATGGCCACGTGGATAACCATTTTCATCCCGATCACGGATATAAAGGCGCGATGCCGCAACGTGGTGAAAAAGCGGATGAGACAAAGCGGGTCAACAGTTCGAGCTTTCACGGGAATGAAATGCGCGACGGCCGCGGACATGCCGTGAACGAGAAAAAGTAGAAAAAAACGGAATCGGCGCGGGGCGGCTTTCCACGACGTGGGGGTTGCCCCTTTTTTGTATGAGGTTTGTTTTGCAATAATACGAAAAATCGGCAGCGGCAAATTCAGACTCTATTCACGTAAGAAGAACGCTCAGGGCGAACGGAAAAACCTCGGCACTTTCGATTCCCGGGAAGCTGCGTAAAAACATGAGCGAGAAGGGCGGTATTTCAAGCGGCACTGACCGCGCTATCGGCCAATCAGCCGATGCGCTGCGCTCTGGAGCGCAAATCCTGCGTAAACATCATGACGTTGCGGCCGTCCCAGATTACATCGACTAATCGATCGCCGTCGATCGGGCCGTTGCAGACTTCAATGACGGCACCGGATGCCACAGTGCGGGCCACGTAGACTCCTCCCTCCTGAAACATCGCGATCGTGGGCTCGTGAATACGGTAAAACTCAGACACTGGCCTGGCTCCCTTTTCCCGACTGTTCACAGTGCAAGCGCCGGGCCATTTGACGGGGTGTAAACTTTGCATTTGCTTGCATTTACGGGTGGAAAATGTTACCGGTTCCGACAAGAGCGTATGCTTAGAGGGAACGCCGACCGGCTGGCTCGCCATGCGAATTCTTTTCCTCTCGCCACGACAATCTTTACCAGCGCGAAGCGGCGCCAAGCTGCGCGAATATCATTTTCTGCGTGCGCTGGGACAAGCGGCGGAGGTCAGCTATCTGTATTTCATGGATCCGGGAGCTGCGCGTCTGACGGTGAATGAGTTGCCGTTCTGCCGCGAGGTGATCGGCATACGGAAGCCGGCTGCGTATGGAGTAACAAAGACTGCGCGCGGGATTGTGGGGCGGTGGCCACTGCCGATTCTGAACTACACCTCGCCTGAAATGGGCGCCGCCGTTTCGTGGCTGACGGATGCCCGCGATTTCGATATGATTCATCTCGACAGCATTCACATGATGCGTTACGCGCAGGCGGCCACTGCGCGCAAGCCGACACTGCGCGCGATTTATAACTGGCACAACATCGAATCGGAAGCGATGCATCGCTTTAGCGCGACCACGACTTCGTATGCGCGGCGCTGGTACGCGGCGCAAACGGCGCGCAAGCTGGAGACTGCCGAGAGCGAGATACTGCGCTCCGCGTTCGGGCACATTGTCTGCAGCGGGAGGGAACGCGAGCAGTTGCGGCGGATCGCACCCGCCGCGCGAATCGAGGTGGTGGAGAACGGCGTGGATACGCGCTACTTCGGGGAACCGGTGGCCGCTATTCCGGGAGCCGCGCGGAGGCACCTTGTTTTTGTTGGCGCGATGGATTATTTTCCCAACTCCGAGGCGGCGGTGTTTTTCGCGAACCACGTCTGGCCCCGCATGAGAAGCAGCCTCGGCGTAGCGGAACTGACGATCGTCGGAGCCCATCCCGGTCCGCAGGTGCGCGCGCTGAGCGAGCTATCCGGCGTGAAGGTCACCGGCATGGTCCCCGATGTGCGCCCTTACTATCGGGGGGCGCTGGCCGCCGTGGTGCCGCTGCGAACGGGCGCAGGCACACGGCTGAAGATTCTGGAAGCGATGGCGGCGGGCGTTCCGGTGATTTCGACGCCGCTCGGCGCCGAAGGGCTGGAGGTGACCGATGGCGAAAACATTCTGCTGGTGAATCCCGACGATACTGAAGGGTGGATCGAACATGTGGCGAACGTGGCCGAATCTCCTGCGTTGAGTGAAAGGCTGACAGCCGGCGGGCGGCAGCTGGTGCAGACGCGGTACGACTGGGAAATGCTGGGCGCGAAGCTGCGGAAAACCTACGAGGGCTGGCTCAGTCCGCGGTAAATCGAAACCAGCCTGCGAACACGGGCCTCGGGAGTGTAGCGGTCGACAATGAGCTCGTGGCTGTTGTTTGCCAGACGCCACGCAAGTTTAGGTTCGGTTAGGACCCTCGCAAGCGCGGCGCTCATCGCCTGAGCGTCACGCGGTTTCACAAGCAATGCGGTTGCCTGATCGGTGACGATTTCCGGTATGCCGCCCACCGCTGTCGCAACAGCCGGAACCCGGGTTGCCATCGCTTCGAGCAAAGCGTTGGGCGAGCCTTCGCTCAGCGACGAGAGCACTGCCACATCGGCAATCCCGTACCAGCGCTCCGCGGAGCTTTGATGGCCGGTCAGCGTAACAAAATCTCCGAGACCCAGCTGACGAATTTTGCCGTCAATGCGCGGCTTTTCCGGTCCATCGCCCACGATCACCAGATGAGGTCTGATCTTCGGAGACAGGAGATGAAGGGCATCCAGCAGAGTGAGATGATCCTTCTCACGTGACAGGCGGCCCACAATCAGGGCAACTTTTCGGCCCGCGGGAATTCCGGTGTCGAAGGGCTCTCGCTGCGCCGCGCCCCAGTCCGCGGGTATGGCGTTGTGGATGACCTGAATGCGCTCCGGGCGCACGCCAACGGCGATCAGCTGATCGCGAAACGGGAGGCTGACCGTCAGCACCTGCTTCGCCGCGCGCAGCGACCACCGATCCAGCTCGTTATAGGCTCGGGCCTTCAGGGTGGGCCAGGTATAGCCGTGATGAAACGCAACCCACGGAACAGATTTGGGCAGGCCGGCGGATCGAACAAGGAAATGAGACTTGACCGCGTGGGTCTGGATAACATCGGGCCGCACGCGTGCGGCGAGCGCACGGAGCGCACGGATAGGCGCAGTATCGAAGGGTCCGCGCTCCGGGATGGTTTCGAGAAAGATGCCGGGGTGGGTCGCCGACAACGCCTGAACGGCGCGCGTGAACTGGTTTTCCGGATCGCCGCGGGTAAACGTGGCGATGGTGGTGAAGACGTTTTCGGCTGCGGCGAGGCGTGCGAACTCCAGCAGGTTTTTGGCCGGACCCGTGATGGAAGTTGCTTCGATAATGGCCAGCAGTCGCAACGTTTTCACGTTAGCAGTCGCCGGGATATACTCCGGGTAACGTGAGATCTCTCTTCTGCATTGCGCTTTTGTGTTGCTGTATTTCACGAGGGCAGACCCCGAAGCCCTATACAACATGGAGCGATTACGGCGGCGGCGCGGATGCATCGCAATACTCGGCGCTGAGTCAGATCAATCGCGCGAACGTGGGCAAACTGCAGGTGGCGTGGAGTTATCCGATCGGCGATGGCAATCCGTACCTGTTCAACCCGGTAGTGGTGCAGGGCGTCATGTACGTGATGGGGAAGGACAGTTCGATTGTGGCGCTGGACGCGACCAGCGGTAAAGAAATCTGGACGCATCCGAACGCGCGTGGGCCGATTACCACGCGCGGACTCAGTTATTGGGAGAGCGCGGACGGGAAAGACCGCCGTTTGCTTTACGCCAATGCGAATTACCTGGTGGCCATCGATGCGAAGACGGGAGAGCCGATTGAATCGTTCGGCGTGAACGGGCGCATCGATTTGCGCGAAGGTTTGGGACGCGATACGGCGCGGCTTTCGGTGCAATCGATGACGCCGGGGCGGGTGTTTGAGAATCTGATTATCGTCGGCTCGGCTACTAATCAGGAATACGATTCGGCGCCGGGCGACATTCGCGCCTACGACGTGCGCAGCGGAAAACTGGTGTGGACATTTCACACGATTCCGCACGAAGGCGAGTTCGGCTACGATACCTGGCCCAATTCGCCGGAGCCTTCCTGGAAGACGGTGGGCGGCGCGAATGCGTGGTCGGAAATGTCAGTGGATACGCGGCACGGCATTCTTTTCGTGCCCACTGCGAGCCCGAAATACAACTTTTACGGCGCGGATCGCAAGGGTGCGAATCTGTTTGGCGATAGCCTGCTGGCGCTCGATGTGCGGACCGGCAAACGGCTCTGGCACTTCCAGATGGTGCACCACGATATCTGGGATTACGACAATCCGAACGCGCCGAAGCTGCTGACGGTGCGGCATAACGGCCAGATGGTGGATGTGGTGGCGGAGGCCGGCAAGACCGGCTTCCTCTACGTGTTCAATCGCGTGACCGGCGAGCCGTTGTGGCCCATTGAAGAGCGTCCGGTGCCCAAGTCGGATATGCCCGGCGAACAGGCCTGGCCCACGCAGCCATTCCCGACCGCGCCGCCTCCCTTCGCGCGGCAATCGTTCACCGTGAAGGATCTGAGCCCGTTTATCGACGATGCGGCGGAGGCTGCGCACTTTCGCGACGACATGGCGAGCGCGCGCAACGAAGGAATTTTCACGCCGCCGGGTTTGCGGAACACGATCGAGATGCCGGGTAACAATGGCGGGGCGAACTTCAGCGGTTCGGCCGTCGATCCCGAGCACGGCACCATGTTTGTGGTGTCGAAAGATTTTCCGGCCATGCTGAAGTTATCGCTGACGGGTCCGGATACGGGAGATCCGGCGACCATGCGGTACAAGAGCGCATTCGGCTTCATGGTGACCAGCAGCGGCCTCTCCGCGATCAAGCCTCCGTGGACTACTTTCACGGCGTACGATCTGAATACGGGAACTATCAAATGGCAGATACCGCTCGGTCAGGTTCCGGAACTCGCGGCGAAAGGGATTACGGACACCGGTTCGCATTTCCCGAAAGTGGGGCCGGTGGTTACGGCAGGAGGCCTGATTTTCACGGGGACGCGCGACCGCGACATCCGCGCGCTCGATGTGGAGACCGGCAAAGAACTCTGGCACGCGGAGGTGGATGCGGCGGTGGAAGGGATTCCGGCGATCTATGAGGTGGACGGGAAGCAGTACATCGTTTATTGCGCCGCGGCGCGCGCGACCACGCATACACACGCGATACCGGGGCATCCGGCGGCGAATACACCCGTTGCCGGAGCGTACGTGGCTTACTCCCTGCCTGCCGCGAAATAGCGCACCATGTAGGCTGGAATTGTGAAGAGGCTACGTGTGCCCGATCTCGCTTCGATGAAGCAGCGTGCGGAACGAATTGTAATGCTGACCGCGTATGACGCCACCATGGCGCGGCTTTTCGACAGCGCGGGGGTGGATGTTTTGCTGGTGGGCGATTCGCTGGGGCAGGTGATGCTGGGGCTCGAGACCACCATACCGGTGACGCTGGATGCGATGGTGCACCACACGGCGGCCGTTGCACGCGGCGCCGAACGCGCGCTGGTGGTGGCGGATATGCCGTTTCTCACTTACCAGATCGCGCCGGAACTCGCCATGCAGAACGCCGGCAGGCTGTTCCAGGAAGGCGGCGCGGCAGCGGTGAAGCTGGAAGGCGGCCGCGCCATCGCGGAGACGGTGAGAAGGCTGACGCTGGCTGGTTTGCCGGTGATGGGCCATGTCGGGCTGACTCCGCAGCATGTGCACAGCCTGGGCGGAATGCGGCAGCAGGCCCGCACGGATCAGGCCGCGCACGAACTGATCCTCGACGCGCTGGCACTGCAGGACGCAGGAGCGTTCGCCATCGTGCTGGAGTCGATTCCCGAAGATGTGGCAAAGGCCGCTACGGCGGCGCTGCGCGTGCCGACTATCGGGATTGGTGCGGGCCCGTGGTGCGATGGCCAGGTGCTGGTGGGTTACGACGTATTGGGGCTCTCCGGAGCGTCCGCGCCGCCATTTGCGAAGCAATACGCTCAGTTGGGCGAAGCAGTGGTGCGCGCGGCGGAGACCTTTGCGCATGAGGTGCGCGAGGGGGCGTTTCCTTTGGCGGCAACGCGGCCAGCGGTGTTGGCGTAATGATGACCGGTGTGCAGGTCATCGCGAAGACAGCGGAACTGCGCGAGCGGTTGAATGCAGTGCGAACTCGCGGCGCGACAGTAGGATTTGTGCCAACCATGGGAGCGTTGCATGCCGGCCACGCATCGCTGCTGACGGTGGCGCGCCGGGAAAACGATTTCGTGGTGACGAGCATTTTCGTTAATCCGCTGCAGTTCGATCGCAAGGCGGATCTGGAAACGTATCCACGCACTATGGCTGAAGATCTGGCTACCTGCGCGGCGTGTGGAACCGATCTGGTGTTCGCGCCTGGCGTCGAGGATCTGTATCCGGCGGAGCAACTGACGTTCGTCGATGTGCCCGCGCTCAGCGAAAATCTGTGCGGAGCCAGCAGACCGGGACATTTTCGCGGCGTCGCGACGGTGGTGCTGAAACTGTTCAACGTTGTGCAGGCGGACAGGGCTTACTTCGGCGAGAAGGACGCCCAGCAACTGGCCGTGATACGCCGGATGGTTCAGGATCTGAATGTGCCTGTGGAAGTGGTGCCCGTCGCGACGGTTCGGGAAGCGGATGGACTAGCGCTGAGTTCGCGCAACAAACATTTAAGCGCGGCGCAGCGTGAGAACGCTCCGGTGCTGGCGCGGGCTCTGCGGGCGGTGCTTGAGCTCTTCGATTCCGGCGAACGGTCCGTGGCGGAAGCGATCGCTCGCGTGCTGCCGATGTTTTCACAGGTTCCCGAATGCCGCCTGGAATATTTCGAGGTAGTGGACCCGGCGACGCTCAGGCCGGTGGAACGCGCAGACGTTCCGGTGCTCGCGATTGGCGCGATGTGGATGGGCACCACGCGGCTGATCGACAATATGCGGTCTAGTTCAGACGCGCGCACTTCATGAGCATTTCGAGCGTAACCACTTCGAGCGCTCTTTCGTGCGTGGCTTCCAGACGAACCGGCGCGATGATGCCGGCTTCGAAGGTTTTCTTCCACGGCTCGACGCAGACGCACCAGCCATCTCCCGCCTTGAGGCCGGGAAACCCCCATTCCGGATGCGGGGTGATGAGATCGTTGCCGATGGAAGCCTGATGGGCCAGGAACGCGTCGGTGACGATGACGCAAACGGTGTGGCGACCGAGATCATCCTGCCCGGAGTTACACTTGCCATCGCGATAGTAGCCTGTGAGCGGATCCGTACAACAGGTCTGCAATACGCCGCCTAATACGTTTTTGACCATACCTCCATAGACTACCTGATTCGGTGGATCTCAAATCGCAGCCCGATTCGATTTCGGTATATACTCCAGTGATGAACCGTCGAAATCTTCTGACCGCGATGGCCGGACTACCTGTAGCGTCGGCTCTGCGGGGGCAAACTGCGCCCGCGGCGCCATCTCAGACAACTGGTCATCTGAGGGCCGGGCTGGTGGCTTATTCGTATCGCGTGGCGCTGGCCGCGAAGACGATGACGTACGAAGACGTCATCCACAAGGCTTCCGACTGGGGGCTGGATGGCGTGGATATGACGGTGTACTGGTTTCCCGACACCTCGGACCAGTATCTGGCGGGCCTGCGCAGAACGGCGCAGCGCGCAGGCGTACAGCTTTATAACGCGGGCGCGCGGGTGCAGTTGTCGCAGCCGACGAAAGAAATGCAGGACGCGCAGGTGGAGAACATCAGGAAGTGGGTGGACGTGGCCGACCGGCTGGGATCGAGCCACGTGCGCGTTTTTGGCGGCGCGATTCCGAAAGGCGCTTCCGAGGAACAGGCGATTGCGTGGGCCGTGGAAGTGCTGAAGCGCGGCGCGGAGTATGCCGGCGCGCGGGGAATTACGCTCGGCGTGGAAGACGATGGCGGCCTGACCGCGACCGCGGAACCGACTATTGCGGTCGCGAAACAGACTGAATCGCAGTGGGCGGGTATCAATGCCGATTCCGGCAATCTTCCGAAAAATGGGTATGCGCAGTTCGAAACCCTGCTGCCGTACGCTACCAGCATTCACTTCAAAACTACGATGACGGACCCCGATGGCAAGCATTTGGCGGCGGACTGGCCGCGGCTGCTGGCGACGATCGCGGCTTCGGGCTATCGTGGCTTTGTGGGGTTGGAGTATGAGAGCAACAACGCCGAAGCCGAGGTTCCGGGTTTGTGCGCGAAGCTGCGATCATTGATTGCGAAGTCGAACGCGGCGTAGCGGGAGGTAATTAGACGTGTCCGCAATCGACAAGCTGGCGCTGTACGACAAGCTGGTGGCGACGAATCCGGCGATCGGGCGCAAGGGCGCGACGGTTCCGTATACTTCGCTGAACGGCCACATGTTCAGCTATCTGAGCAAGGGGGGACGCTCGCGCTCCGTCTGCCTGCCGATATTCGGGAGGAGTTTCTGAAGAAGTACGAGACCAGATTGTGCCAGGCTTACGGCGTGGTTCAGCCGGAATATGTGGAAGTTCCCGATTCGCTGCTGGCGGCAATCAGCGAACTGAAGAAGTATTTCGACAGCAGCGTACAATACGTCAGTTCGCTCAAGCCGAAAGCGGCGGCGAAAAATAAGAAGCGCTAAGGCGCTGCGGCGCCAGGAGAACAGAAATGACACAGATTTCGAGAAGGCAATTTGTGGCTGCGGGGTTGATGGCCGCGGCGGGCGCGGCGATGCGTGCGAATCCGCTGGGTATGCCGATCGGTTGCCAGACTTATCCGGTGCGGACGAATCTTCAGGCGGATTTTCCGGGCACGATTAAGATGCTGACCGACGCGGGATTTCAGACGATCGAACTATGTTCGCCGGCCGGTTACAGAGAGTTCGGCGGGCTCGCGAAATACACGGGAAAAGAGCTGAAGAAGATGCTCAATGACATGGGCGTTACGTGCGTGAGCTGTCACTTTGGCATGCGCGAACTGCGGACGAATCACGCCGAGAGAATCGCGTGGGCTTCCGATATGGGGATGACGCAGATGGCGGTGGCGAGTCTGAGCGGGCCGAAGAATCCAACGATGGACGATGTGAAGAAGGCGGCGGACGAATACAACAAATTCGGCGAAGAGGCACGCAAGGCCAATATCTGGCAGACGCTGCACAACGAAAATTTCGAAGAGAGCATGGTGGGCGACAAGCGCACGTACGACGTTCTGTTCGAACTGCTGGATCCGAAACTGGTGAAGTTTCAGTTTCAGGTTTCGACGATTGCAGAAGGCTTCGACGCTGCGGAGTACTTCAGAAAATACGCGGGGCGGTTTATCTCCATGCACGCGCAGGGCTGGGATATGGACGCGAAACAGCAGGTGGCGATCGGTTCGGCGAAGGATTCGCTCGACTGGAAGAAGATTTTTGCGGCGGCTAAAGTTGGCGGCATTCAGAATTATTTTGTCGAGATGAATTACGATCTGATGAAGGCCAGCGTGCCGTATCTGAAGTCGCTGCAGGTTTGAGGGCGAAGACGACGTCGCAGCAGAAGAGAAGATCGAGCAGGGCGCTGAAGAGGGTCAGGTGACGGCCACCATCGGCGCCATCGAGCATGCAGATCGCGAATTCCGCCGCGAGCGATAAAGTCACGCTGGCAAGCAGGATGCGCAGCGGCCACGACGGCGGCGCAAGAATCCATGCGAGCGCTGTTACGGTCAAAATGTAAGCAAGATAAATCAGGGGCCGGTCGCCGAAGATCGCGTCTTTGATGGTTTCCCACACGGTGAAGAAGTGGCTGATCGATTGGGGCGGTTTACCTTGAGATTCATCGTAGTTGCCGAGACGGTGAGCGACCCCGGACATTCGCATGCGCACGCGGTCCATGGAGGCTTCGTCGAGATTTTCGCGCGCGATCAGCCAGGCTGCGGATGGATGGCGCAAGTAGAGACGAATCAATTCGACGGGGCCGAACCAGTGGCCGAACTGTTCGGCATATTCGGGATCCTGCACGGGAACGTCTTCGGCGAAGGCAACCTCGCCGGAGTAGCGTGCCCAGGAGGTTGGGATTTGCGTTTCAGCGAGGTATGCAGCGGGGTTCGGGACGGTGGGCAGGATGCGGTAGAAGAGCGCGTTGAAGGTGGCTTCTCCCTGATAGAAGCGCGGCATGGTGCTCAATGAAAGAAATGCGCCGGTCAGGATGATGAGCGTGCCGAGTGTGCGGGGCCAGCGGGGTCCGCAGCCGATCCAGAGCGCCGGAATGAAGAGAATTGCCATGGGCGCGTGCTGACTTTTCGAGCCAGCCAGTACGGCCAGCCAAAGGGCGGCGACGAGGACGGATAAAGCACTGGAGTCCTTGCGGAGCGCCACAAGTCCGACGGCAGCGAGCGCGCCGGTGAGGGTGGCAAGCGACAAGGCGTCGAAATAAAGCGTGTTGAACATGGGCACGAAGACCGCGTTGCAGAGGACTAATATCCAGATTGTTTGCGCCGTGACGGAATGCGTCAGGGGCAGAAAGCGCAGGGCGTGCTGCAGCGTTAGAAAGCCAGCGAAGAAGATCAGGCCGTAGACGATGCCCATGAAGCGCAGGTCGAAGTCGGTCTTTGAGAAGATGGTGTGGTCGAGCCAGAGTCCGACGTGAAAGGCGGCGTGGTTGGTGGTGCGCATGGGCCAATCGATGCAGGAATCGGCGTCGTAGGTGTAGCGGAGGACGGTGTAATCGAAGTAAGCGGTTTGGTTGGTGGGCGCGGGGCCGAGGCAGAGCGAGCCGAGGATTTTTTCGAAATCGTGATCGTTGGCGACGCTGAGGACAGGGGGCACGAAAAGCTGCCAGATCACGAGCAGCAGAACGAGCGCGCAGAAGGCGAGGTCGATATGTGCGCGCCGATGGATTGCCAGAGCCATTATGTTATATACTTGCACCTGCCGGAAAACGGATACGAGGAAAACAGATGAGAGTTTCAGGAAAGTTGCTGGCGCTGGGCTTCGTGGCTGCGATGGCTGCGTTTGTCGCGATGATCGCTTCGGCGCAACAGATGCCGGCGACTAAACAGGCGCCGCTTTATAACACGGTGAAGGCGAAACTGCTGGCGGGGAAGCAGGTTTTCAGTTTTACGCAGACCACGGCGGATCCTGCCGGTTATTGCGAGAAGGCGAAGCACTACGACTACACGTGGTTCGAAATGCAGCACAGCACGCTCGAATATAAAGACATCGAGGCGATGATTGCGGCGTGTCCAAGGGTGGCAGCGACGCCGATGATCCGTCTGCCGGACGCGCAGGAGTGGCATATTCAGCATGCGATGGACATCGGGGCGCTGGGCGTGGTTATTCCGACGGTGGACGATGTGGATCGCGCGCGCGAAGGGGCGAAATGGGCGCGGTATCCGCCAGTGGCGCGGCGCAGCCAGGGGCAGGGACAGTACGGATTGATTTGGGGGATCAACGGCATCAATTACCGGCAGACGATCAACGACAACACGCTGGTGGTGGTCATGATCGAGACGCCGACGGGCGTGGCGAACGCGTTCGATATCGCGTCGGTGCCCGGGGTGGATGTGGTGATTACGGGCAACAACGATCTCAGTTCATTTTCGGGTTATCCGCAGACCGACGATCGGTATCAGGCGCTGGTGAAGCAGGTTCACGATTCGACCATTAAGGCGGGCAAGATTTTCGGGCAGGCGGCGGCTATTTATGCGACCGGGGCTCATAGTTATGACGCTCGATTCTTTCAGAACGGGCCTTCGAACGACGGCTGGGTTCCACCGGCGGCGCCGGGCGCGAAGCCGGTCAATGTGAACGCGCCGCCCAAGGGCGAAGAGCCGTAGGAAGGATGATGAAATCGATGAAGGCTATTTCGACGTGGAGCGTTGTTGGTGTTTTGCTGGCGGCGGGTGCGCTGGTGGCGCAGAATCCGGGGATTCAGCGGACGATCCTGCAGCGGAAAGACATCTCGGTGCCGGGGCGCGAGGCGGTGATTGCGCGGGTGGAGATTGCGCCGGGGGCGTCGGCCGGCCGGCATACGCATCCGGGCGAGGAGATCAGTTACATTCTGGAAGGCCAGGCGGACATTCTGGTGGATGGTCAGCCGGTGTTGCATGTGAAGCCGGGCGATTCATTTATTATTCCGGCGGGCGCGATACACGATGCGCATAATACTGGCACGGTGCCGCTGCGGTTGGTTGGGGTTTATGTAGTGGACAAGAGTAAGCCGATGGCCAGTCCTGCACCTGAAGGGCAGGGACACTGATCCCACGGCAGTGAATTCAAAGTAACGCCGTTGCGGCAGGGGGTCGGATTGTTAAGCCGCCGTTTCCTGCCGCACGTGAATTGGGCGGGATCTATCGGGCCAGACAGCAATGCGGTTAGTGTTGTGGTAATGCCCGCGTAGCATAGCGCCAATTTCGATCTTTGTCAGGCGACGTTTTGCGTCGCCGTCTATAACGATGTTTTCATCGC
>Ga0302140_10006755_pt1 | contig 14381 bp, 8 predicted proteins | sample I_Bog_E1_1_FD_202095 | JGI IMG/M metagenome (GOLD analysis project Ga0302140, IMG submission 202095) | Peat permafrost microbial communities from Stordalen Mire near Abisko, Sweden - I_Bog_E1_1 | ecosystem: Environmental > Terrestrial > Soil > Wetlands > Peat | place: Sweden: Abisko, Stordalen...
CCGCCCAGTAAATCACCCGTGCTGAAATGTTCTCAGTTGAGCGTTTTGGCCGGGCGCAAATCAAAAACTTGGAGGCAGTATGTTGCAAAGGTTTCTCAAGCTAGCTGCGCCGGTGTTCTTGCTGTTTATCGGTTTCAGCATTTCGCTCCACGCACAGACCTCACTCGGGCAGATCGCCGGCACCGTGGCCGACGCAACCGGGGCCATTGTTCCCGGCGCTGCAATCACCATCACAAATGCCGGGACCGGGGCCGTCCACAAGGCAACCTCCGGCGATAACGGATTCTATGTCGTCACCAACCTTCCCATCGGCGACTACTCAGTTGAAGTCAAAAAGGCCGGCTATGGCTCCGCAAAACGCACTGGCCTCTCCGTCGTTGCCGATGCTCACCTGACGGCAGACTTCCAATTGCAGATCGGCTCGGTAACCGAGCAGGTTACGATAACCGCAATCGCTGGCGAAACGCTGAATACCACAAGTGGCGAGCTCGCACACGTCATTGACACGAAAGAGGTAGAGGCGCTCCCCTTGAACGGGCGCAACTACACTCAGGTGCTCACGCTGATCCCTGGGGCGGTCGTGACAAATCCTGATATTTTCGCCATCACCACCGGCCTGAACTCGACCAACCAGGTCGTCAACGGCAATCGCGCTGACTCGGCCAACTTGACCGTTGACGGCGCGTTCAATCAGGCATCGGGAAGCAATGGCAGTTTGATCAACAATGTCAGCCCCGACTTTATCAAGGAAGTCAAGATCGAAACCTCCAACTTTTCGGCGGAATTCGGTAGAACCTCAGGCCCGGCATTCAACATTGTCACCAAGGGTGGCACTAACCAATGGCACGGTGGCACGATCGAATACCTCCGCAATAACGCCCTCGACGCCCGGCCTTACTTCAGCGCAATCAAGACGCAGTTGGTTTACAACAACTTCGGCTACTTTGTCGGCGGACCGATCATAAAGGACAAGCTGTTCTTCTTCGTAGGTGAGGAGTGGAAACGACTTCGCCAGCAACAGTCTCCCTCTGTGCAAACCACGCCGAGTTCCGCCCAGCTTTCCGGAGATTTCACGGGCGTGGCACAGCTCAATTTTCCCGGGACGACAACACCGATTCCTAATAACAACATCGCTTCGATGATGACAGCCGACGGCAAAGCTATTGCCAAGGTCTTTACGACCATGAATAAGCTGGGCAAGTATACCGACCAAACCGGCACGACCAACAACCTCACCCTGATTCCGTTGAATCCTCTCAACTACCGCGAAGATATCGCCAGGTTCGACTACATCATCAATACCAAGCACAATATCTTTGGCAGGTGGATCAAAGACTCGAACAGCCTGATCGATCCTTTCGGAACGTTCTCAAGCAGCAATCTACCCACAACCCCGACAACGCGCAACCGCCCTGGCCAGAGTTACCTGGCATCGGAGACATGGACTATCAAGCCGACCGTGATTAACCAGGCCACAGTTAACTTCAGCTGGGTTTCACAGAACATTCCTCCTTACGGTGTGAACTGGCAGCGCTCCACCTACAGCTTCCAGTTCAACAAGCTATTCCCCGGTGCGGGGCCGTATCCGACCGGCATTCCCTATGTGACGATTCAGAACTTCGCATCCTTCCAGGGTCCGAACTTCGCGTTGCATTCGCCTACTACCGATATTCAGCTTGCAGATACCATGTCAATCATCAAGGGAAACCATTTATTCAAGTTCGGTGGCATCTACATTCGCAACCGCGTTGACCAAAATGGTCGTCCGCAATACGACGGTCAGATCAACTTCTCTACCAGCAGTAGCACGAAAACAACTGGCAATGCGCTGGCAGACGCTCTGTTGGGTAACTTCCAGGCCTATACGGAAGCGAACGCCGATCCAACCGGTCATTTCCGTTTTAACCAGCCCGAGGCTTTCGCGCAGGATACCTGGCGAGCTACCCGCAAGATCAGTCTCGAGTACGGAGTTCGCTGGCAGTTAATTCGGCCGCTCTACACACAGGGAAACAACATGTCGAACTTTGACCCTACCGCATATAAAGCAACCCAGGTCATCACGGTCCTTACAAACGGAAAGGTCGTTCCAGGCTCCGGCAACCCGTACAACGGGCTGGTCCGCGCGGGCAATGGCGTGCCCTCCGATCAAACAATTCGTGTGCCCAACGTAAACACTGCCGCCTTTTCACAAATCCCGCTTGGCGCACCGCGCGGCTTCTACGACATGAAGGGTGCGTTCGGCCCTCGCGCTGGATTTGCCTATGCTCCGGATTCGAAGACTTCGGTTCGCGGAGGATTTGGCATGTTCTACTATCGCCCTGAAGGAAATGTGACTTTCAGCCAGGTCAATGTACAGCCCTGGCTGCAAAATGTTGAGTTCGACAATGCGAACCTCTCCAACATCTCCGGCGGAACGCCGAACAACACTGCATTGCAGGGAGGCATCAGCGCGATCGATCCCAATCTAAAGAACTCGTATGTCCTGGATTACAGCCTGGGAATTCAGCGGGAATTACCCTGGGGTATGCTTCTCGAGACCACCTACGTCGGGAATGTGGGACATCACCTGCTGCGTCAGCCGAATATCAATGCACCTACTCCCGCGCAGGTGTCGACAAATACAAGCTACAACACGAATTATTTCAACCCCTACCAGGGCTTCACTGGAATCTCTCAGAACCGAAGCGATTCCAACTCCAACTACAACGCGCTACAGGCGTATCTCACCAAGCGCACTGGAGAATTGACCTTTACCAGTGGTTACACATTTGGAAAGACGCTGGGCGATTCGTCAACAAACAATACCGGGCTAGAGTGGTGGCAGAATCGTGCGTACAACTACGGTCCGCTCGGCATCGATCGCAGGCATGCGTTCATCAACACAGTTACCTGGCAGACGCCTGAATTCAGAGGCAAGAACCTCCTGATTCGAGAGACAATTGGCGGTGTGCAGTTGACCGGAGTCTATCGCTATCAGAGCGGACCATATTACTCCATTACTGGAAGCGCCTCGACGCTTGGAACCCGCCGTGCCAATTATGTCGCTGGTTCGGCTCTCTACGCCAAGGGAAACCGTTTTGCCCTTGCAAATCACCAGGCCCAGTGGCTAAACCCCGCAGCGTGGACAGCGGCACCTGGCAACGCCTTCGGAAATGCCGGCGTCGGGCAGGTTGAGCTTCCCTCGCTGCAGCAAGTGGACCTGACTTTCACCAAGGCCTTCGTCATCACTGAACGGGTCAACTTCAAGTTCCAGGCAGATGCTTTCAATGCCTTGAACCACTGCAACTACAGTTCGCTAGGCACGACCGCGACGAGCGGGTCTTCGTTCGGCAGACTGAATGGAGCTTATCCGAACAGGCAGCTACAGATGGGCGCCAAGGTGACATTCTAACCGCGAAACCGCACAACACGGCGCTCCAATCCCTGCAATCGTTTCTCTTGCGAGGATTGGAGTGCCGAATCTAGATGGCAAAGTGGAGGACCGTCGCTTCTGACTGACCTGATCGGAATAGGTCGCCAATCGTCCGCTCCCAGTAAAAGGGAATACCCGGAATTGTCGCGAGCGCAAGCCACCAAGCCTTCAATCGATTCTGGGTGATGTCGCGGAAGAAGCGTTCGACCATGTTGAGCCATGAAGCCGAGGTGGGTGTGAAGCGAACGTGGAATCGTTTATGCGTCTCCAGCTAGCGTTGGACTCGTTCATGTTTGTGGGTCGAGTAGTTATCGCAGATCAGATAGATTTCCTTTGCCAGCCGGTACGGTCTAGTGGTGTGTCTCAAGCAGATAGTCGTTTATCCGTTTTGAAAGGGCACGACTTTAGTCGTGCCGCAAGTGCAATCAAATCAACAAGGCTTTAGCCCCTGAGGGAATGCCGGTCCACCGTTCTCCACCTTGGCAGGGCGCGCAAAACGGATGCGATCATTGAGACACTACACTAGCATGCTTACGAAGATTGAAAGTGCGAAAAACTCTGGACACTACCAGGTTGAACAGCGAACTCAAGCTCAGAAGAGCCAGCGCGATAACGTCACACTTCTTCATGAACTGCTCCTCTATCAAAACGGTAGCTTGGCGATACGAAAAAACCGAACAGCATAGCTTACTTGCTTCGTTCACCCGGAAGGCGTTGCGCCCCGGCCACGCTATTACGATTCCAGCCGGTGGCAGCTATCAGATGTCAATGACACGTTTGTATCGGCTTTGTGTGTTATGCTCAATCTTCACTTCTCAAATCCTACCGAATTTGCGGAGATCAACATCTGGAAACCCACACGCGCTACTCTCGGCATGGCCAGCGTCGTTGTGGGTGTCTTGGAAACTTCGATCTGGCGGTTGAGCAGGTTTTCACTTGTTGTAAAAAATTGGAAGCGCTTGCCGAAGTTATGAGAGGCATAAGCATCCAGCCGGAAATATCCGTGCAGCAGATCGGAATTTGCTGCATCGTCGAACTGGCGGCCGCTGATTCTAGCCTGTAAATTCAGAGTACCCCAAGCCGGCCGGCAGGCGCGCAGATTGGTTGTGGCCAGGTTGCGAGCCACTTCCGGTATCCAGTAATCCCGATATGGAGTGCTGCCGGCCATTGTTACGGTTGCGCGTGCATATTGATAACCGCCGTCGATAGCCAGCCAGCGCCGAGGAGCAAGCTGGAAGTCAACGGCCACACCGCGGCTTTCAATCTGGCCGAGATTCTCTCGCAGCAGAAGGATCGGCGACGAGGTTGCGTTGACGGTAACAGCGGTGATAGGGCGGTTGACCTGCGTAAGAAAGTAACTGGCACGAATGGCGCCCCAGCGGTTTTCGTTGGCCAAGCCAGTCTCCCAGCCGGTTGCGCGCTCGCTGAGCAGGTCGCTATTGGGATTGGTGAGCTGGTTGCCCACCTGGGTGGAGCGATACAACTCGTTGGGCGTGGGAGCGCGAAAGGCGCGAAAGCCAGATGCGGACACGGCCCAGCGATTTCCCAGCTTGCGGCTGAGGCCCATGCGGGGATCGAAGACTCGCTCTCCGCGCTGCGTTGGCTGTGCAGAAGTTAGCACCCAGTCTGCTCCATTCCATGCGAGCTTCTGACCATCGTAATTCTGAAACCAATCCATGCGGCTGGAAGCTATGAGTGTCCATCCACGGCGGACCGCCATCAGCTGTGCGTAGGCGGCGGAGTCTCGTTGGTGGTCGTGCAAGTTGGTTAACGAGGCAGTACTGCCGTAGGTCTGTTCGCGATCCCACACGCGCACATCGTGAACGTCGCTCCCTGCCAGCACGAAAAGCCCAGCTCCGAGCGGCTGATTCCAGTGGATAGCCGCTCCCAGCTCGTTGTCCGGCGTCAGTGAAAGCTTGCTTGGAATCTCTCCGCATCGATAACTGCAGTTGGCATCACCGAAGATCGCGAGGTTGGAGATGCCTGAAAAGGTTTGCCGGTAGTGTTCGTTCGATCCATAGACCCGCGCAATCAACGAGCCACTATCCCGGCTCTTCCAATCGCCGCCCGTTGCGTAGCGCCAAAGCCGCGTTCCGTTCTTTTGATCGGGCGTTCCATTGCCGCGTGCCTCGTTGAAGCTGCTGCCGCGCACAAAGAGCCTCAGCGCCCCCTGCTCGTGTTCACCGAGCCAAACTCCGTTCTGGCTGTGAACGAAGCTGGCAACGTCCACCGGCCCGCGCTGGGATCGAGCCTCCTGGATATACCCATCGGTCCCCAAAAGCCCACCCGAGGCTAGAACGCTCAAGGGGCCGTGCTTGGCCTGGGCAAGAATACTGTCATCATAAGTGCCCTCTGCTCCATAACTGGAGCGTAACTCGGCTGAGTTGGCAACGGGGCGCGCGGGTAGTATGTTGACGACCCCTCCGATAGCGCTCGATCCGTAGAGATCGCTGGCTCCGCCTCGCTCGACTTCGATGCTCTTTATAGACAGTTCCGGTTGCTCCTGCCAGTGAATCCACCCGCCCAAGGCATCATTGAGCGGAAGATCGTCCAGCATCACGAGTGTCCGGCTGGCCGATGTGGAACCGAGAGCGCGCAGACTGATTCCTTGGGATGAAGGATTGGCCACCAGCGAACTCGAACGGCGAAACAGTTCAATGCCCGGCAGTTGGCGTAGCTTGCCATCCAAGGTCACCGCAGCTGTCGTACCCAAAGCGGTCTCAGATAGAAGCCGTGTTGTTACTGGACTCTCCAACTCGCTCAATCGGGCACGATACGCTGTGACCGTTACCGCTTCGATGTCAGACCCGGGATCGAGATGAATCGTAGTTGCGCCATTGAGCCGTACACTCATCTCAGAAAAACCATCCGCCGTCACGCGCACCTGACACGGCGCCACGCATGGAATGGATAACTTTCCATATGCATCGGTACGGCCCAATACGCGGCCTGAAGCATCCCAAACCGTTGCGCCTTGCAAAACGGCTCTTCCACTATCCTCTACGGACAAGATGATCGTCCCCGCGGCCTGCGCGCCTAAGCAAGCGGGGAAACAAGTTACGACGATCAGTGCCAGGATGGCAATTGTTCTGTTGAATGTGAGCTTCTGCAATTGTCAGATCCTCAATGACATACTCGAATAAAGAGCGCGAATGCGATTTAAAAGAAGCAAAGTTTTCAAATTCCTGCAAAAAGGCGATCAGAAGTTAGAGCTAAGGCGAACAACATAACTTCTCATTGGCGCGATGGAGTTTCCTGAAAAAAGGCCGCCGAAATCGACCACATTGAGGCGGTTATTCAGATTGTCTCCATCGGCCTGTAAGCGAATGGAGTGTCCTTTGCTCGCGTAAAGATCCGAGCCGAGAGAAGCATTGACGGCAAATTGAGGACGGAGGCGTCCACCGGCGAAGTTGATACGGTCGATCACCTGCTGGCCATACTCTGCCAGTGCGGTAGCCTTATCGCCACCATATTCGAACGGTAGGCCGGATCCATAGGATGCACCGCTGGCAAGCCAAATGCGAGGCATGAATCGATACTGAGAGCGGGTCCTCAACGTGTTACGCTGATCCTGCGAGTCGGGAAAATGCCCTCTGACCTGCGAGAGCGCGGCGCTTGCGTCATCGCCAAGAAAGAGGCCTCCTGTTACTGGATACCATGCATTGCCAACCATATAGGAGTAACTTGCGAAGCCGGTTAACTTGCCGAGATGAAGCAGATCGAGCTTTCCTTCCGCGCCATAGATAACCGCCTTATCAAAGGCAATGGGATAACTAACCCCGGTATTGAGAAGTTGGTTGTCATCGGCATAGTTTTTAATGTTGCGGCGGTAATAATTTAAATTGAAACTAAACCGGTCACTAATATCCTTGCTAAGGCCGCCTTCAAAGTAGTTTCCTCTGGAGGGCTGAACGGGCAAGTCCATAAACTGTTTGCTGAGTCCGGAGAGCATATTGATCTGATTGGAGCTTGAGATGAGGATATTTTCAAAAGCAGGTGTCTGGAATACCCGATCATAGGAAGCATGAATCGCCATATTCAAACGCGGGAGATAGAAACCGACGGAGATGCGCGGACTGAATCCTAATTCGTTCAAAAGCAACTGATAGTGATCATAACGAATTCCAGCGTCGATAGTCCATTTGCCCGAACGAATCAGATCTTCGACAAATGCCGATTCCTCTAAACCCGGACGGCTAGCCGCGAGTGGCGGAGGATTCAGTGGCGTATCGCTGTCGAAATACGTTGGATCGGCAATGAAGTAGCTGAAGTACTCATGCAGAAGTGCGGTATCCGATTCAACTCCGGCCTTGATCTCCTGATGGGATTGGTGAAAAGAAAATGATCCTTTGAAGTAACCCTCGCGAGAGTTATTGTGCTGAAAGGCGATGATAGGAGTAGAATTGTCATTAGAGTCTAGGTCATTGGCGTTGTCGCGCACCATTCCAGCGAGAGTTCCTAGAGTGTTTTCTGAAAATACGTGCCGGTAGTTGATTGTGCCAATGGTTTCTAAGTTATCGCCGGTCTGTAGCTGGCCATTGTTCTGCTGGACCAGCTCATTTGGAATTTCAAAGCGGGAAAAATCATGACGCACAGTCAGACTGAAACTGTCGTTTTCAGTCATGTCGCGCTGGTAATTCGATGAGAAATCCCCGATCGTTCCTCGATTTGTGTAATTTTCCGGAACGACTGGATTCAGATAATGAGCGGACATTCCGCCCGAAGCGGATGCTCCCAAAGTGTTTTGTTTCCAGTGATCCTGCAATCTTCCATAAGAAGATGCGGTGTCGTAACTTCCCCCAGAGAAGACTAACTGCCCGTGAAGGCCGTTTTTAGCTTCATGCCGGGTATTGAGTTCGACGATACCTCCCATTTTTCTTCCATATTCCGCGGGAATGCCGGCAACATAAATGCTCATCGCGGAAATATCGTCGGCTTCGATCTCTGGGCCAAAGCCTGGCGAGCGATTGTCCGTAAGTGGAATTCCGTCGATGACAAACTGCGTCTGATATTCAGAACCTCTCGGATGCAGGACGGCGTTACCTTCATAGAGCCATCCGGGCTGGGAACTCACCAGATCTTGCAACGACCTTCCCGGCACAGAAGACAAGCGGCTTTCAATCTGCGCCGAGCCAATTTGCATGACGGATGACAGGCGATTTGGGTCGATTGTTGTCGCGGCATCTGTTACCTCAACCGATGTCTTCATTGGAGCAATAGCAAGCGAGAGAACGATCTCGACCGGCAGCGCCGATCTGACATCCACGCCTTTTTGCGCCGCGGAGAATCCGTGTCGCTCTACATGGATAAGATATGTGCCATAGGCTAGGTTTTTGATGACGGCCATGCCTTCGTCATCCGTGGAGAAATGGCCGCGATGCGGGTTGGACTCGCTGGAAACCGTGCCCCAAACCCTGAGTCCCAATCCAGTTGGATCGGTAACTTTCAGGCGCAGTTCGCCTCTGTTGACCTGCGCCAACAATGGCCAGGCGAAAGATAATAAGGAACACACAATGATCTTGATCGGAGGCGCGTGCGCGCCCGTGCGGGCGGGGAACCACATAGCAGGATCTTCATTGCAGTTCGCCACGGTTGTCAAGGCGGCGATGTTGGCCACGGTAGGGAATGTTCCCGCAGTTGCGAATCTGCCCGTAGCGCTGATCATCTTGAGGACTGAGGAGCAGACGGGAACCTGCGCAAGTCCAACAAGGTGCACACAGCAAAAGTGTTGCGATTTTGCTTGCCTACGCCGTTTATGGAGAGTAGACTCCCGACAAATCGAAAAGGAGCACCCCCATGCTTCGCAAATCCCCCTTGGCGCGTCATGCCGTCTTGCCGGCATTCATCGTTCTGACAATGTTGTCTTTGCAACCTGGCATGAGCCAATCGGTCAGCGTGCTTACCCAGCACAACGACTTGAGCCGGTCCGGCGCAAATCCGAACGAAACGATCCTCAACACCAGCAACGTCAGCGAAAGTTCCTTCGGCAAATTATTCACCATGCCTGTAGACGGCTTCGTCTATGCTCAGCCGCTCTATGATCCCAATGTGGCCATCTCAGGCGGAACGCACAATGTGATCTATGTCGGCACCGCGCACGATAGCGTTTATGCCTTCGATGCGGATTCCGGGACACAGCTTTGGCGTGTTTCACTCGGGACACCCGTTCCGAGCTCTGTTATCAATACGCCAAATATTCAGGTTGAGGTTGGCATCATCAGCACGCCAGTAATTGATCCCTCAAGCGGCACCATTTACGTCACAGCTAAAACCTACGAAAACAGCACGCAGATATTCCGTCTGCATGCTTTAGATATTACAACCGGCGCTGAAAAGTTTGGCGGCCCGGTGGAGATAGCGGCGACAGCCAGCGGCTCGGGTGTCGAGGGCAACGGATCAAAGGTTTCGTTTGTCGCGTCGCAGGAAAACCAGAGGGCAGCCGTTTCGCTCATCAATGGAGTTGTCTATCTGGCTTTCGCGTCGCACGAAGACCACGATCCGTACCATGGATGGCTGTTGGGATATTCGCCCAGCACCTTGCAGCAAGAATACGTATTCAACGTTACTCCCAACAGCGGTGAAGGGGCAATCTGGATGGGTGGCCAAGGCCTTCTCGCCGACTCCTCGAACAACATCTATGTGGTTACTGCCAACAGTAAGCAGAGCACAGACACTGCCTCTGAGGATTACGGACAAAGTTTCCTGAAGCTCGTTCCGAGCGGCGGCACTCTGACTGTCCTCGATTACTTCAAACCCAACGAGTACAACTCCTGGAACGGTAACGATCTCGATTTGGGCTCCACTGGCGCATTCGCCATTCCAGGCACCAGTTACATTGCGGGAGGAAGCAAGGCCGGAACTCTGTTTGTTGTAAACACCGAAAATATGGGCAAGCTGGACACATCGGCCAATCAAGTCGTTCAGGAGTTTCAGGCGACCAATGGGTTATGGGGAAATCCTGCCTTTTGGAACAACAACCTCTATATCTGGGGCGTCAACGAATCACTCAAGATGTATCACTTTACTGGAAGCGTTTTTAACACATCTCCATCGTCGCAAAGCGCTTACTCCACTCCCGGCGGAACCACCAGCGGTTCGGTGTCCGTATCCTCCGATGGCACCACTACAGGCACAGCAATCGTTTGGGCAACAGCTCCTGCTGGCGACCCCGACCATGCAACAGTCGGCGGCAATATGTACGCCTACGATGCCACTAACTTAGGAACGCTGCTTTGGAGCACCTCGCAGAATTCATTGCGTGACGGCTATGGAGACTATGCAAAATTCTGTGCGCCGACCATCGCCAATGGCAAAGTATATGTTGGGACCGATTCCGAGCAGGTAGTCGTCTATGGCCTTCTGTCAAGTACATCGAACTTTATCTTGGCGCGTTCGGCGTCCGCACTGTCGGTTACCCAAGGCGCCAGCGCCACCGACACCATCACTATGACGGACGTGGGCGGATTTACCGGCTCTGTAACTCTTGCCACCTCTGGCCTGCCCAGCGGAGTTACCGCGGCGTTCGCCACCAACCCCGCGACCTCGACCAGCGTGCTCACGCTGAAGGCCAGCAGCACGGCTGTTGCCGGAACCTCCACTGTAACAATCACGGGAACCTCCGGTACACTGACCGCATCCACCACGATCTCACTGACCGTGTCCACTACCACCTGCACGTCCACCGCGATCACTCCGTACATTTCCGTAAATGGAGGAACCTCTTGGACTAAGGAGTCTAGCGCCACAGTCAGCTCCACCACCACGGCGGTGGACCTTGGTCCGCAACCGGCATCGGGCGGATCGTGGAACTGGACCGGCCCCAACGGATTCACCTCTACCTCGCGCCAGCTCAATGCCATTCCGCTGACCACTGGCGCAAATTCGTTTGTGGCAACCTATACCAATGCCAGCGGCTGCAAGAGTACGCAGACGTTTACCGTCACGGTCACCGGCGGAACGCCCACAGCGATCACTCCATATATCTCTGTGAATGGAGGCTCGACCTGGACGCAGGAATCCACGGCAACTGTGGCTTCCACCACCACGGCAGTGGACCTTGGCCCGCAGCCGATCACCGCCGGATCATGGAGTTGGACCGGCCCCAACGGATTCACCTCCACCGCGCGTCAGATTAACTCCATTCCGTTAAGCACGGGCGCAAACGTGTATGTGGCGACTTACGCAAATGCCAGCTCGGTCAAGAGCACAGAGACGTTTACCATCACTGTGAAGTAAGATTGCCGGCTGAATATCCCATCCTTGCGGCATTCTTGTTACTGCCGCCAGGATGGGAAGTCTCTGGATTCTACTGCTGCTTACAGTTCTTACGCGACTTGCTGGCGAGGGATTACCGAAACCGGCGAACGGCGGCTGCGGGGGGGCATCAATCAATAATCCGGCAAAGGATTTCGTACCTGGCCAGTAAACCAACGTCGACCCGGATTCTTACTCTTCGTCACTCTATTGGGGCGTCAACAGGAGCAGGTGAATCGGCTCGCCCTTGCGGCGGGCGGAACACGCGATCTGCCCTCTATCATTGATGTCGAACGCATTAAGCAGAACCCAATCCGATCCCTCCGGCAAGTAATCATTCAGGTCGGTCATTCGACCATCCCGCCACAAGAAAGCATGACGTTTGGTTCCCGAAATGTTCGATGCTCCTACCACTTCACCACGATTGTTGATTCCGGATGCTTCACTCGGATCGTTGCCCAGTGTGCCGAGATCCCGCATAGCGCCGTCGGCATAAAGAAACGCATGAACTCCATCGGAAGTATCGCTGAATCCAGTAATCTGGCTATGGTCGTTGATAGCTCTCGCGGTGCTGACAACTCCGTGGGCGAGAGTTCCAAGGTCGACGATCTTTCGATCCATCCATAAAACCGCGTGATAGGATTTGCCATCGATGTCGGCCTCGCCGACGATCACACCGGTATTGTTGATGGCGAAGGCGGAACTCGATTTACCGGAAGGCAGGGTTCCCAGGTCGGCAATACTGGAACCTGAAATCACAAATGCGTGGCGCGCCCCACCGGCAAGATTCGCCGCGCCCACAGCTGAGCCCTTCTCGTTCAGCCCGTTCACGCGGCTATCTCGTCCACCCAATGTGGGGACGATCCGGATGTGTCCGCGATGTTGGATGAAGCCGCGCGTGGTCGACAGGCTATCCACGAGATTGGCGCTCGTATTCATCCATCCGGCCATGTCGCCGTGACGATTGATCGCATGAGAGATACTGTTCGGATAGCCTGGCAAGTTACCGATGTTTGTGGCCTGGCCGCTATGCCACAGCGTTGCATGGACCGTATCTTTTGTTCCTGTCCAGTACGCTACTGCGCCATCACGATTCAATGAGACCGTAACATCGTCGGCAATAGGTGCCAATAGGCCAAGATCGTCAATGGTGTAGATCGATGCTGTCCGCGCGATTGTTAAAGCCGACACATTGTCCTCTTGCGCCAATGCTGTGCGGGCCCACGAGAAAGCCAAGATCAGGCTAACTCCGGAAATGATAGGCATGTGAGACAGGAGACGCCGCACTGTGATGATGGCGGGCGAGGATGTGGCAGATGGGCGGGGAAGGTGAGGCCTCATGTGAACGATATTACAGCAATATCTGATATTGCGTTCGACGTGGTGCAAGTGCCAGCATTTCGGTTGCGGTAGCAGCCTGAGGCGGCCCGATTCATGCGAAAACCTCCTGACTTACGCAAGATTTCTCCAAGCCCAATGTGCGCTTAAGCCGACACTTCCAAATTCACCGATCACCCGCGCTAACTTTCAGACTCTCAAGTTTAAAGGGGCTGTATTTTCGACACCATACCTGAGTCGGTTTACCAGTCTAGGAGTCTGTCGGGAATAGATTGAGCCAACCTCTTACGAGGTCTGCTTTTTTGATTCGCCTCCCGATTAAAATAAAGTTTATAGGTAAGAGCTTTTGCGCCGACGAGCTGAACAGTTGTTGTTGCTTCCCCCCTCGCCGCTGCGTCATTGGCTTCTGGAGAACCATCTGGCCCACTTCCAGGATGATGTGATTTTCAGGCTTTTTCGTTGTGCCGTACAAAAAACAATCCAACTTCGCCACTGTAGTCGATTTTGTAGCTATCAAAGCACTCCAGAGCCACAAGAATCAACAAGCTCGGAGATGCTACGGTAGCCTATTGCGTCGAGGTGGAAGCGGCTCACTACGGAGCGCCGCCGGGCTGGATCAGCCGTCAGGTTCATGTGCAGTGGGACGCGATGTATGTGCGTTTGCTAGATCCAAAAACAGGTGAGCTGCTGCGCGAGCATCTGAGCGGCAAGCGTGGCGGCCATCGCATCCGCGATGCGGATCGCCTGTGCCGCACACCGCCGCAGTTGCTTTAACTGCTGTCGCGCGCCCACAAGGCTGGAGCCAGCATCGGTGCGGTCTGCGATGCCATCCATGCTCGCCTGGGCGATCTGGGAATGCGCCGGATCCAGGACGTACTCCAACTGACGAAGCAATATCGCAGCGTGGCTTGCGACAACGCCTGCGCGGCGGCACTGGAACTGCGTGTGCCCGAGTATCGCTTCGTGCGCCGCTACTTGGAGCGCAGCCCGCAGGCTCCTCTCAGTCTGCGGCAAGTCGATCCCCTCACCTCCGCCGTCGACGGCTCCGTCATCTTCGCTCCCGCCTCGCTGCCCGGTGTAGCCACCACCCTCATCGGCCTCGCCGCCTCAGGCGATGCTTCCACCGTCAACATCTCCATCCAGCAGCACACGTAAAACAGGGACCGAGGAGATAAGCATCGTGGCAACGGCCTCACCAAAGCACTCCCTCGCCAATATTCCATCGAAAATCATCCGACAGCCTGAATAAAGCCGTCCGCTGTGCCGACAGCGGCGAAGCCCTGCTGATTCCCTTTGCAGGCAAGATTCTTTGTGATATAAAACACAATGTACGTTCTCTATCTCCCCGGATAGACGGCCCCACAACAACCAAGCGATA
>Ga0302140_10006756_pt1 | contig 14379 bp, 9 predicted proteins | sample I_Bog_E1_1_FD_202095 | JGI IMG/M metagenome (GOLD analysis project Ga0302140, IMG submission 202095) | Peat permafrost microbial communities from Stordalen Mire near Abisko, Sweden - I_Bog_E1_1 | ecosystem: Environmental > Terrestrial > Soil > Wetlands > Peat | place: Sweden: Abisko, Stordalen...
GAAGTTGGAGGTTTGCTGGGGCGGAGACTCACGAGAGATGGAGATGGCAAGCGAAGCTCGACGCCGTGCAGCAGTGCAGTGCAGGCAACAGACAGGGCGCAGGAGCAGCAGCACGCTGGGCACCAGACAACGAACACGCAACGCAGCGCAACGGGGACAGGGGAGCTTTGCGTGCAGGAGCGGACAAGACGTTCGCTGGAAGGAAAGAATGGACTGTGGCCGGAGTGGCGCACAGGATGCCTTTGGTCGTGAGCAGCGAGCGAGCGAGCGGGAGAGGAAACTTGGGTGCGGAGAGATGGACGAGCAAGTCCAGGGGCAGGGCAGCAGGGCAGCACCGAGCAGGCGACTGTCGCTCGCCCTACTTCACCGACGACCACCGTACCGCACCGGCGAGGCAGTGGAGAACAGAACGGGTCAACGCACGGCGGTGTCATGCAATGCAGTAGAACGCTGCTGCGGTGTGAAATGCCATCCAGCGTCCTTGGATGCGATGCGATGCTCACCGCGAGAACGTTGGCGTGCACGCCTGAGGAGGAAGATGATTGTGTGAGGGGAGCTGCCCCAGAGAGAAGAGAAGTCCCCGACAGGCCACGCCCGTCACCTGTGAGTACATCTACATCTACAATTCCACATCAATCGGACACCTTGAAGCTGGTCGCTCGCTCGCCCGTGCCCGAACAGCCAGTCCGTCCGCCAGCAGCCCAGCACCGTCTTCTGGAAGCAGAGAAGCCTTCACACCTTCCGACCCCCCAGCTTGAGCTCAGCCTCCGCCCGGAAAGCTTGTTGATCCCATTCCTGATTCGCCCGCAAAGTTACTGTAGGAGCTGGTGACTACCTTTCTTCGCGCATTCTACGAAGTAAGAGTGCTCGCGTCCCCTGGCCGAAGGCTTTCGCCGTGATTAGACTCCGTCAGGGGGCTCTATTGGGCTGGTCAGCTCTCGCATTACCCTTGGCTGCACGGATATTAATTGGCTAACTCTGCCATGGCCCGCTATCTTTGGCATCTTGGAATCTCTCATCTCTGGCTTGGGAGAGGATTCTGGCTTTCGCCTTGGCCTTGATTGGCATAGTTCTCCATCTCCGGCGGGGCGCCGTTGGTCTTCTCCTGTGTACCGCATATGGGACGAGCTCTAATAATAAGTTGGTACATATCTCCTGGACGTGTATGTAGCAAGAAGCATCTGCGACGAGGTCTGGGAGCAGCGAGCCAAGCTTGGACTCTTCCCCAAGGCAGGCCGGTCAAGTCTCATGTGCCGAGGCCCCTTGCTTTCTTCCGAGCGAGAAGAAGGCAGTTGAGAAGGAAGGTACCTACCTTGTACGTTGGCCTCGAAGTTTGTTGATTACCGGACAAGGGCAAGACGCTCGGTTACTATTCGAAGCCTTGTCCCTACCTCGAGTTAGCTCGAGCTTCTTCTTGATTTGCTGATCCCTGACTGATGATTTCCGAGCAATTTCAGACATCTTGCACCCAAACCCAATGTTTGGACATTGTCAAATTGGGGCAGCTAACTCTACAAGTGAGTCTGAGTTGGTTATTTGGTCAAGATACTGCACGTAATCTGCATCAGGGCTCCGTACATTACAAGAGTGCAATGCAAACCACCATTGGATTGCAATTTCATAGCATTTTGGGAACAGCACAGACAACTTAGGTTTGGGGATGCAATAGCACAACATCCAGATTTGGAGTAGTGCACTCGAATCATGTAAGACTTGCGAACACACCGCTTCATATGGCTACCAGGAAAGTCAATTCACCAGGCAATTGGGCTGCAGTTCAGGTTCGCTTTGGTCCTGGAATACACTTCTGGTCATTCCTTGTCTTGCTTCCCAGCTCCTGGGTATCAAGAATACTATACAATTTTACATTTACAGATTGCCATTGATTTCGTTATGTCTTCCTCAATCATTAGTATTGCTTGATGGATTGCCGGAAGCCGCCCGCGTTCCCATTCGTCTTGCCCTTGTGTCGTGGCGTTGAGTGTAGCAGACGATCGACCTTCTTTCTCTCATTCTCCTTTATGACACGCTCCACCTGATCGAGGGATTCCTCTGCCTCCTTCATGTTCCTCCCGTCATCATTTTCGGCATTCACTTCCTCCGCATAGTCTTGCTTGGCTTGTGTAAGTGCCGTCTGATACCACTTGGCAAGCCTGCTGGATTCGATATAAGGCGTCAAAATGGCATCTTCTGCTTCCATGTCCTTCATTATTTTCTCCCTGAGGCCCACATCTAATCCGGTAAATCGATGGTCCAAGTTCTCTGTCCCGGCTCCAAGGACGTCTTCTGGGCTGATGGGTTTTACCGGGGATTTCTCGTCGAACAGGCCTGTTCATATCAGCACTGAAGAGGACTTTTGAGGGAATGGAGTCTCTGTACTTACGATTTCTAAGACAAGCGTAAAACGTTTGATACAAGGCTGTCTTGGCTAGCTGTTCGGAAACCTGTTGATCGTCCTTGTGCTCCGTGTTATTAACATCAGACCAATCGTCTCTCAACATACAGCGCCTCCAGATAATACGCTGTACCAGTAGCTGGTCGTCCTTGTTCAGCCCGTAACACGTTGCTTGCAGAGCCAGATAAAATTGCAGACTGCGGAAGGAGTCATTCGCACCGCTCATCAACGTGAGCAGATCAATCAACGCCAGGGCGTCCATAGCCTCATGCTTGACGAGACGCGTCATGTCTTCTTCTAGGAACGACGTGAGCGTTGGTCGACCACTCAAAACATTGCCGTGAGATTCCAGTGCTAATTGTAATTCGGCGTTCTCATCGATCGCATTGGTAATAGAAGGAAGCACGATATCATAGATCTGACCTTGAATCTTGATCAATGCGAGCTGTTCATGGACCGAGGATAGTTCGGTCTTGCCTCCGTCTGGTATAATGATCCCGTTCGCTTGGCTGTAATTCCTGCCTGCCAGAAGAGCCAACTTCCCCATGCTGAGCTCGATTTTCTTGCTCCAGAGGTCTTTCTCGCGGGTCAGGCCAAGGTCAAGGAGTGCCTTTGAAGCCTGGTCAAAATTTTTCTCTCGGGTCACCTCGTTGATCCAAGCAACCTTTGCATATTCTGGCCTACTGCGTAAAAAGGCAGTCAGATATTCTTGCTGTTCTGGTAATCCATTCAACAGGTCTTCCATGGAACCCAGGCTGACTTCATACTCGAATAGTGCAGTGGCCCACTGTGTACCAAATTTTTTAAAACATGTCCTTACGCGATGCTGAAGGTTTTCGGTTCGACTTTCCCATAACCTGCGTTCCTCTTGGCTGAGCCCTGGCTCCGTCGCTTTCGAACGGCTGAATTCGACTTCATACGGTAGTACTACAGCAAGAGTAGCAAGAATTTCGTGCTTTTCAGCCAACTCAATTGCTTCATCAGCCAGGTCGAGATTTGTTGCGAGATTGCTCAACTCTTCTTCTTGGACGGCATTCTGCGCACTCTTCAGCTGCTCTCCTTCTATCTGACTCTCATGTGATTCTTGTGCAAGGTCCCATCTAACCCGCTCGGTGTTTGAGCGAATGAATATGTCGATAAGAGCAGAATATTCGAGGCGGACTTTGTCAACCACGATAGAACTTGGATGACCTTCTTGGTGCTCCTTGCCCCAGTACTCCTTCACTAGAGCGCCAGCCAATTGAGTTTGTTTTTTCAAGTTCTCGGCGACATAGAAGGTGGACGTCCAGAACTCGGGAAGCCCTTCGTAATTGGCTTTCAAGATCCCATGCTGTAGTTGCTCACTTGCAAGGCCATAGAGCTCCAAATTTGCAATCCGGAAGTCGAAAGCACCCTGTAAAGCTGCGAGGACGAGGTCATCAGCTTCGCTCATTATATGCATCACATAGTTGTGATCTTTTTGCCCGTCTTGATAGGTGTATTTGATGACTTGATACGCCCATGGGATGGCAATCTCCAGGTTCCAGACATCCTTGATGAACCAGTGGCGGACGCGATCAAGCTCGCCAGCTTCAGGCACCGGCTGGGTCTTATAATCCTCGTGGATGAAGTCGACAACCTCTGCAAGAAGTCCTCGTTTCTGGCCTGCTGCCTTTTCCTTGACACAAGCATCATAGCGCTTCCAAACCAGGACTGCGGCCCTCATTTTTTCTGCATTCCAAAGCAGCTTCCATCTCGTAGCCCGACTCAAGGCTACACCACTGGCTTTCATATATTCAGCAAGATGGTGTAGAGCTGCTGATCGTCTTTCCAAATTCTGGTTAATAGATGCCGGGACTGATGGAATGTGTGGGGTTTCGGATTTCAATATGTCAAGACTGAGCTCCAGTGCGGCATCGGCAACCTCCTCGGATGAAAATTGAAGCTCAGGTCGAACTGTGAAGCTGAGAGGGTTCCGCTCCATGGTCCCAAAGAAGACTGCTTGTTCTAGTTTGCTTTTGGCCGTGACTTGTGGTGCTTTGCTGGATGCCAATTTTGTAATGTCAGTTGCTGCCACACGAACCACTCCTCCGCCACGAACGATCAGAACAACGGCAGGATGCTTTATCTTTTGGCGACGCGATTTAGCGTCTTCAATACCATGTGATGGCCCGTGAGGTTCTTCCATTCCAGAACCAACAATCTCAACGTTGAGATCCTCTCGGAAGTCGATGACATCCTCAAAGGACTGTGGCAGGATATGGCTCTCGGCCCGGAGCTGGAGATCGGGCGAGTCAGGCTGCTTTGCCATAGAAAGGACTACCACAGCTCGATCGAAGACGACGTAGGCGACAAGTGCTGGATTTGGTAGGTAGATTCGAGGTTTAGAAGTTGCGGTCCTGTTGATTGGAGAGGTGTAAGATTTGATACGTCTGATATTGCCAATGCTCATCTCGTCTCGCTTCAACACAATCTCAACCAGAAAGTAATGAGAAATGTGTCTCTCGCTCAGCGAAGTCAAAAGTAAGATATGGGCGCCGCTGTCGACTTGGTCGACAATTTGCGAGTCGGCTACTGACTTGGGCGTATATGTGAAGTCCAGGATTTCGAAAGATTCCAAGTGTAGGTCCGTCATTGCCGGAATCGCACCCTTAATTGCCATAACAATTGCCTCCCTGCCTTCTGCTTCCGCCTCCAGTGAGGTATGGCCGCCACGGTGCATATTCCAGGATTGCACCTTTCCTTTCACCATCGCTACCACCACATTTCTCTCTCCAACTTTCGCTTGCGGGCCTGCTCTAACTGCTGCTATATCTCCCCGCCCAACAGAACTAGAAAGAGCGTTGCGTAGACTACCAAAAATTCCACCACTAACAGAGCCTGTACTACCTCGAAGGAACTGTGTAGAGATTGCAGGTCGACCTTGTCCGTCACGAACACTCATGTACGCAACTCTACCAGTGCTAAAGGAGAGTACGAAACCAGCGGACTCGGCGTTCAAGATTTGTGTGACAGTCTCCCCTGAAAGCATTCCTTGGATCGTGGTATCTACACCGTTTCTTTGAAGTCTCAGGTCCATAGTAGCCGCACTAGAAATCGTTTCCCAGTATGTGACCCTGCCCGAAGAAGGAATGACCACAACAAGACCAGGCTCCGAAGATGACGCTGATGCCGATACAAGAGTGCCAAGTGGCAAAGGGCTAGTTGTGTGTTTTGAGGGGTATGGAAGTTCGAAAGAGAAGGTCTCCGGTGAAGGTATATTGACCGAATAAGGCCATACAATTGCACGTGTATGAGTGAGAGTAAGAGCGTAACCGCTGTCGGAATAGATGGCTCCATGTTGATGACCTGCAACATATGTTAGCCTCATATATCTCAATGAGAGTAATTACTGACTTGTGACATCCGCACGGAGAAGATCTGGGAGGGCTAGAAGCTTGCTAACAGTATATGTATCATTCGTCGTCTTGCATGAAGCATGAATCATTAGCTTCAGTCAGACACTACGAGGGGACCAGGACATACGAGAACGACACTCCCATCCCCTTTGTTATTTCGGTCTGCCGACCTTGACTTCTTCCCTCTTACGACCATCTCCCGGTGTGGCCCAGGAACTTCTCTCACGCTCTCATTCCTTACCAGAGCAGCAGTCCTATAATTCTTCGCCTCCTCCATCTCGGGCGCGCCATCAGGAGGCACAAAAGTCTGCTCGTTCAAGGTACTTCGCTGCCTCTTTCGCTTTGGTTCGACGATGGAGCCCTCGTTGGAGAGAGGTCGCTGTCTCCGGCGGGAGGTTCGAACTGACGCCGGAGGGGCGGTGCCAATTTGGGAAGGAGAGAACATCGTAGATGCGGATGTGGGCTCGGCGCAAGCGCTCTCATGAGCAGGAGATGAAGGTTGTGCGATGCATCGCCTTTGCTTGTGGATGAGCGTTGGGCAGCTGTGTTTACCAGCAGAATTCGAGCCTGTTTATGTTCGCTAAAATGATTGGTCCAGGCGCAAGGCGGTCAGCTTTCAGGTTCTGCGGCCTAAGGTAACGTAAACTTCCTTCAATCCAACCTAAATTCTACAACTTTTATTTTCCCTAGATTTCTGAACTCTTTTGCTTTCTTTCTTTCTTTTTATTTTTTTCTTTCAATCTGGGAAATTCTGTGGAATTTCCCGTCGTCAAAACTTCCATCCAGTTCCTTCAACCGCATTCCTTGTTAGTTCGTCTCGATTTCGTTTGGCATGATTGCAGCTCCCTCGGAGTCTCTCTCCTACGCATTTCAGCTATTTCCACAGCACATGAAAAGCTCGAAGATCTTCCAAGCTCAAGAAAGCTATACTGGTCATGGTTACCTTATGTGTCACTTAAATCTTACATGCTGGATTATTCACAGAAGTCTGACGGCTGGCTATCCACTTTCATTCTATTTAGACTTGCCAATTCCAATGATTTCTAAGTAGAGAATCCTATTACTGATGCTCAATCTGCCACCAGATGGCTCTTGTTCTCAGTTTCAAAAGAGTAAGAATGTGGAGGCACTGACTCCATGTTTGGAATAGTTTCAGTCGTTCAAGCTCTCCTCACTTGGCCCAATAATTCTGCAAGGTAATAAGTCATTCTTCCATGGCACAATTCTTATACGCTCAGCATCAGCTTTTTCCTTCGTCGTTGTAACTGACGGGATGTAGCAATCACCCCCTAGAAACCACAGCACGTGACGTGGTTTGCAGGCCCCACTTGCTTCGTTGACGTATCCATTTCTCCAGTCGTTTTTCACTACGTTATTAGCAAGAATATATACGAAATGCAACCACCATCTCCGACAGGCCTTACAATCACTAATCCTTTAGTATTGTATCGAGCTCTTTTGTCAACAAAAGTAATAGACCCTAACCCTGCTCAACATCGATTAGCGTTAGGCCTTCAGAAATTATAGTAAGTTTGCAAGTCAAGACTTTGGCACTTTGCTTTTCCATACACGGTCAAATGGCCTGAGCATTCGGTCTGAACCATGTTCCCAAACTCTCAGTGCATTGCTATAATGAAAGCTCACTGTTTTCAAGTTATCGATTGAAAGATTACTCCCCTCAGACAGAGTACGGAGCGCAGCTTGAAGCTATCAGTCGAGCAGTGGACAGCTCGCCAAAGTTTGAGGACGCCAGACAAGTGGCAGTGCCTGGACATCCACTACGTCGAAACCCATTATTTTCTCACCTTTTCCGAAAACGGGACGCACGGGATAGTCTTGCATTGACAAGAGTTCTCACGAGTCATGAAGCGGCTATGAAGCTAGATTCCCCCAAAGGGCTGTTACTTCACGGAGAAGTTGGAACAGGAAAATCGATGCTCGTGGATCTTCTAGCGGACAGTCTCCCCAACCGGAAAAAGCGTAGATGGCATTTTAATACTTTTATGCTAGAGACTCTGGCTAGATTAGAGCAGCTCAGACAATCTCGCTCGCAACCCGAGACGCCTGAAGAAAATTCTGAGCACTCTCTGATTTGGCTAGCCAAGGATATGATAGAGAATTCTCCAATTCTGTTCCTGGACGAATTTCAGCTCCCGGATCGAGCTGCAAGCAAAATCCTGAGCAACCTCTTCACTGCCTTTTTTCAGCTAGGTGGCGTGCTTATTGCAACTTCCAATCGAATGCCAGATGAGTTGGCCAAAGCAAGTGGTATGGACTTTGCAGCACCGCCAAGAGGAGGTCTTCTGAGAAATTGGTGGGGTTATGGAGCTGGGAGGAGCATGTTCCCAGCAAACAACGAGTATGCAGAATTTGTGGAGGTCTTGAAAGCGAGGTGTGAAATATGGAACATGGAAGGAGGTAGAGACTGGAGGAGAAGGGAAGCAGAAGAAATGGATGACGAGGCAGCGGCAATTGCGGAGGCTATGCGACAGGAAATGATAGACGACTTCTCCACCTCAAAAGAACTTGGAGTTTTCGAGGTCAATTCTGAGTCAGACAATGCCAGGCTCGATGGTGTAAAGCAGGGCTCCTATCATATTGCGGGACAACAAGACACCTATCCAGATGGAACAAAAGTCGTCACGGGTGTAACTCCAAAGAAGTACCTGCTATCTTCTCCCGGTAGCCAGGAGCTATGGCAAACAGCCGTTCGAGCAGCATTGCCATTAAGTATACCGGAACAAGTCGAATGGGAATCGACAGCTCTGCTAGCATACGGACGAACGATCCCAGTAAGACGCCATCGAACAGGAGTGACATTCTGGACATTCCAAGAGTTGTGTGGAGGGACCTTTGGACCTGCGGATTACATCACAGTTGCTTCAACATTTCACACTCTAATTCTCGATGAAGTTCCCGTCTTGAATTTACTGCAAAAGAATGAAGCGAGACGACTCATCACTCTGCTTGACGCCTTGTATGAAGCACGTTGTAAGCTTCTTATCAGAGCAGATGCCGGCCCCGACGACCTCTTCTTTCCAGAGACAAAGAAAGCAACATCCACTGAGAGTATTTCTAGCCGAGCTGAGAATGATGGTGGCGATGCAGTTTATCCAGAAACTCTGTCCGAGATATACCAAGATCAGACGTCTCCTTTCAGACCAAATGTTTCCTCTTATACTGATGAACCGCGAACCGGCTATGATCCTGACGAAGATTCAGACTTTGGTCCGCCTCCAGGAAAAGGGGATGAGACTCGACGCCAAGTCGACTTTGGTATGACCAACTCCTTCACAGGAGAGGATGAGAGATTTGCGTATAAACGTGCTAGGAGTCGTCTCTGGGAGATGTGTGGTGAAAGATGGCACGCGAGGTCGGAACCAGGTTGGTGGAGACCTCTACCTCTTGATGTGAGGAGGTGGGAACGTGCGACGACTTCTTCCGTTTCGACCTCTCCCTTTCCGACCTCTGCTAGGCCATCTGCGAAAGGAGATGTCAAATTGGGGGAATCCATTGAACTCGATAAGCCAGCTGGATTGCAAGGTAGCGAGATTGACGAGAGAGACAAGGGACTAACCTCAAGTCAGTCCGGGCATTGAGTATCGCCTACTGTGATCAGTTGGGCTCACACTCAGAGTCAAATCGTTTAAGAAAATTGGGCCAGCCATGAAGTCGAGGACTAGCAAGTAGTGGCCAGAAGAAGGAGAAAGAGAGGTAGACTGCGAATGAGAACGTCCCTCAAGAACATAGCTTATCCTCTTGTAACCAGAATCTTGTTGCCACGGACCTATGATGGGCATGTAGCATCTCTCTTTCGAGCCACGAAGACTGTAGGCCCAAGACGATTCTCTCTATTCTAACTAGTAACCATTTCAAATGAGAAGATTTGCATTCCAAAATTCAATGAAACGTTCGATACTCTCGCATACTGCCGAGGTCCTAATCAGCATGAAATATTATAATTTCCTTCTCACTTCAACGACGATTTAAGTGAGAGTTCTTCTTGCTCAGTATATGCTCTAGAAACAATAGAAACCAGAGTTCCCTCTCTGCTCTTTCGGCGTTTGAATAACAAACAACGCAAATCATTGCACTGGGGACTTCCCACCCAAGCCCGTAAGGTAACGCCATGAAAATGCTCAATGCAAGTCTTTAGAACTCTTGATACCTGTCACTATGAATGAAAACCTCGTCCATGCTCATCGTCACAGTCACAATCACGAGCTCCCTACACCAGGCACCCAGCTCTCGCCGATGCGCTTCATATCGTCCGCAAATCGCCGACTAGTGATTTTCTTCCCACCGCGTCCTGTTGGTGGACTATGCTCATCCGGGTCGTAGAAAGGGTTCTGCAGTAACCTCACATACGCTGCCTGCATTGCCCTGAATACCTACGCAACGCATCAGCCCCTGCCCTGCCATTGTCCAACAGTAGCTTTGAGGCAAAACTCACCAGCTTCATCTCCCCTTCCCTCAGCCCCACACTCGGCCCTCCCTTCCCCGTTCCGCCCTCACCTACAATTCTGCCCCTCATATCCACAACAGCCACAAATCTGACTCCGGTGTTCGTTTCAAAGCCGTACGCTGCAAGACGCTCGTCGATCGCGTGCAGGAGGCCAAAATCGCCTGACAGGCCACCGCCGGATGAGACATTGGCTTTAGAGCGCGACTCAAAGATATCAAGAGTGCTGGCCAAGAGGAGGGAGAATTGGAGAGGTGTTCGTAGAGGCGCGTTAAGAGGCGCGGAAGGGAAGAGCGTTATGTGGAGAGGATTGTTCTGCCATTTGTATTAGCATTCCAAGCAAACAACGATGTCGAAAATGTTTGAACTGGTTACGTTTTTGCCTATTACACCTAGGCAGGCTATTGACGGTATTGCTGTCATATTGCTCTGGGATGTGGAGCTGTGAAGTTGAATTGCGGCAACCGAGATTGTGAAGGCGAGGCTGACGGTTCGGAGATGCATGAAATGTACTCTCTACTTTAGCCACTCAAAGAACTAAAATCATACCCTTGAAGAGGCTCGATAACCTATACAAGATATCTCGAATTATAGGCACAATTGAAATGACAATTGTAAGAAGAGTCGGTTTCTTTTCACCGGGAGTAGGTTTCTCAGCCTCGCGGGGCGGGCTGGGGTTTCTGTATTTCAACTGCGGGGCAACCCGATATGTTTATTGTTCCAATTCTTTACTGAATACAGGGACAAGTGAGCCACCATTTGTGGACTCATTCCGTAGAGAGGACTCTCTATATATGCATATCCAAAATCGTACAAAGCCATCATTCTTCGTCTTTCGAGGCTTCTGTTTCATCCAGTGCCTTCAAGACTTCTTCGACCTCTTTAGGGTCACTGATTCCCCATACACCACCGCCCTTCACGAGGTCCCTGCCTCTCATCCCAACCTCTTTGCCAACTAGGTTCCGTCCCACCTTCCCAGGTCCGATTCCGATCCACCGCCGAATCTTCAGCTCTTGATCCAAATACTTGATACTATCCCACCATCTCACAGTTTCTACGCAAGACCGGGCCCACAAATCTTTCAAATCGTCTTTGCTGGTGAAAGGTCTTGCACTGACATTGCTCACACAGGGCATAATTCCCGGAAATGTGATCAAGTCCTCATTTTCTCTTCCTTTCATCCGACTCTTCCCTTCAAGCATCCGCTGCATAGCTTTCTTCGCTGGAATCATCAGCGGGCTATGAAAAGGACTATCACTCTTCAGCCTGACTGCCCTCGGATCGTGCCCACCGAACTGTCTGACATGTGTCAGAAGCGTTTTTATTCTTTCGATATTCCCACTCAAAACAATCTGATTCTTGCTGTTGATGTTCGCAATCAAGACTTGCTGGATAGGTGGCACATCTTGAGCACTTTCCGATTTCGATCCCGCGCTGTGGTGGCCTAGAAACTCATGAATAGCCTCGATCAATGGCATGAGATGATCCGGCTCGGTCACAAGAGCCACCATCCCGTATTCGCCGCCATGTTCAGCGCACGCCCGCCGCGAGCATTCCGCCATGACTTCTGCTCTCCTCCGGACTAAGTATAGACTGTCTTCGAAATGAACATAACCGCCGGCTACCAAAGCCGCAAACTCTCCTAGGGAGTGGCCTAGTGTGATGTCTACCCTGTCTGCTGGCTTGAAACCAAATTCCTCTTCTAATATTCGTAGGATAAGGAGGGAGGAAGCCATGATTGCTGGCTGGGCATTTTCGGTGGCTGTGAGAGTCGAATTGGGTCCCTCCTCGATGATCTTAGAGAGCTTGAAGCCAAGTAGATGGTCTATTTCTTCGACAAGAGGCTTGGCTGTGGAGGGGAAAGCTTCCAGCCATGGCGTGAGCATCCCAACTTTCTGGACTCCCTGACCTGTTCAGTGTGTTAATTAGAGGCCTGCAAGGTGACTCATATACAATAATAGTATGATTTCATACCGGGAAAGAAAAGCGCAGTTCGAGTCCGTGATGTGTTGCTTGATGCGTGGCGCTTCTCATGTCGCAAGGAAGAGACGGGCGTCCTTCCTCTGTAGCAAGTGACAGTGGTTGCATTCTCGGAGAGTGACCCTCGTAGAGCACCGCTGCTCGTCTTTGGGAAGCCAGTGGAGAGGCGCTTCATTTTCAGAAGCTGCCTCCTAGGCGGCACAAGCCCAAGTGGATTGAGCTCGTTCAATAAAATTCCGTGTCGATGGTGTTGGAGAATGTCTTGTCAAACGGACGAGGGTATCCTTAGCTCCGCGATCCTCCACAGCTTCTAGCCGCGGGTTTGGCTGCTACCCCACAAGCTCGACAGGGGGTGGGGGTTATCTGGGTCTCCCAAGGGAAATGTGGCTGTTCGGTCACGGGATCTACCATGCGAATTAAGTAGAGCTTCACGGAATGCATCTTACAGAGGATACTTTGAGAACTTTAGACAACCAATCAAAAGCTAATGCAAAGTATAAAACAATGGTACTTCACAAGCTCTGGTACTCTCAGGAAGTTTTATCTACGCAATACACCCAACTCCCCCAAAACGCCAGACTGAAATAGAGCAGTCACAGGACACGTCCTTACTATGATTCAAGCCAGTCCAAGAAATCAGGGGTGAAATATGAAATCACAATAGTTGCGCCAGCTCTCAAGATGCCCTCTGTGGACTCAAATGCCATGGTCTTCAAATCGAAGACACCAGCCTTTGCTCCTGCATGAATCATTGCGAATTCGCCGCTGACTTGATATGCTGCCACAGGCATGTTTCGTCCGATTTCTTTAGCATCGCTGATGATGTCCAAGTATTGGCTGGCAGGTTTCACCATGATGATATCAGCTCCCTCTGCAATGTCTCTCTCAATAGCCCTGCGAGCAAGGCCTCGTCCTCCTGGTGGCAGCTGGTAACACTTGCGATCTCCGAATGAAGGGACAGAGCCTGCAGCATCGCGGAAGGGACCATACAAGCAACCTGAGAACTTGGCAGCATACGACATAAGAACGGTCTTGTGTGCAATGCCAGCTTCAATCAACTTGAGCTTAATTGCTCTGATTCGGCCGTCGTTCATGTCAGAGGGTGCGACACAGTGGCATCCTGCTTGGGCATACGCAATGGCGACGTCAGAAATCCGATCAACTGAAAGTTCATTGTTGAGTCCACCATCATCGCGTAAAATACCGCAGTGACCGTGAGATGTATACTCGCAGAGGCAAACGTCAGCCACAATGAAGAGTTGTGGAAAGCGTTGGCGCAAGAGGCGGATGGTAGATATGACAGGACCCTTCGGATCATCGGCAGCTGTTCCAAGAGCATCCTTTACGCCCGATGCAAGTGGGACTCCAAACAATATGACGGAACGGAGGCCTTTCCGGATGAGAGGTTCGAGGAAGGGGACAATCTTGTTGATGCCGCGGCGATACTGACCCGGCAGAGAAGGGATAAGCATTTCTTCATCATCGTTATCCGTAATGAACAGTGGGAGAATCAACATTGACTACAGCCACCATTAGCACTTGTATAACAAAATGGGGTACTACTGTCACTCACCTTTGTCAATTGACGTTCTGCTTGCCATGTTCGGGCAAGTGGATGCGAATAGCCACCATGAAGCTGGCTTGCAATGTCCCCGGATATGCTGACGCTCGTAGCAGATGTGCTAGCATATGATCTCGCTCTTGACACCTGGGATCTATGGTCATCGATGGTTGAGGCGGAAGAGGTACCCCTCGCCATCTGTCTCCGCTGCTCGCTGGCGGCACTGGGGGTGGTATCACGAAAGGAGATGTCCTGGACGAGGCTGGAGAACGACATGATTCCAATTCAGAAGGGAGGATTGGCAGTTGGAGCAAGAGTCAGATGCTGAAAGTCGACGAGCCGATTGGGAAGTGGAGCGTCGAATTATCTACCAAAGGTGGCGGCGGATGCTGTTCTCGCCGGCGGTCAAGTCTCGGTCAGCCTTCGGGATCGTGAATCAACCGATTGTGATTGGCCGGTTGGGCCAGAAGGGGAATCGAGACTTGAGAGACTCTCCTGGGAGGCAAGAAGAGGGTTGTGAGGAACAGGTTGTTGCGATTGCAGATGCTCGATACTATAAAGTGGACATAGTGTGGAATTGTGCAGCATTTTTACTTTAACCGTT
>Ga0302140_10006758_pt1 | contig 14378 bp, 8 predicted proteins | sample I_Bog_E1_1_FD_202095 | JGI IMG/M metagenome (GOLD analysis project Ga0302140, IMG submission 202095) | Peat permafrost microbial communities from Stordalen Mire near Abisko, Sweden - I_Bog_E1_1 | ecosystem: Environmental > Terrestrial > Soil > Wetlands > Peat | place: Sweden: Abisko, Stordalen...
TGGCCCTTGCCGCCGCACTCAGCGCCCAGCAGACTCACAATGCTTATGTGGGATCCAAAGCTTGCTACGGCTGCCACACGGCAATCTTCCGTTCCTTTCAGAATACCGATATGGGCCGCTCCATGTCACCAGCCAGTGAGTGGACGCCCGCTAGCCTGCCGCCCGATGCAAGTCTTTCTCAACCGGGAAGCACGCGCACGTTCTCCGTTTCTCATACCGATTCCGGCTGGCAGCAAAGTGAAGCCGAGCCGGGCGAGTTTTCGGTGGATTACCCACTGGCCTACACGGTTGGCTCCGGCGTTAATGGGTTAACATTTCTCGTTCGCCGCGGCAGCTTTCTATTCCAAGCGCCCATTTCGTATTATTCGCATGCTAAGAAGTGGGAGTTTTCTCCGGGTTATGAGCAGGTGGATCTCGGCTTCAGCCGCCGTGTGCCTGAGGAGTGCATCAATTGCCATGCGGGCCGGCCTGCGCCATTGGCAAGCATGCCCGGTGCTTACGCCGACCCAGCCTTTCAGGAACTGGCGATCGGTTGCGAAAACTGTCACGGGCCCGGTGAAGCGCACGTCGCATCGCTGGGCAAGTTGGCCGGCTCTATCCTGAATCCCCAAAAGATTTCGAACCGCCTCGCTGAAAATATTTGCATGAATTGCCATCAGCAAGGCGATAGCCGCGTTTTGCAACCCGGCAAATCGTACGCCGATTTCCGCCCCGGCCAATGGCTCTTCGATACCGCGGTGATTGTGAAGCAGCCCTTGCACAGCAGCGAGCAGCGTGAGCAGGATCTGCTGGAACACTACGCGGCCATGCAGGCGAGCCGCTGCTTCCGCGCAAGCAACGGCAAGCTTGGCTGCTTGACATGCCACGATCCGCACACGCAACCGCGGGGCGACGAAGTGGCCGGTTACTATCGCGCCAAGTGTCTTACCTGCCACAACGAACAAAGCTGCCCCCTGCCGCTAAAGGTTAGAGCCGCGCAGGTTCCGGCGGATAACTGTGCCGGCTGCCACATGCCGAAGCGCAGCATTGAGCAAATTTCACATTCGGCATTGACCAACCATCGCATTCCCGCGCGCGAGGGCGAACCTGTTCCCGCACTCGCACAGGATGAAGTGGATGGCCTCATAGTGGTGAATGCGCCGCCGGGGCGGCCGGTGAAGCTTGCTAAAGTAACGCTGCTGAAAGCCTATGACGAACTGGCGCTAAAGAATCCCGATTATCAGCGGCGCGCATCGGAGCTGCTCGACAACCTGAGCAAGACTCAGCCGGACGACCCGTTTGTCCAAGCCTCCTTAGGCCACAAAGCGTTCAGCGAAGAGCACATGGAACAAGCGGCGGTTCATTTGAAACTGGCGATTCCGCTGGGCAATGCGGCCGTCTATCTGGAGTTGGGCCAGGCGCTGGCCAAACTCGGCCGCGGCGAAGAATCGATAGAATATTTGAAAAAAGGCATTGAACTGGACCCGTACAATGCCGTCATCCAAAAAACGTTGATCCTTCAATACATCAATGCCAAGTCCTACGCCGATGCCAAGGTTCTGATGGAGCAGTATGTGGCCACGTTTCCGGAAGATTCGCTCATGCGCAATCTGCTTGCGAGGGTGAGCAGGTGATGCGGCTCGCGTTCCTCGGCCCGCTGCTGCTCTGGCCGGTCCTGTGCGTCGCGCAATGCACCGGTCCAGCCGAAATCGAACGCGTTATTCGCAAAGCTCCAACCGCCGATGCTTATAGCGCTTTAGGCGCATATTTCGCGCAAAACAACAAGCTCGAGTGCGCGCTACCGGCCTTTGAACACGCCCTCAAGCTCAACCCCGCTTCCTGGGAAACGCATTTCAATTTCGGACTGGCGCTGATGAGCGGTAATGAAGCCGAAAAGGCAGCCGCGCAGTTTCGCCAAGCCGTAAAATACAAACCTGAATCGCAAACGGCGCACAATGCACTGGGCTTGGCACTGCAGACCGCCGGCCACATGGATGAAGCCGAAGCGGAGTTCAACCGGTCATCGCAGCTCAACCCGCGCTCCGCCGACACTTTGTCGCGTTTGGCGGAACTGTATTCGGCGGAGCGCCGTTACAACGCAGCCATCGAGAAATTTCAACAAGCCATCGCGCTTTCTCCCGCGGACGCCGATTTGAGAATCGAGCTGGCGGTAGCGCAGGCCGATAACGGCGACTCCGCGCAGGCCATTAAAACTTTGACCGCTCTCACGCAAGCCCAGCCGAATCTGGCGCAAGCCCACTTCAATCTGGCCACCGTCTACGCCAACGACAAGCGTTTTCGCGACGCTGCGGACGAATACAGCGCAACGCTTAAGCTTGAGCCCGATAATGATATTGCGCGCCTGTCGCTCGCAAAAGCCTATGCCAGCATCGCCGATTTCCAAAGTGCTCTTCCGATTGCTCAGGAGTATGTAGTCCGCCGGCCCCATGACCACGAAGGGCACTATCTGCTTGGGACCGTCTATCGGGGTCTAGCGCAATATCCCGACGCTGAAAGGGAACTCGCCCTCGCCATTTCGGGAAAAGACGAATACGGGCCGCAATACGATCTCGGGTTTGTGCTCGCCAAGGAAGGAAAGCCGAGAGAGGCATTGCTGCATTTGCGGCGCGCCCTTGAAATCCGGCCCGACTCCGCCGAAGCGCATTTCCAACTAGCCAACGTCCTAAGATCTCTCAATTTACCCGCGGAGGCCGACAAGGAGTTAGACGAATTTCGCAAGGAAAAACAGCAAGGTGTAGACCAAAATCTAGCGATTGTGGCGGGAGACGACGCCAATAGACTGCTTACCCAGGGAGACGTGAAGTCTGCCTCGGAGCGATACCGGAACGCACTTGCTCTCGATCCTAAAGATGCCAAAACGTGGTTCAATCTTTCAATCGCCTTGGGAGAACTTGGACAGCGTTCGGAACAACGGAACGCACTCGAAAAAGCAGTGCACTTCGACCCCTCTTTCGCTTCGGCTTATAACCAGCTCGGTTTAATGGATGCGACCGACGGCCGGGACGCGGCCGCGGAAGACGAATTCAAGAAGGCCTTTGCCTTGGCGCCGGAATCGGCAGAAGCTCCGAGCAACTTAGGAACTTTGTATGGCCGGACAGGGCGGATGAAAGAGGCCGAGGCGATGCTTAGAAAAGCGGTTGAAAACAATCCTCAACTGATGGAAGCCTCTCTGAACCTGGGACTGATCTTGGCGAGCCAAGATCGTCTCGCCGAAGCCGAATCCTACTTGCGCGCCGCGCTGGCGTTAGCTCCCAAAAACCCGACAGCCATAAACGCCCTCGGAATGGTGGAAGCCAAAATGAAGAAATCGGATTCCGCTTTGGCAGACTTTCAGAAGGCGGTTGATCTCGAACCCAACTCGGCTCAGGCGCATTTGAACCTCGGTATTGCTTTGGCCGATCAATATCAGCTCGACAAAGCGTTGGCCGAAGTCACCACGGCGGAGAATTTAGCGCCAGAAGCCGCCGCGCCGCGCTATAACCGCGGCCGTTTGCTGGTGGATCTGAACCGTTATGACGAAGCTGTGCCCGAGTTGAAACTGGCCTGCGAACGAGGTCCGAAATTCGCCGCATCTTTTTATCTGCTCGGACTCGCGAACTCGAAGCTCGGCAACAACGAAGAAGCGGCCAACGCCTTCGCCAAATTTCTGCGGATGGAGCCCGCCAACGCCGATGCTTTTTTCCTCGCCGGCCAGAATTTACAAAGGCTGGGGCGCAGTGAGGAAGCCATCGAATATTGGAAGAAAGCGATTGCGGCGGACGGCAACCAAACCGAGGCTCTCTACAATCTGTGGCGCGCTCTGGCGAAAACTAATTCACCGGAAGCCGCCGCATATCAGGAGCGCTTTACGCGCGCTCAAAAAGACAAGCAAATCGTCACGCAGGCCGGCCAGTTGGGAAACTTCGCCCTTGCTTCGGCGAATCGCGGCGATTATCAGTCGGCTATTTCACAGTTCCAGCAGGCCATTCAGGAATGTGGCGAGTGTGAGTCGCGCGCGGATTTGCTCAAGGACCTCGGCCTCATCGAATGCAAAAGCGGCGACGTGAAGCATGGCGAGGAACATCTTCTGCAGGCAAAATCACTGAAGCCGGGCGATGCCGATATCGCCGCCGCTTTGGGAATCGTGAGGCGGATTCGAAACAAGCCCTGAGTGGAAACGTGCCTGCGCTGGGCGCCTGATCGTCCGAAGGATTGACGGTCCCGTCCAACCAAAGAAGGATTGACATTTGGTATGAAAATCGGCATGAAATCGCTTGCACGGTTTTAGCGAGTGTGATAGGATCACATTGCTTTAGCGCAAACGTACACGCCAAAGTAGGGGTAGTTCGATTAATTCACGGCCGAAGTAAGGCCGCACAGTAGAGGGAACCATGTTGCGATTCTTTTCACGATACAATTATATTGTTGTTCTTCTAGTGGCTTTAGCGGCTCTTTCGCTGCCGCGTCCAGCCTTCTCCCAGCAATCTTCCGCCACCATCAACGGCACGGTAAAAGATTCCAGTGGCGCAGTCATCGAAGGCGCCACCATCACCTTAACTAACGTGGGCACCACGGTTTCGCGAACCAGTGTCAGCAACACGGCGGGCGATTACGTTTTCGTCAATGTCATGCCGGCGGAGTACGTCCTGAAGGTCAGCAAACCGGGCTTCAGCACGCAAACCCAACAATCCGTCGTATTGAGCGTCAACCAGACCGCGACCATGAACTTCACCTTGGCGGTCGGTTCAACGCAACAGCAGATTACGGTGGAAGCGAGCGCGGTACAAATCGAAGCCTCCACGTCCGAGCTTGGAACTGTTATTAACGAACAGTCGGTACAGGATCTGCCGCTCAATGGCCGCAACTTCACCCAGTTATTGACGCTTACGCCTGGCGCCAGTCCCATTAGCGTGGCGCAAAACTCGGGCGGCGGCGGCGGCTTCGCGGGTAACGCGGTCGGCTCTTTCTCCTTTCCCGCCCTCAACGGCCAGCGCAACCGCAGCAACATGTTCCTGATGGATGGCGTAGTCGATCTCGGCTCATTTATTGGCAATTACAACGTTTCGCCGATCATAGACACCGTTCAGGAATTCAAGGTGCAATCGCATAACGATCTCTCGGAATTTGGCCAGGCGGTTGGCGGAATTGTCAACGTCGCCACGAAATCGGGAACCAACGCTTTGCACGCCACCGTCTGGGAATTTTTGCGGAATAGCGATCTGGACGCGAACGGCTTCTTTGCGAATGAGCTTGGCGATCCACGCAATGCGTTAAAACAGAATCAATTCGGCGTCTCTATCGGTGGACCCGTCGTGATCCCCAAGCTTTATAACGGGCGCAACAAGACCTTCTTCTTTGGGGGATATGAGGGCTACCGTCAGAGCGTAGCATCACAGAGCACCGGACTCGCCCCCACCGCGGCTCAATTAGCAGGAAATTTCCAGGGCTTCAACACGATCTATAACCCGAATAACGGCAACCCGGTCCCATTTGCCGGTAACGTGATTACACCTAGTCTGCTCAACCCGATAGCGCTTGCCTATGCCAAAGTGAATTATCCTACAGGGCCTTATGTGGCCAGCGGCAACAACTATATTGACAACTCTCCCACCCACCTCCAGCAGGATACATACTCGGTGCGCGTGGATCAGACCTTCGGCCAGCACGACACCCTTTTTGCGCGAGTGTCTCAATATTGGGAGCCCCAAACCTCGTCCGATGGCTATGCGGGCGCCACTAGTTTTGCCCACGATTACGGCTCGAACGGCGTGATTCATGAAATTCATACCTTTGGCCCGACCATGGTCATAGATGCATTTTTCGGACGCAATCTGGGTGATGCCGATACGGGCAACAGTCCGCTGGGGGCGACGACGGGCCTTGGAGCAAATTTGCTCTCGTTGGGCGCTAATCCTAACTTCCTCGGCAACTTCCAGGGTTCCTCTGCCGTCTTCACCCCCGGTATGGGCACGTCTTATCTGGGAGGCGCGGGTCAGAGTCTGCAGGATACCCGCTACGCTGACGATTGGACGTTCGGCGGTAACTTTACGAAAATTATAGGACGGCACACAATCAAGGCTGGCGCGCTGTTCGCAACCAACAACACGCGCTCGCCGATCTATAACACCTCCGAAGGGTTTTCCGCCGTACCGACACAAAACCCAACCCTCCCGGCCGGTACCGGCGACTCGTTTGCCTCGTTCCTGCTCGGCCTTCCCGACAGCGCCAGCCGCAGAAACGTGCTCGAAACCGAGCACGGTGGCTGGGTAAACGGCGCCTACATCCAAGACGAATTCAAAATCAATTCCAAACTCACCTTCAATATCGGCCTGCGCTATGACGTGACTCTCTGGCCGATTTACGGCCAGACTCCTGCGCCTGACGCCTATGTCGGCGATGTTAACTTTAACAACGGAACTTTTGTCCTCGCCCGCGTCCCCGCCGCTTGTAGCGCTACCCAAGGCTTCCCCTGCATACCAAATGCTCAATATGGCGGCGACGCAGCCACAGTCGCCAGCCAAATCTCGGCGCTAGGTTTGACCGGTATCGTCCCGGTCTCGGATTTTCTCGGCTCGGGAGCCCTGCCGCCGCACGTAGTCGTAACCAGTCACAGCAACGGCTCCATCTATACCAACGACCACCAAAACTGGCAGCCGCGCGCCGGCCTGGCGTATCGCTTGACCGACAAGACGGCCATCCGGGTCGGCTATGGCCGTTTCTACGATAGCTGGAATTCCATCATCCAGTTGGCGCAGAACTATGAAGGAACATGGCCGGATATTGGTCAACTCATCGCCAACACGCTGAATCACCCCGGCACCACCAAGGCCAGCATCGGCAATCCATTCAACCTGTCTTCCAGCAGCGTCATTTATCCAACCGCTTCGCCGTTCCTCAATCCCGGTTTCGAAGATTGGCAGATTGATCCAGGCAAGTACAAGATGCCTTATTCCGATCAATGGAACATCGGCGTCGAGCAAGGGCTGGGGAATAATATCGTTCTCTCTCTGGCCTATGTGGGCGCGCACGATTCGCAACTCAACCAGGGAACAGTAGGCAACACTGATCCAACTCCCGGCACCACTTCCACCGAAGTGCAGCGCCGGCCCTATCCGTATATTCCTGTCACGTTCTATGACAAGAGCGTTGGCCAGAGTAAATACAACTCCTTCCAATTCCGCTTGCAGCAGCGTGCTTCCCACGGCTTGACCTACATTATTTCCTACACTTGGTCGAAGTCGATGGATAAAGGCTGTTCTGGCGACTTCGGCGCGGAGGGTTGCGAGACCCAAACCCCGTATAACACCAACAACGATCGCAGCGTCTCTGGATTTGATTTGCCACAAATCTTCTCGGGCAGCTTCGTCTATGACATACCGGTCGGCAAGGGCAAGCAATTCAGCACGCACAAAAATGCGGTTGACTACATTATTGGCAACTGGCAGTTGGGTGGCATTCTCAGCGTGCATTCCGGGTCGCCGTTCGATGTCCAGGTAGCGAACGGAGACGCGGCCGGAACCGGCAATGGCACGGAACGCGCAAATCTTCTATTGTCCAACCCCTATGCCTCCGGCCAGGGTCCGCTTGTCTATTTGAACCCCAACGCATTCGGTATTCCGGTCTCGGCTACTACCACGCAAGTGGGTTCATACGGAAACTTGGGGCGCAACAGTCTCAGAACGGATCCCTTTCATAACCTGGATATGTCTCTGACCCGCATGTTCCCCATAAAGGAACGCACCAACTTACAATTCCGTTGTGACTTCTTCAACATAAGCAATTCGGTTGTTTTCGGAGGGCCGCAAAGTACGTTGGGAAATGCCAACTTCGGGATTATCACGGGCACGGCAAACACATCGCGCGAAATTCAGTTCTCCCTGAAACTGCTCTTCTGATTCAAGAAAGCTGAAAAAGGCCCGGGACTTGCCATGTCCCGGGCTTTTTTTAAGATCAAGTGAATCCCGGGATAACTCCCTTGTCAGTGGAGCTGAAGTTTGATCTTGACAAGACCGAGTTTGTTTGCCAACATACTCAAGGGGAAATAAGCTTGTCACTTACTACTTACGTTCGATTCGGCGTTGCGTCCATGATACTGGCCGCTCTTGCTTCAACGGCCCGAGCCGGCAGTCTTGTTCTCAATGGCTCTTTTGAGAACACCACTTTGACTAACACCGGTTATTTCAATCAGTTCAGTCCCGCGTATGGGGGTACGGGCGCTTCCAACGTTGCCAATTGGACGGTGAATTGTGCGGGCACGCTGTACCCGCCCAACGCCGGCAGCTGCGCTCCCGGCGATCCTCTCTTAATCTTGGTCGTTCCCAACACATCGCCTACCTCCTTCAGCCCTGGCAACGGGCTTTACGGCCCCGGACCCACTCCCAGTTCTACTGCTATTCCACAAAGCCCCGACGGCGGGAATTTCGTTGCCGAAGACGGCAATGCCGAACTGAACACTTCGTTTTCGCAACAAATCGCCGGGCTCACTCCCGGTCAAACTTATGCCGTTTCCTTCTATCAGGCGGCATCGCAGCAGATTGGTTTAAGTGGGGCCACCACCGAACAATGGCAGGTGAGCTTGGGCGCGCAGACGGAAGATTCGGCTCTCATGCATAATCCGAGTGAAAGTTTCACGCCTTGGAACTTGCAGACCCTCGACTTCACCGCCACGTCTGCCAGCGAAGCGCTCACCTTTCTAGCACTCGGCTCTCCTGCGGGATTGCCGCCCGTCGCTCTCCTGGATGGTGTATCGATGACCGCGGTTACCGCCGCTCCCGAGCCTGCCTATGTGGCCGTCGCCGGCTTCGGGTTCCTCGGCGTCTGGGCCATTCGCCGCCGCAGGAAGTGAGTCCGGCGCTTGCTGGGAGCGCTTGTAATACGAACCATGCTAAACGATTGATACTTTGGTTAAAATCAAACAATGGCCATCAACGTTTCTCCCGCTCCGATTAAGCTCACCAAGACCCCCGAGCCGCCGGTATTCAAAACCGTTTCCGAAGAGCGTTTGCATCGCAAACAGCGCCTTGCCTCCGCGTTTCGGATTTTTGCCAAATTCGGATTCAGCGAAGGAGTTGCCGGCCACATCACCGCGCGCGATCCCGAACTCGAAGACCACTTTTGGGTGAATCCGTTCGGGATGCACTTTTCGCACATACGGGTTTCGGACCTCGTTCTGGTGAACGAACATGGCGAGGTTGTGGAAGGAAATAAGCCAATCAATGAAGCCGCATTCGCCATTCACTCGCGGGTTCACATGTCAAGGCCGGATGTTGTGGCCGCCGCCCACGCGCATTCGATTTACGGCAAGACATGGTCGTCACTCGGCCGCCTGCTCGATCCGCTCACCCAGGATGCGTGCGCGTTCTACGACGACCATGGTTTATTCGACGACTACACAGGCGTTGTCTACGATGTGGCCGAAGGTGACCGGATTGGGGCCGCCCTGGCCCATCACAAAGCCGTCATCCTGCAAAATCATGGCTTGTTGACTGTCGGCCAGACGGTGGACGAAGCGGCGTGGTTCTTCATCTCCATGGAGCGCTGCTGCCAGTCGCAGTTGATGGCCGAAGCGGTCGGTAAGCCCAAACTTATTTCGCACGAAAGCGCGCTTACTGCCCAGAAACAAGTAGGCGCGCCCAACGTGGGTTGGTTTCAGTATCAACCCCTGTGGGATCTGATCACCCGCGAACAGCCCGACTTGTTTGAATAAGCAGAGCCGGTGAAATTAGGTTGGTACTGGAGGTGGGGGTCGAACCCACATGCCCGGGAAGGGCGCGGGATTTTGAGTCCCGTGCGTCTGCCAGTTCCGCCACTCCAGCGCAGAAACTTGAACAATTTGAGTATAGCAACAGTACTGCTTTAGAACCTTACTGCGGGAAACCCTATAGTTGGGTATATTGGGTTGAGGCATGAGCCGCATTACCACCCAGAGTCTCTTTGCGACGTCGGTTCACACGCCTTCCTGGAGCAGCTACGCCGTGAGCATGGCCGTTCATGGAGGGTTGGTCGCGTTGGCGTTTCTGATCGTCGTACCGGCGGCGGTGGAAATCCGTAAGTCATACGCCCACGTGAGTTTAGTAGCTCCGCTGCTGGATTATAAGCCTAAACCGGAGATCCCGCACTTAGTTGCGCCCAAGCTTCTCTTGCATCCAATAAAGACATTTATTCCGCCGCCGGTAGTGGCCGCCGCCGCCAAACCTCCGCAAATTGTCGAAGCTCCCGAAATAAAACCCGTTCAGCCGCCGCTTCCCGAGGTCAAAACAGAGCTACCGGTACCAAAATCACCTATTCAGACCGGGGTATTCCAGGCGACAACCGAACTAGCCAAGGCTGCGCCCGTACAGAAGGTACAAGTCGGCGGTTTTGGCGATCCGAATGGTATCCATCCGTCGGAAAATTCGCATCAGATTCCGGTTCCGCTTACGAAAGTCGGTGCGTTTGATATGCCCGAAAATACGGGACGCAACGGCGGGGGCGGAAAAATTTCGGCCGGTAATACCATCCGGCAAACTGGCTTTGGCGAAACAGGCCCTGCTGGCCGGCCGAAAAACGCCAATAACGACGGCATTCACTCCACCGCCTTTGGCGATGCCACTTTGACCCCGCCTCCTGTCAAGAAAGCGGAAGCCGCGGCCGATGGTTCCACTCCGTTAGAGATTTTATTCAAGCCCAAACCCGCGTACACTGTAGAGGCACGGGAATTAAGGTTAGAGGGTGAAGTGGCTTTACAGGTTGTCTTTCAGGCCAACGGAACCATTCGCGTTGTGCGCGTCTTGAGCGGCCTTGGACATGGCCTGGACGAGGCGGCGCAACAGGCGGCGCAGCGAGTCCGCTTCAAGCCCGCGACGCGCGGTGGTGTGCCGGTAGACACCAACGCGACTATCAAGATCAGTTTCGAACTTACATAAAGGATGTCTCAGGGATGATGCAGCAAACAGCAATTATGCAAACGGTCCGGCTGGTATTAGCGGCGGCGTTCATAGCGCTCGGGCCGGCGCTGGCGCAGATCGAAGTCAAAGGGGTTCCGACCAACGTCGACCCCAACAAAGAAATCGATCAGATCATTGAACATCCAACCGGCGAACAAGCGAAGTCGTTTGAAGAGGTGATTGACCGGGCAGTAAATAGCGAACGGATGCTGATGCGCCGTTTGCGCGATAAATCGCCGGTGATAGAAACGTACATTCAGGAGACGAAGAGCGATCCGGATTTAGGTTTCGTGCCGCACAAGGATTTCTATTTTCTGGGCCAGTTGAATATGCGGGACGGTGTGGTGGATATGTCGTATCTGCCGCCGCGCAGTAAACCGAAAGCGGTGGCGCATTCGCTGATTTCGTTGTTTACCACGCAATATAATTCGCATGGCTTTTCCGATGAATTGTTTATCGACGTGAGGGATTTCGACCGGGCGCATTATTCGTTCGAATATATCCGCCGGGAATTTCTGGGCGACGTGCGCTGTTATGTGGTGGACGTCTCGCCGATGGAGGGTGCCAGCCGAAAACGCTTTAAAGGGCGGATTTGGATAGAAGATCGTGATTACAATATCGTGCGTTTCCAAGGGCAGTATCAGCCTTCCACATATCACGATTACCTGCATTTCGAATGCTGGCGCGTCAATAGCGGCGGCACATGGCTGCCGGCCTACATTTACTCGCAAGAGGAAGCCTACCGTTCGGCGCTGGTCAGAACGGCAGCTATGCGTGCGCAAACGCGTTTGTGGGGGTACGAGCGGACCCACGAAAAAGCCGACGAAGCGTTCACGAACCTGACGGTGGATACCGGGCAGGGCGTTAAGGACGATAGCGACGCGGCGGCCGATTATTCGCCGCTCCAATCCTACCGGATGTGGGAAGAAGAAGCGGCACAAAATGTAATCGACCGGCTGCTCCGCGCGGGCCTGATTGCGCCGCAGGGCGAAGTGGATCAAGTGCTCGAAACGGTGCTGAACAATCTGCTAGTGAGCGCGAATCTCAATCTGGATTTCAAAGTGAAAGCGCGAGTTTTGCTGACCACGCCGCTCGAATCAATGGCGTTGAACCATACGATTCTGTTGAGCCGCGGACTGATCGACGTATTGCCGGATGAAGCCAGCCTGGCGGCGGTGTTGGCGCACGAGTTGTCGCACATTGTGCTGGGCCATTCGATGAATACGAAATTCGCCTTCGAGGACAGATTGCTGTTTGACGATCCGGCGATTATCAAGAAAGTGCAGGTTGGGCGAGACCAGCAGGAAGAAGCGGCGGCGGATGAGAAGGCCATCGAAATATTAAGAAAGTCGCCTTATAAAGACAGCTTGCCGAAGGTTGGATTGTTTCTGCGCATGCTATCGGAGCGCAGTGAAGACGTGCCGCATTTGATCAAGCCGCTGCTGGGCAATAGGATGGCTGACACGAAGAAAGACTTGCGTTTGGCGGGCTTAATGGATCAAGCGCCGACGTTGGAATTGCGAGACAAAGACCAGATTTCGGCGCTGCCGCTGGGCTCGCATATCAGGATGGATCCATGGTCGGATCAATTGCATTTGATTAAGGCAACGGCGACACAACGCTACGCCGCGCGAGACAAAATGCCATTCCAAATTACGCCGTTTATGTTGCATCTGACACGCGAAGATAAGGCGAATCCAGGGACCGCGATACCGGCCCCAGCAGTGACGACGGACGCGCCGGCACCGACCCCCGCCCTACCGGCCAACAGCGCATCGGTGCCTAACCAGAATCCGGTCGGGCATCCGTAAATTCAGAGATGAAATTCCTCGCCGATCGCTTTGAGACAGATGCGATCGGTAGAGGAACCGACGGCTGCGAGGGCGCGTTCAATGGGCTCTAAAGTGGGTTCGCGGCTGAGCTGAAAAGTCTGATGATGGACGGGAATAATGAATTCTGCACCGGCATCTTCCGCCATTCTTACCGCTTGTTCGGGATTACAGTGAACGCGAATCCAAGGATCGTAAGCGCCAATGGGCATGATGGCCAGATCGACGGCTTGGGATGAACGAACGCTCTTGAAGCTGTTTGTGTAGGCAGTATCGCCGCCGAACACAATGCGGCGCTTGCCGATTTCGAGCAGATAGCCGTTGAATCCGCGATAGGTATCGCCGCGCATACGAGCACCCCAGTGAGCTACTTCAAAAGCGGAAATTCTTGCCGGGCCGACGGCGACGGATTCATTCCAGCGCAGTTCGTGCACATGGGCATAACGGCGGACGCGCAACAGATCCGACGTATGAACGGCGGTGACGATGTGCGTTTGGCGAGCTTCGAGACGGCGCAAGCTGGGCAAATCGAAATGATCCATGTGCGCGTGGGACAGCAGGATGAGATCAACCGGCGGGAGTTGCGGCTGCGGGATAGCGACATCAACCAGGCGTTTGATGCCAACGGTGAGAGGACCTATGCGAATGCCCACGCGCGCGCTGAAGACGGGGTCAGTGAGAATGGTGAAGCCGTCGATATTCAGGAGAACGGTGCTGTGGCCGAGCCACGCAGCGTGCAGTCCTTGGGCGCGCCAGAGCTTCGGTTGCGGAGTAAACGCAGGGGCCTGAGATTGGCGGTAATATTCCTTGGAAATCTCGCGAAAAAACGCCGGGGCAGCTTGCCGCAGAAAGCGCGCGGTGGCGGGAACGCGGCTGCTAAAATCCGCGTGCGAGGAGCGGCTGGACGGGCGCTTGTGGCGGCGAAACTGGGGATTGTCCACCAAGGAAATTAGTTGCTCAACGCGGACGAAACGCTCACCTATAATCAATGTTCGCAAATCGAGATGAAAACAAACGCGGCGCGGGCGCTGGACGAGCGCAAAATCAGCTATGAATTGCGCGATTATGAGGTGGATTTGGACGATTTGAGCGCGGAGAGCGTGGCGCGGAAAATCGGCATGGACCCGCAGCAGGTCTTCAAAACGCTGGTGGCAAGGGGCGAGCGGGCGGGCGTGTGCCTGGCGGTGGTGCCGGCGAACGCCGAACTCGATTTGAAGGCGCTGGCGAAGCTGGCGGGCGACCGGAAGATGGAGATGGTTGCGCTGAAGGAAGTACAGCCGTTGACGGGTTACATACGCGGCGGCGTGACGGCGCTGGCGTGCAAGAGAGACTATCCGGTCTACATAGATGAGACGGCGATTCTGTTTGAGCAAGTCGCGGTTTCGGCGGGCGTGCGCGGAAGGCAGATCGTGCTGAAGCCGGACGATTATATGCGCGCCGTGGGAGCGGTGGCCGGCGAGATCGGAAAGTAGCCGAATTTCAGGGTTGCTCATAAGCGCTGGCTCCATCGAGGTGACTAATGGCGGCGGGAGAGAGTTTGAGGTGGACGGCTTCGGTGAGGTCTTTGAGTTGTTCGAGGCTGGTGGCGCTGGCGATGGGCGCGGTGATGCTGGGACGGGCCATGAGCCAAGCGAGGGCAACGCGA